>Ga0114945_10000102_pt1 | contig 48840 bp, 61 predicted proteins | sample OV2TP3_FD_87194 | JGI IMG/M metagenome (GOLD analysis project Ga0114945, IMG submission 87194) | Hot spring microbial communities from Beatty, Nevada to study Microbial Dark Matter (Phase II) - OV2 TP3 | ecosystem: Environmental > Aquatic > Thermal springs > Hot (42-90C) | place: USA: Beatty... | reverse complement strand
TGCCATCCGCGAGGGCGGCAAGACCGTGGGCGCCGGCGTGGTCGCCAAGGTCATCGAGTAAGGCCGGTCGGGTGACCAACGTGCAGAGCCAGCGCATCCGTATCCGCCTGAAGGCATTCGACTACCGGCTGATCGACCAGTCGGCGCTCGAGATCGTCGACACCGCGAAACGCACCGGCGCCGTCGTTCGCGGTCCGGTGCCGCTGCCGACGCGCAAGCAGCGCTTTGATCTGCTGCGCAGCCCGCACATCGACAAGGCATCGCGCGACCAGCTCGAGATCCGCACGCACATGCGGCTCATGGACATCATCGATCCGACCGACAAGACGGTCGACGCGCTGATGAAGCTGGATCTGCCCGCGGGGGTCGACGTCGAGATCAAGGTGCAGTAGAAGGCAACGAACCGGCCGACCGATTGCAGTCGGCGCCCGGCGCAGTGTGCCGGGTCAACGAGAAGAGGAACGCATGACCATTGGACTTGTCGGCCGCAAGGTCGGCATGACGCGCATCTTCACCGACGACGGCGACGCGCTGCCGGTAACGGTGCTCGACGTGTCCGATAACCGGATTACCCAGATCAAGACGCCGGACCGCGACGGCTACACGGCCGTGCAGGTGGCATTTGGGATCCGGCGGGCGAGCCGCGTCTCGAAGCCGCTGGCCGGGCACCTGGCGAAGCCTGCCGTCGCGGCCGGCCGGGTGCTGCGCGAGTTTGCCGCGAGCACGCAGGAAATCGCGGATCTCAAGGTCGGCGAAAAGATTGGTGTGGAAATCTTCAAGGTGGGCCAGAAAGTGGACGTCCAGGGCGTGACGCTGGGAAAGGGTTTTGCCGGGGTCATCAAGCGGCATCACTTCTCGTCCAACCGCGCCACCCATGGAAACTCCGTCACCACGAGAACGCCCGGCTCGACGGGCCAGCGCCAGAGTCCTGGGCGCGTCTTCCCGGGCAAACGGATGCCGGGCCACCTGGGGAACGCCAGGCGCACGGTGCAGAATCTGACCGTGGTGCGCGTCGATCCGCAGCGGCAGCTGCTTTTGGTGAGAGGCTCGGTACCCGGATCGAAGGGGCGCGACGTCGTTGTCCGGCCCGCGGTGAAGGGCTGAGGGGCGGACCGTGGAACTGAAGCTGATCAACGACCAGGGCGCCGCGGGCACGTTCAGCGCGCCGGACGCGCTTTTTGCACGCGAATTCAACGAGGCGCTGGTGCACCAGATCGTGGTCGCGTACCAGGCCAACGCGCGTGCCGGGACCCGGGCGCAGAAGGATCGCGGTGCCGTCCGGCACTCGACGCGCAAGCCCTGGCGGCAAAAGGGCACCGGACGCGCCCGTGCGGGCATGACGTCGAGTCCGCTCTGGCGCGGCGGCGGCCGGATCTTTCCCAATTCCGCGGACGAGAATTTCTCGCACAAGGTGAACCGCAAGATGTTCCGCGCCGGAATGGCGGCGATCCTGTCGCAGCTCGCGCGTGAAGGGCGCATTGGCGTCATCGAGGATTTCACGCTCGAGCAGCCGAAAACCCGGCTCCTCGCGCAGAAGGTGAAGTCGCTCGGCTACGAGGGCGTACTCGTGATCACCGATGAGGTCGACCACAATCTCGCGCTTTCCTCGCGCAATCTTTCGAACGTCGAAGTGATGCCGGCGCGCCACGCGAATCCGGTGGTGCTGGTCCGCTATCCCGCGATCCTTATCACCCGGAAGGCCGTCGCGAAGCTCGAGGAGATGTTCCGATGACGGCGACCAGGAAATTCCTCGCCGCGCACCTCATGAACGTGGTGATTGCGCCGGTTGTGTCGGAAAAGAGCACCCGGGTGGCGGACCGGAACCGCCAGTACGTGTTCCGGGTCGCCGACCGCGCCAGCAAGCCGCAGATCAAGGCCGCGGTGGAACTGCTGTTCAAGACCCGCGTCGAATCGGTGACCGTATCGAACGTCAAGGGAAAGGCAAAACGGTTCGGCCGATTCGTGGGGCGCCGGCGCAACTGGAAGAAGGCGTACGTGCGGCTGGCCAGCGGCCAGGAAATCAATTTCGCGGCCACGGAGTAAGCGATGCCATTGGTCAAAGTCAAGCCGACGTCGCCGGGCCGCAGAGGCCTGGTGAAGGTCGTCACGCCCGAACTGCACAAGGGTGAGCCGTTCTGGCCTCTTGTCGCTACGGAGCCGACGAGCACCGGCCGCAACAACGCGGGGCGCATCACGATGCGCCACAAGGGCGGCGGGCACAAGCAGCATTACCGGGTCATCGATTTCCGCCGCAACAAGGACGGCATCACCGCCAAGGTCGAGCGCATCGAGTATGACCCCAATCGCAGCGCCCACCTCGCCTTGCTGCTCTACGCGGACGGCGAGCGGCGCTACATCATTGCGCCGAAGGGCGTGGCGATCGGAACGGCGCTGCAATCGGGCGCGGAAGCGCCGATCCGGCCAGGCAATGCGCTGCCGCTGCGGAACGTGCCCATCGGCACGACCGTGCATTGCGTCGAAATGCTGCCCGGCAAAGGGGCGCAGCTCGCGCGTTCGGCCGGAACCGGAGCGCAGCTGCTCGCGCGCGAGGGGTCGTACGCGCAGCTTCGCCTGCGCTCGGGCGAGATCCGCAAGGTGCACATCGACTGCCGCGCCACGATCGGCGAGGCGGGAAACGAGGAGCACAACCTGGAATCGATCGGCAAGGCCGGGCGCGTTCGCTGGCGCGGGGTTCGCCCCACCGTCCGGGGCGTGGCGATGAACCCGATCGACCATCCCCACGGCGGGGGCGAGGGGCGCACCGCTGCCGCAGGTCCTCCGCAGTCGCCCTGGGGGGTGCAGAGCAAGGGTTTCAAGACGCGGCGCAACAAGCGGACGCAGACGATGATCGTTCGCGATCGCCGAAGGACATAAGGGAGTCGGCGCATGACTCGCTCGGTAAAGAAAGGTCCGTTCGTGGACCATCACCTGATCAACAAGGTCGCCAGGGCGCGCCAGGCGAACGACAAGCGGCCCATCAAGACCTGGTCGCGTCGCTCGACCGTGGTACCCGAGTTTGTCGGCCTGACGTTCGCGGTGCATAACGGCAAGCAGCACGTACCGGTCTATGTGACGGAAAACATGGTCGGTCACAAGCTTGGCGAATTCGCGCTGACGCGCATATTCAAGAGCCATTCCGCGGCCGGCAAGCGGACCGAGGAGGTGGTCGGCCGGGCGGCGCCGGTTGCCGCTCCCGCGCCGGCGGCCGCTGCCGCGCCCGCGGCGCCGAAGAAATAGGGAGGGTGGATGGAAACGCGTGCCGTGCTTCGCAGCGTCCGGCTCTCGACCCAGAAGGGACGCCTGGTGGCCGACCTGATCCGCGGCAAGCCCGTGGACAAGGCGCTCAGCATCCTCGCGTACACGCCGAAGAAAGGCGCCGCCCTGGTCAAGAAGGCGCTCGAGTCAGCCATCGCCAACGCCGAGCATAACGACGGGGCGGATATCGACGCGCTGAAGGTGAAAAAGGTGCACGTCGAACGCGGCGCCATCCTCAAGCGCTTTCATGCGCGCGCCAAGGGCCGCGGCACGCGCGTCGCGAAGCATAGCTGCCACATCTACATCACTGTCGGAGATTGAAGGGCGCACCATGGGACAGAAGATCAATCCGATCGGCTTCCGGCTCGCGGTGAACCGCGGCTGGAGCTCGCGCTGGTACGCCAACAACCGCAACTTCGGCGCCATGCTGGCGGAGGACATCAAGGTGCGCGATTTCCTGAAAAGGAAGCTTGCGCATGCCTCGGTGGGCCGTGTGGTCATCGAACGCCCCGCAAAGGATGCGCGGATCACGATCTTTTCCGCGCGCCCCGGGGTCGTGATCGGAAAGAAGGGCGAGGAGATCGAGTCGCTGAAGGCCGAACTGCGCCGCATCATGGGCGTCAATCAGGTGCACGTGAACATCGAAGAAATCCGCAAACCCGAGGTCGATGCGCAACTGATCGCGGACTCGATCGCGCAACAGCTGGAGAAGCGCATCATGTTCCGTCGGGCCATGAAGCGCGCCATGCAGAACGCCATGCGTCTCGGCGCCCAGGGGATCAAGATCATGAGCGCGGGGCGCCTGAACGGGATCGAGATTGCGCGCACCGAGTGGTACCGCGAGGGCCGCGTGCCGCTGCATACGCTGCGTGCGGATATCGATTACGGCTTCGGTGAAGCGAAGACGACCTACGGCGTGATCGGCATCAAGGTCTGGGTCTACAAGGGCGAAGTGATGCCGAAGGGCGAAGCCGGCGCGGCCGCGACGGCACAGCTCCCGGGCGCAGCCGTGCCGGAACTGCGGCCCGAGCCGAAGAAGGCGAAGAAGCCCGCACTGAAGTCCGGCGCCAGGCGCGGTGCGGTCAAGCCGGACGGCGACAAGAAACCCACCGCCGCGCGCCCCAGGAAGACCGAACCGGCGCAGGCGGAGAAGCCGAAGGCCACCATCAAGCGAACCCGCAAGGTGGTCAAGACGCCGGAAGAGCCGGCGCCTGCGGGCGACGCCGGCGAGAAGAAGGAGTAGCACATGCTGCAGCCGGCTCGGACGAAATACCGCAAGCAACAGAAGGGACGCAATACCGGCGTCGCCACGCGCGGCGCGCGCGTGGCGTTCGGCGAGTACGGCCTGAAGGCCGTTGCCCGCGGCCGCCTGACCGCGCGCCAGATCGAGGCCGCACGGCGCGCGCTGTCGCGCCACATCAAGCGCGGCGGCCGCATCTGGATCCGGGTCTTTCCGGACAAGCCCGTGTCGCAAAAGCCGGCGGAAGTGCGCATGGGGAACGGCAAAGGCAACCCCGAGTTCTTCGTCTGCGAAATCCAGCCCGGCAAGATCATCTACGAGATGGATGGCGTCGACGCGGCGCTCGCCAAGGAAGCGTTCGCGCTGGCCGCGGCGAAGCTTCCGATCCGCACCGTGGTCGTGCACCGGATGCTGGGGTAAGCGATGAAGCCGAGCGAACTTCGCGCCAAGTCGGGCGACGAGCTGAGAAAGGAGCTGGACGAACTGCTGCGGGCGCAGTTCGGCCTGCGCATGCAGCTCGCCACGCAGCAGTTGTCCAACACGAGCCAGAAGCGCAAGCTGCGACGCGACGTCGCCAGGGTGCGCACCGTGCTGAGGGAGAAGGAAGGCAGATGAACACGCCGCAGGAAGCGACGCAGCCCGCAAAGAACCGGCGCACGCTCGTCGGGCGCGTGGTGAGTGACCGAATGCAGCGTACCGTCACGGTCCTCGTCGAGCGCAGGGTCAAGCATGCCGAGATGGGCAAGACCGTGATGCGGTCGAAGAAATTCCACGCGCACGTCGCCTCGGGCGAATACAAGGCGGGGGACCTGGTGGAGATCGCGGAATGCCGTCCGCTCTCGAAAACCAAGTCGTGGATCGTGACGCGGCTGATCGAAAAGTCGCAGCAAGTGTGACACGCGCCTTGCAGGAGGCGGCGCCGTCGCGATAGAATTCCAACCCTTTTCGCCCCGGACGGGGTCCAAGACTGCCGGCGCGCGGCACGGCGCGGGCAAGTTGGACGGAGTGTCGAATCATGATTCAGATGCAGTCGATCCTCGACGTCGCCGACAATACCGGCGCGCGCGCCGTCATGTGCATCAAGGTGCTGGGCGGGTCCAAGCGCCGCTACGCCTCGATCGGCGACGTCATCAAGGTGAGCGTCAAGGACGCGGCGCCGCGCGGCCGGGTGAAGAAGGGCGAGGTCTACGACGCGGTGGTCGTGCGCACCGCGAAAGGCGTGCGCCGCGCCGACGGGTCGCTGGTGCGATTCGACAGCAATGCGGTCGTGCTGCTCACCAGCAAGCTCGAGCCGATCGGCACCCGGATCTTCGGGCCGGTGACGAGGGAGCTGCGCACCGAGCGGTTCATGAAGATCGTGTCGCTCGCGCCGGAAGTGCTTTGAAGGGTCGGGTCATGCAGAGAATTCGCAAGGGAGACGAAGTGGTGGTCATTACCGGGCGCGACAAGGGGAAGCGCGGCACGGTGCTGCGCCGCGCCGGCGAGCACCACGTCGTGGTCGAAGGCGTGAATCGGGTGAAGAAGCACCAGCGGCCCAATCCGATGAAAGGTGTTGCGGGCGGGGTCATCGACAAGGACCTGCCGATCCATATCTCGAACGTTGCGCTGTTCAACCCCGCCACCCAGAAGGCGGACCGCGTCGGTTTCCGGGTGCTGGAGAGCGGCCGGAAGGTGCGCGTCTTCAAGTCCAACGGCGAGCAGGTGGATATCTAGGGAGACGCGATGGCCAAGGATACCGCCCCGCAGCCCAAGGCTGCGAAAAAGGACGCGCCGGGACCGGCGGCGCCGAAAAAACCGGCGCCCGGCGCCCAAGCGGCCGCAAAGGGTGCCGCGAAGGCGTCCCGCCCGGAAACGCCCGCGGCGCCGCCGCCGCCCGCCCGCCTGCGCGAATTCTACCGGGCGCAGGTCGTTCCCGACCTGATGAAGAAGTTCGGCTACCAGACCGTGATGCAGGTGCCGCGTGTCGCGAAGATCACGCTCAACATGGGCGTGGGCGAAGCGGTCGGCGACAAGAAGATCCTCGAAAATGCGGTGGCCGACATGACCCGGATCGCGGGCCAGAAACCCGTGGTGACGAAGGCGCGCCGATCGATCGCCAACTTCAAGGTGCGCGCCGGATTCCCGATCGGCTGCATGGTGACGCTGCGCGGCGCGCGCATGTATGAATTCCTCGATCGCCTGGTGAATATCGCGATCCCGCGCATCCGCGACTTCCGCGGCGTGTCGGGCCGCGCGTTCGACGGCCGCGGCAACTACAGCCTGGGCATCAAGGAACAGATCATCTTCCCGGAAATCGAGTACGACAGGATCGACGCACTGCGCGGGCTGAACGTCGCGATCACCACGACGGCGCGTACCGACGACGAGGCGCGCGCGCTGCTCGCTGCGTTTCGTTTTCCATTCAAGCACTGAGGATTCAAGCATGGCGAAACTCGCATTGAAGCTGCGCGAACAGAAACGGCGCAAGACGGTGGAGAAGTTCAGGGCCCGGCGACGGGAACTGCTCGAGACGCTGCAGAGCGCGCGCGTTTCCGATGAGGAAAAAGAGGCGGCGCGCGAGAAGCTCCAGAAGCTGCCTCGCAACGCCTCGCCGGTGCGGCTGCGCAACCGCTGCGCGCTCACGGGCCGGCCGCGCGGGGTGTTCCGCAAATTCGGGCTGGGGCGCAACAAGCTGCGCGACCTTGCGCTCAAGGGCGAAGTACCGGGCGTGATCAAGGCGAGCTGGTAAGGAGGCACGCATGAGCATGAGCGATCCGATCGCGGACATGCTGAGCCGCATACGCAACGGCCAGATGGTCGGCCAGGTCGACGTCATGATGCCGGCGTCGAAACTGAAGGCCGCCATCGCCCAGGTCCTCAAGGACGAGGGGTACATCGAGGACTTCGCGGTGCGCGAAGAGGGAACCCAGCGGGAACTGCGAATCGGTCTGAAGTATTACGCGGGCCGGCCGGTGATCGAGCGCCTGGAGCGCGTGTCGCGCCCCGGCCTGCGCGTGTACAAGAACCGCAGAGACATCCCGCGGGTGATGAACGGGCTGGGCGTTGCGATCCTGTCGACCTCGCGCGGCGTCATGACCGACCGCAAGGCGCGCGCCACCGGGGTCGGCGGCGAAGTGCTCTGTATCGTTGCCTAGCGGGAGCGCCGGAATGTCACGAATCGCGCGAAACCCGGTTGTGCTTCCCAAAGGCGTGGAAGTGCGCATCGACTCGAGCCATATCCAGGTGAAGGGGCCGCTCGGCACCGTGTCCCGGACGCTGGACCCGAACGTCGCCATCGAAACGGACGGCGATCGGCTCAAGTGCAGGGCGCTCGGCAATTCGCGCCATGCGGTGGCGATGTCGGGAACGATGCGCGCGCTAGTGGCGAACATGGTGCTCGGCGTGACCAAGGGCTTCGAGCGCAAGCTCGGGCTCGTCGGCGTCGGCTACCGCGCGCAGGCGCAGGGCGACAAGCTCAATCTGTCGCTCGGATTCTCGCACCCGGTGGTGCATCAGATGCCCGAAGGTGTCAAGGTCGCGACGCCCACGCAGACGGAAATCGTGATCTCCGGGATCGACAAGCAGCTCGTCGGACAGACCGCGGCGGAGATCCGCGATTACAAGTCCCCCGAGCCGTACAAGGGCAAGGGCGTGCGGTTCGCGGGCGAATCCATCATCCTGAAAGAGACGAAGAAGAAGTGACGGAACGCTAGCCATGGTCGACGCCAACATTGCACGGCTGCGCCGGGCGCGCCAGACGCGGCTCAAGATCAGGGAGCTTGGAGCGGTGCGCCTCACCGTGCATCGCACGAACTCGCACATCTACGCGCAGATCACGAGCGCTGCCGGCGACCGGGTGCTTGCCAGCGCGTCGAGCGCCGAAAAGGAGCTGCGAGCCAGGATCAAGAACGGCGGCACCCGCAGCGCTGCCGAAGCGGTCGGCGAGAGAATCGCCGCGAAGGCAAAGGCTGCCGGAATCGAGGCTGTCGCCTTCGACCGTGCCGGGTATCGATACCACGGGCGGGTCAAGGCGCTCGCCGAGGCGGCGCGGGCGGGCGGGCTCAAGTTCTAGGGGACAGAGGCGATGGCAAAAGTACAGGCAAGAAGAGTGCAGCAGTCCGACGAGCGCAGCGACGGCCTGCGGGAAAAGATGGTGTCGGTCAATCGTGTGACCAAGGTCGTCAAAGGCGGCCGCGTGCTCGGCTTTGCCGCGCTGACCGTGGTGGGCGACGGCGACGGCCGCATCGGCATGGGAAAGGGAAAGGCACGCGAGGTTCCCGTCGCGGTGCAGAAGGCGATGGAAGAAGCGCGCCGCCGGATGTTCAAGGTGAGCCTGAAGAACGGCACCCTGCACCATTCCGTGATCGGCCGTCACGGCGCGGCGAAAGTGCTGATGCAGCCGGCGTCCGAAGGTACCGGGATCATCGCCGGAGGCCCGATGCGCGCCGTGTTCGAGGTGATGGGGGTGTCCAATATTCTCGCCAAGTGCTTCGGCTCGACCAATCCGTACAACGTCGTGCGCGCCACGCTGAAAGGGCTGCAATCGATGAATACGCCGGCCGAGATCGCCGCCAAGCGCGGCAAGACGGTCGAAGAGATTCTCGAGTCGTGACGAGTCCGATGGCGGACAAGAAAATCAGGGTCAAGCTGGTCAAGGGGCTGGCGGGCACCAAGCAAAGCCACCGCGATACGGTGCGTGGACTCGGTCTGAAGCGGCTGCACCAGACGGTCGAAGTGGTCGATACGCCCGCAGTGCGCGGAATGATCGACAAGGTGTATTACCTCGTTCGCGTGGAAGGGTAATCGACATGCGCTTGAATTCGCTCAAGCCTGCCGCCGGCGCCAAGCACGCGCGGCACCGGGTCGGCCGCGGTGTCGGATCCGGCTGGGGCAAGACGGCCGGCCGGGGGCACAAGGGCCAGCGCGCCCGGGCAGGCGGCTACCACAAAGTCGGATTCGAGGGCGGCCAGATGCCGCTGCACCGGCGCTTGCCGAAACGTGGCTTTGTGTCGCCGTCGCGCGACGCCTACGCCGAAGTGCGCCTGTCCGACCTGCAGCGCATGAAGGCGAGCGACGTCGATCTCGCGGCGTTGAAGGCCGAAGGTGTGGTCCCGCGGCGCACCCAAGTCGCAAAGGTGATCCTGTCCGGAAAGATCTCGCGCAAGGTCGCGCTCAAAGGCGTGAAGGCGACCCGTGGTGCGCGCGCCGCAATCGAGGCGGCGGGCGGTTCGGTCGAGCAACCGGACGCAAAAGGCTGAAGCGACTTGGCGACCGCGCTTCCAGGCGTCGGCAAGACCGGGCGCTACGGCGACCTCAAGAGGAGGCTGCTGTTTCTGCTCGGTGCGCTGGTGGTGTTTCGCATCGGCGCGCACATCCCGGTGCCGGGGATCGACCCGAACATCCTGGCCGATCTGTTCAAGGGCCAGCAGGGCGGCATCCTGGGGATGTTCAACATGTTCTCGGGCGGTGCGCTTTCGCGCTTCACCATCTTTGCGCTGGGAATCATGCCCTACATCTCGGCCTCGATCATCATGCAGTTGATGACCGCGGTGAGCCCGCAGCTCGAGGCGCTGCGCAAGGAGGGCGAGTCGGGGCGCCGCAAGATCACCCAGTACACGCGCTACGGCACGGTGTTCCTGGCGCTGTTTCAGGCGACCGGCATCTCGATCGCGCTGGAGAGCCAGCCCGGGCTGGTGCTCGACCCCGGGCTCATGTTCCGCGTGACCACGGTGACCACCCTGGTCACCGGGACGATGTTCCTGATGTGGCTGGGCGAGCAGATCACCGAGCGCGGCCTGGGGAACGGCATCTCGATTCTGATCTTCGCCGGGATCGCCGCGGGGCTCCCCAACGCGATCGCCGGAACGCTGGAGCTGGTGCGCACCGGCGCGATGCACCCGCTCACCGCGCTGCTCATCGCGGCGGCGGTCCTGGCCGTCACCGGGGTGGTGTGTTTCGTCGAGCGCGGCCAGCGCAAGATCCTGGTCAATTACGCCAAGCGCCAGGTGGGGAACCGCGTCTACGGCGGGCAGAGCTCGCACCTGCCCTTCAAGCTGAACATGTCGGGGGTGATCCCGCCGATCTTCGCCTCCTCGCTGATTCTCTTTCCCGCGACGCTGCTCGGCTGGTTCGGCTCCGCCGAGGGGCTGATCTGGCTGCGCGATCTGGCCGGCACGCTCTCGCCCGGGCAGCCGATCTACGTGCTGCTGTACGCCGGGCTGATCGTGTTTTTCTGCTTCTTCTACACCGCGCTGCAGTACAACCCCAAGGAAACCGCCGACAACCTGAAGAAGTCAGGCGCGTTCGTGCCGGGGATCCGGCCCGGGGACCAGACCGCGCGCTACCTGGAGAAGATCCTGCTGCGGCTGACGCTCGCGGGCGCCATCTACGTGACGCTGGTGTGCCTGCTTCCCGAATTCCTGATCCTGCGCTGGAACGTGCCGTTCTACTTCGGCGGCACCTCGCTCCTGATCATCGTGGTGGTGACGATGGACTTCATGGCCCAGGTCCAGGCCTACATCATGACCCACCAGTACGAGAGCCTGCTGCGCAAGGCACACTTCAAGGGCGGACTGCCAGTGAGGTGACGGCACAGCGCCGAGGAATTGTGGCACCCCGGCGGCGAGAGAACGGCATGGCCAAGGAAGACGTGATCCAGATGCAGGGCGAGATCGTGGAAACGCTGCCCAATGCGACGTTCCGGGTCCGACTGGAAAACGGCCATGTCCTGCTCGGGTATATCTCGGGAAAGATGCGCATGCACTACATCCGCATCCTTCCCGGGGACAAGGTCACGGTCGAACTCACGCCCTACGACCTGACCCGCGGGCGGATCGTGTTCCGCGCAAAGTAGCGACCCGCCGCCGGGGGCGGCGGGCAAGCACAAACGAGGTGGCACATGAAGGTAATGGCATCGGTAAAGAGGATCTGTCGCAAGTGCAAGATCGTCCGCCGCAAGGGGGTGGTGCGCGTCATCTGTTCGGACCCGCGCCACAAGCAGCGGCAAGGGTGATCCGCAAACGCAATTTGGGTTGATAAGACGTTGAGCAGACAGATATAATCCAAAATTTTCGCTGATCGACAGGGAACCGATGGCTCGAATCGCAGGGATCAACATTCCGAACCACCAGCACGCCGGAGTCGCGCTCACCGCGATCTACGGGATCGGGCGGGCGCGCGCCGAGGCGATCTGCGTCGCCGCAGGGGTGGAGAAGTCGCGCCGGATCAAGGATCTTACCGACGGCGAGATGGAGCGGCTGCGCGATACGGTGGCCAAGATCGCGGTCGAAGGGGACCTGCGACGCGAGGTCTCGATGTCGATCAAGCGGCTGATGGACCTCGGTTGCTACCGCGGCGTGCGCCATCGCAAGGGCCTGCCGGTGCGCGGCCAGCGCACGCGCACCAACGCGCGCACCCGCAAGGGCCCGCGCAAGGCGGCGATCAAGCTGACTCCGCAGGCCGGCAAGGTCGCATGACATCGCACGTTTCCCCGGGGGCGGGGCGATCGCTTCGCGCCGCCCCGTTGAACGACCGAACGAGACATCCGTAGAGGACACGCATGGCGAGCAAGAACAGTCCGTCGCAGCAGCAGCTGCAGCAAACCGCATCGGCGCGCGCACGCAAGAAAGTCAAGAAGAACGTCGCAGAGGCCATCGCGCACATCCACGCATCGTTCAACAACACCATCGTCACGATCACCGATCGCCAGGGCAACACGCTGTCCTGGTCGACATCGGGCAACGCCGGATTCAAGGGATCGCGGAAGTCGACTCCATTTGCCGCCCAGGTGGCGGCGGAGCGTGCCGGGCGCGCGGCGCAGGAGTGCGGCGTGAAAAACATCGAGGTCCGCATCTCCGGGCCCGGACCCGGGCGCGAGTCGGCGGTTCGATCCCTCAACGCCATCGGTCTCAAGATCGGCTCGATCGCGGACGTGACGCCGGTCCCGCACAACGGCTGCCGCGCGCCCAAGCGCCGGCGCGTCTGAGGAGAAGCCATGGCCAGAAACCTGGACGCCAAATGCCGCCAGTGCCGCAGGGAGGGCGAGAAGCTCTTCCTCAAGGGCGAGAAGTGCTATACGGACAAGTGCGCCATCGAGCGCCGCGGCTATGCCCCGGGCCAGCACGGTCAGAGGTCGGGCGCTCGGCTCTCGGATTACGGCAAGCAGCTGCGCGAGAAACAGAAGATGCGCCGTACCTACGGGCTGCTCGAGCGTCAGTTCCGCAAGACCTATTTCGAGGCCGCGCGCTCCAAGGGCGTGACCGGCGAGCGTCTTCTGCAGCTGCTGGAAACGCGCCTGGACAACGTCGCCTACCGCATGGGTTTCGGCGCCTCGCGCACCGAAGCGCGCCAGGTGGTGCGCCACAACGCGATCCTGGTCAACGGCAAGCGGGTCAACATTCCGTCGTTTCAGGTGCGTCCCGGCGACGTGATCGAAGTCGCGGAGCGCTCGAAGGCGCAGCTTCGCATCAAGGCCTCCGCGGAGGCGGCGGAATCGCGCGGCATACCGGAATGGATCGAAGTGGACACGAAGGCGCTCAAAGGGACCTTCAAGTCCCTGCCGGCGCGTGCCGACCTGCCTTCGACGGTCAACGAAAGCATGATCATCGAGCTGTTCTCGAAGTAACGGGGTGAACAAAACATGCCACTGACGGGATTCCTCAAACCGCGCATCGTCGACGTCCAGAACCTGTCGCCCTCGCACGCCAAGGTGACGATGGAACCGTTCGAGCGCGGCTACGGCCACACGCTCGGCAACGCGCTGCGGCGCGTGCTGCTTTCGTCGATGCCGGGGTACGCGCCCACCGAGGTGCAGATTGCCGGTGTGGTGCACGAGTACTCGACGCTCGACGGGGTGCGCGAGGACGTGGTCGACATCCTGCTCAACCTCAAGGGCGTCGTGTTCCGCCTGCACAACCGGCAGGAGGCGGTCCTCACGCTCAAGAAGAAGGGCGAAGGAGCGGTGACGGCCGCCGATATCGAAGCCTCGCATGACGTCGAAATCGTCAATCCGGAGCACGTCATCGCGCACCTGGCCTCGGGCGGCAGGCTCGAAATGCAGATCAAGATCGAGTCGGGCCGCGGTTACGTGCCCGGCAACGTGCGCTACCTGCCCGAAGAGAGCAAGAGCATCGGCCGCATCATCATGGATGCCTCGTTCAGCCCGGTGCGGCGCGTTTCGTACGCCGTGGATTCGGCGCGCGTCGAGCAGCGCACGGACCTGGACAAGCTGATCCTGGACATCGAGACCAACGGCGCGATCGAGCCCGAGGAAGCAGTGCGCTATGCGGCGCGGATCCTGGTGGACCAGCTTTCGGTATTCGCGCAGCTGGAAGGCACCGCGATGCCCGCCGAGGAAAAGAAGGCGATGGCGGTGGACCCGATCCTGCTCAGGCCGGTGGACGATCTGGAGCTCACGGTGCGTTCCGCAAACTGCCTCAAGGCCGAAAACATCTACTACATCGGGGACCTCATCCAGCGCACCGAGACGGAGCTCTTGAAGACGCCCAATCTGGGCCGCAAGTCGCTGAACGAGATCAAGGAAGTGCTCGCTTCGCGCGGCCTCACCCTCGGCATGCGGCTCGAGAACTGGCCGCCCGCCGGGCTGGAGCACCACAGGACATAGGGAAACGCTGGAAAGAACGAGGAAGAACCATGCGCCACGGCCACGGACTCCGCAAGCTGAACCGCACGACCAGCCACCGTCTGGCGATGTTCCGCAACCTGTCGGTGTCGCTGCTCCGGCACGAACAGATCACCACGACCTTGCCCAAGGCGAAGGAGCTGCGTCGTCTGGTCGAGCCGATGATCACGCTCGCAAAGAACCCGACGCTGGCCAACCGGCGGCTGGTGTTCAACCGGTTGCGCGACCGGGACACTGTCAGCAAGCTTTTCGGCGAGCTGGGACCGCGCTACGCCAAACGCAACGGCGGCTATCTGCGCATCCTGAAGAGCGGCATCCGCAAAGGCGACAACGCCCCGCTCGCGCTCGTCACATTGATGGATCGGCCCGGGCAGGCCGCCGTCGCTGGCAAAGACGAAGCGAAAAAAGCCGCCTGATCGTCCTGTTCACCGATTTCGGGGCGAACGACCTCTACGCAGGGCAGGTCAAGGCGGTCATTGCCGATCGCGCGCCGCGCGAGCCCGTTCTCGACGCGTTGCACAGCGCACCCGCATTCGGCATCGAACCGGCGGCCCACCTTCTTTCGGCGCTTGCAACGGAATATCCACGCGGCAGCGTCTTTCTCGCAGTCGTTGATCCGGGCGTCGGCGGCAAGCGCGATCCGATCGTGATCCAGGCGGATGGGCGGACGTTCGTCGGCCCCGACAACGGGCTGCTCTCGGTTCTCTGGCAGCGCGCGCGGCGGAGGAAATGTTTCCGCATCGCGTGGCGCCCGAAACGGCTGACGAGTTCGTTTCACGGCCGCGACCTTTTTGCGCCGGTGGCAGCAACGCTTGCGTTCCGGCGGATGCCTCGCGGCTGGCTTGCGGCCAAGGAATCGCCGGAAGTCCTGTTCGATCCCGCCGATCTTGGGAAGGTGATCTACGTCGACCACTACGGCAACTGCGTGACGGGAATGCGGGCGACGAGCGTGTCGCGCAATGCGCGGATCCGCGCCGGCGGCCGTCTTCTGCGCCACGCGCGCACCTTCGATGCGGCGGAGGGTCCGTTCTGGTACGAAAACAGCATGGGGCTGGTTGAAATCGCCGCGCCGCGCGCGAGCGCCGCGCGCCTGCTGCGCCTGCGCGTCGGCTACGCGATCAGGATCGCCCGGTAGTCGTTGACGTTGGTGCGCGTGGGCCCGGTGACGACGAGGTCGCCGAGCGCGCAGAAGAACCCGTAGCTGTCGTTCGCCGCGAGCAGCGCCCTCGCGTCGAGCCCTTTCAATCCCGCGCGCGCGACCGTGTCGGGCGTGATCACGGCACCCGCGTTGTCTTCCGATCCGTCGATGCCGTCGGTGTCGGCGGCGATCGCCCAGACGTTTTCCACACCTTCCAGCTCGATTGCGAGCGCGAGCAGGAACTCGGCGCAGCGCCCGCCGCGGCCGTTCGCGGCGCGCACGGTGACCGTGCATTCGCCGCCTGAAATCAGCGCGACCGGAGGCTTCCACGGCGAGCCGTGCTTTCTGATTTCACGCGCGAGCGCCGCCATCACCTTCGCTACTTCGGATGCTTCGCCGGCGATGGAGTCGCCGAGGATCGCCGGCGTCACGCCGGCATTTCGAAAGCGTTCGGCGGCTGCTTCGAGCGAGCGGTGCGCGGTCGCGATCACGCGCGTCTGCACGTGCCCGAGAACGGGATCGCCCGGTTTCGGGGTCTCGGCGGTGCGGCCCTCGGCGCCGGCTTCCAGGCGCCAGCGCACCGAGAGCGGCGGTTCGATGGAGTACTTCGCGAGTACAGCGAGCGCGTCGGCGTAGGTCGTCGGATCGGGAGAGCAGGGGCCGGAGGCGATATGCGTCGGATCATCTCCGGTCACGTCGGAGACGACGAGCGCGAGCACCGGAGCGCGGCAGGCGGCCGCGAGTTGCCCGCCCTGGATCGCCGACAGGTGCTTGCGCACGGTGTTGATCTCCTGGATCGCGGCTCCGCAACGCAGCAGGTGCGACGTGACCTGCTTCAGGTCGGCCATCGGAATGCCGTCGGCGGGAAGCGCAAGCAGCGCCGAGCCGCCGCCCGAGACGAGCGCAAGCAGGAGATCGTCGGGTCCGAGGGCGCGTACGCAGCGCAGGATTTCGCGCGCCGCGATTTCGCCCGCCTCATCGGGCACGGGGTGGCTGGCTTCCACCACGCGCACGCGGGCTGTCGGCAGACCGTGGCCGTAGCGGGTGAGGGCGATGCCTTCCAGCGGCGCGCCCGCGTCCCAGTTCTGCTCGACCGCCGCTGCCATCGAAGCGGCGGCCTTGCCCGCTGCCGCGACGAAGGTGCGCCCGGCGGGCGGCGGGGGCAGGTGCCCGGGAACGATTCCGAGCGGGTCGGCGGCCGCCACCGCGCTGCGGTAGCTGGCAGCAAGCAGATCCCGCGGCGTCAGCCGAAAATCTCCGTTTCCGCGTCCGCGCCCAGGCTGTAGAGCTTCGGATAGGCCTCGCGAAACGCCGCCTGGATTGCCGTCGCGGGCACGTCGGCATGGACTCCCCGGTCGCGCACGTATTCCATGTGACGCCGGTTTTCCTCGTCGAACGGGTGGAAGATCGAATCCTGCCGGCCGTCGAATTCGAGCGGCTTCACGCGAAAGCGCCGGCACAGCGCAAGATTGAACGCCGGCGTCGCCTTGACCCAGCGGCCCTCGAGAAACAGCTCGGTGTAGCCATGGAAGACGAACAGGTCGGTTCCCATGCGCTCGGCGAGGCGGGGTGTCGTCAGGTGATTCTTGACGTCGGCGAACCCGACGCGCGCCGGAATGCCGGAGGCGCGCGCGCACGCGGCCAGCAGCGCCGCCTTCCCTACGCAGAATCCCTCGCCGCGCTCCAGGCAGCTCGAGGCGCGGAACGCCTCCTCGCGCGTGAAATCGAGAAACGGGTTGTACCGGATGCCGTCGCGCACCGCGTAATAGAGCGACACCGCGCGCTCGAGGTCGGATTCGCCCTTGGCGTGCGCCGCGGCGAATTCGCGCACCGCCGGGTGGTCGCTGTCGATGTAGCGCCCGGGTGAGAGGTAGGTGTCGGAGGCACCCATCATCGGTCGAGCCTCATCAGCCTGCGCGTCGCGGCGAACAGTGCGCTCCCCTGGTCGGCGAGCGCATCCACCACCGAGAAGTGATTCGCGCCCGGAACCGGAATGTCGCCCGCAAAGGCGCTCTTCCAGCGCTCGCCGAGCAGCGCGTTCTGGCGCCTGAATTCGGAACTTTCCTTGCCGCCGACACAGGTCATCACCGGAGCGCGGGTCGCCGGCGGGAGGAAAGCGGGCGAGGCGCGGTAAGCGGAAGCCTCGTCAAGCCGCAGGTCGGTCTGCAGCCAATCGACCTGCAGCAGCGGCCGCAGGTCGTAGATGCCGCTGACGGCAAGGCCGCCCTTCCACAGGTCCTTGGGCAGGCGCGGATCGAATACCGGCCACAGTGCCGCCATCATCATTGCCACCAGATGGCCGCCCGCGGAATGCCCCAGCACGTACAGGCGCTCCTCGTCCATGCCGTACTGCTCCGCGTTCAGGTACAGCCAGCGGCTCGCGCGCAGCATTTGCCGCACGATTTCCTCCACCGTCACCGTGGGGCAGAGATCGTAATTGACGAGCGCCAGCGACACGCCGGCGTCCACCGTGGCGGGCGCGAGAAACGAAAAGTCGCTCTTGTCGAGCGAGCGCCAGTAGCCGCCGTGGATGAACATCAGGCAGCTGCCGTCGCCCTTGCGCGCGGGGAAGATGTCCATGGTCTCGCCGGGCGCCTCGCCGTAGCGCCGGTCGAGGTAGCAGATCATCGTCGCGCGCGCGCGCGCCGATGACTCGGCCCAGCGCGCGAAGAACTGCGGATGCTCGGGAACCAGAGCGCGGTTGTTGTACTCGCGCGAGTAAAACCCGGCCTCGCTCATTCCCGCCGTTCCCGCCAGATACCGAGCGCCAGCTGCGCCGGGCGGTCGGAAAAGGAAAACAGCACGCATTCCGCGCCCGCTTCGAAGCTCGCGGCGTGCCAGGCAGGCACCACGAACGTATCCTTCGGCTCGAACTCGAAGATCTCCTCGCCGATCCTCGCCCTTCCGCTTCCCTCGACCACCGAGTAGACCGTTCCGTCGGTGGAGCGGTACGGGTGCGAGCGGAATCCGGCGGGCAGAAGCTGGATGAACGCGCCGATGGTGGGCATTGCGTAGCCGCCAGTGAGCGGATTGATGTAGTGCATCTTCCAGCCATGGCAGGCGTCCGGGGCGCCGTTCCTGGCCAGGTCGGCGAGCGTTTCCCGGCTCTTTGCGTAGGGATAGCGGAAAAGGGGTGACGTCCTGCCCGTCGGCAACGGGCCCAGGGGTACGAGATTGTTGCCGTACCGGGCATACGAGTCGCCTTCGGCGCGCTGCACCGGCTGAACTTCTTCCGGGTAGTTCTCGGCGAACTGCGCGTCGAAGAGCGCGACGATGTTGATGTCGAGGCCGTCCATCCAGATGACCGGCTCGGAACCGGGATTGCCGTGGTCGTGCCAGGTCCAGGGAGGCGTGATGATGAAGTCGCCGGGGTGCATCGTGGTGCGCTCGCCGTCGACGGCGGTGTAGGCGCCCGAGCCTTCGACAATGAATCGCAGCGCGGATTGCGTGTGCCGGTGGCTCGGCGCGATCTCGCCGGGAAGGATCAGCTGCAGCCCGCAATACAGGCTTCGGGTGATCGCGGACTGGCCGCGCATTCCCGGATTCTCCAGGATCAGCACCCGCCGCACCGCTTCGCGCGCCGTGATGACACCGCCCGACTCCATGACGTAGGGCCGGACCTGGCGGTACTTCCACAGCGCCGGGACCGCGGGCGATTTCGGCTGCGGGATCACCAGATCGTGCAGCACTTCCCACAGCGGCGCGAGATTGTCCTTGTCCATCCGCTCGTAGAACTCGCGGCGGCCGGTCTGGGTTGAGGCGTGCGGAATCGCGGACATGCGGTCTCTCCAGGCGCAGAAACGAAATTCTAGCCTGCTAGGCCGCCGTTGACAGCCAGATGACGCGTTGCGCGAGACTCTGTTTCAGCGCCTTGCCTTCGGGGTCGGCGAGCGCGGCCTTGCGCGCGGCAGCGATTGCCGCGGCCCGCGCTGCTGCATCCGCGTCGGGCGGGCTTTCCACCAGCGCATCGAAGATGCCGAGAAAGTTCGCGAGACCGCGCCGGTGCGTTTCGCCATACCCCTTCAGCAGCCCGGCGCACAGCGCAATTTCCAGCGCAAGCGCGCTGCTGCGCGGCGCCGCTGCACGGATCGCGGCAAGCCAGCGTTCGATCAGCCGTTGCTCCTCGCGGTAGCGGTAGGTCTTCGGGCGCCAGAATCTGAGCCAGGCCAGCGCGCGAACGAGGAGAAACCCGGTCACGCCTGAAGTCCTGACATGCATGCCGATGTTCCAGCGGTCGAGCCAGCCGCCGCTGCGGGCCCGCGCCATCAGCCACGCGCCGAGCGATGCCGGCAGCACCGAGGCAAGTTCCTCGATCCCGGGCTTCAGGTAATCGACGACGATCACCGGTTCGCCCGGCTGCGCCCGGACTTCGCTGCGCACGCGCTCGAACCGGCTGGCGCGGGTCTTCAGGTCCGCGACGCGGATCAGGTCCTCGTAGCTCATCCACACGGCGAGCTGCCGCGCAACCTCGTCGAGCAGCCGCGCGTCGTCCGTCGCGATCGAGCGCACGCGCTCGCGGTACCGATCGGCATAAGCGGCGCCCTGGTAGTCGGTCAGTCGCGCGACGCCCAGATCGACCGTCTTCTGCACCTCGCGCGGCAGCTGTGGCGCTGCACCGGAGTGGGTTGAGCGGGTGCGCGCAAACTCGAACCCGGCGGCAAAGCCCCGCAGGCTCGCCGCCGTGCCCTTGCCGCCCGCACGGATCGCCTGCTCGCAGACTTCGCGCGGCAGTGGAAGCGCGCCGCTTCCGCACAGCGCGCCGAACAGGACCGCATTGATCACGGTACCGCTCTTTTCCGCGAGCGCGCGCAGATCGCCGAGCACTGCGCGTTTTGCCAGCCGTTCGGCAGCCGCGATCGCGCGGGCGCCGTCAAACCGCCCGTCCGCCATCTGCATCTTTTCACTGGTGGCGTAAATGCGGTGCGTCGAAGCGATCAATGCGGTGCGGTCCGGGCTGACAAAACCGTTCTGCATCGCGCGCGCGGCCTCCAGCAGCTCGGAGGCGATCATCACGTCGACGTTGCCGGGACTCGGCGTGAGCGCCATCACCGGCTCGCGGCCGCCCAGCGCGGCGCGCTCGACCGGGTAGATCTCGAGGTAATAGGTGGTCGCTCCGGTGCGCTGCGCCACGCCCGGAATCGAGGTCGCCTGCGCGGGGAAATCGCACGACGTCGCCGCGCGCATGAGCCAATCCGCCATGACGCCGCCGCCTTCACCGCCCAGCGCGGCGACCAGCACCGTGATCGAGCGTTCCGGCAGGCTCATGAGAGCCAGCGCCTCACCGTTTCACGCGCCCCGGAAACCAAGCGATCCCATGCGTTCGGATTCTGGATGACTTCGGCGCGATAGAACGAAGGGCAGAGCACGGCCGCGTGCGCGTTTTCGCCGCACAGGCCGCAGCCGATGCATCCGTCGATGACGGTGGCGACGGGGTCGCTGCGCAACGGGTCGGGGTTGTCCTTGATGGTGAGCGTCGGGCAGCCCGAGAGCCGGATGCAGGAATGGTCCCCGGTGCAGGTGTCTTCGTCGACGCCGTAGCGCACCCGCACCACGCGCTCCCCGGCAGCGAGCTTTTTCGCGCTCTCGGGGCGCAGGCGCCGCTGGCGCTCGAGCTGGCATTCGCCGTCGGCGATGATGACCTTCAGTCCCCTGTAGTCCGTGGTCATCGCCTCCTTGAGCATGCTCGCAACCTTGCCCACGCGGTAGTTGTCCACGGTGCGCAGCCACTTCACGCCGACGCCCTCGAGCGCGCGTTCGATCGCCATGTCCGCGGCCTTGGCTGCACTGTGCTGCGGCGACGAGGGCAGCTCCTGCGTGCCGGTTGCCGAGCTGTACCCGTTCTTCATGATCAGGAGCACGCCGTCGGCCCGATTGAATACGGCATTCGAGACGCCGGAGGTCAGACCGTTGTGCCAGAACCCGCCGTCGCCCATGATGGTCACGGTGCGCTTGCCGAACATCGGCTGCACCGCCGAATTGGACGCGAGCCCGAGACCGTAGCCGAGCACCGTGTGTCCGATCTCGAACGGCGGCAGCGTGGAAAACGTGTGGCAGCCGATGTCGGCCGAGACGTGGTAGGGACCGAGCTCTTTTTCAACCAGCTTCATCGCGGCGAACACCGGCCGCTCGGGGCAGCCGACGCAGAACCCGGGCGGCCGCACCGGGACCGGGGCGCCGAGGAGCTCCGCGGCCTTCTTCTTCGCCGCGGTGAGCCTGTCGAGCGAAGCGCGCGCCTCGATGCCTGCCCCGGCGAGGAACTTCGCCATCCCGGCAAGCAGAACTTCGCCCGTGTATTCTCCGGCGAGCGGCAGGACATCCTTGCCCTGCACCGCTGTGGTCGAGTTGCCGGCGCGCCGCAGGATCGACTGCACGGCGTCCTCGATGTAGGCGGGCTGGCCCTCTTCGACGAGGAGCACCGCCCGCTTGTCCGCGCAGAAGGCGGCGATTTCCTCCGGGACGAGCGGATAGGTCACGTTCATGCAGTAGATGGGCACGCGCGCGGCGCCGAAGGCGTCCGCCCACCCGAGCAGCTCGAGCGCGCGTACCGTGACGTTGTACATTCCTCCCTGGCACAGGATCCCGATCCCCTTCAGGTCGCCGGCAAACTGCTCGTTCAGGCGGTGCGCGCGAATGAACGCCAGCGCCGCAGGCCAGCGCACCTCGGTCTTGTGCTTCTCCTGCGCATAGGTCGCCGGCGGCAGGCAGATGCGGCCGAAATCGAATTCCGGGTTCTCGAGCGCCTGCTTCCTGGAAAAGCGCGGCGCCAGGTTGCGCTTGGTCCGGAAAGCGCCTTGCACGTGGCAGGCGCGGATGCGCAGCTCGAGCATCACGGGGGTGGAAGAGGCCTCCGACAACTCGAAGCCACGCTCCACCATCTCCACGATCTTCGGCAGGCTGGGCCGCGGATCGAGCAGCCAGACCTGCGATTTCATCGCGAAGGCGTGGCTGCGCTCCTGGATGATCGAGGCGCCCTCGCCGTAATCCTCCCCCAGCACGATGAGGGCGCCGCCCCGCACGCCGGCGGAGGCGAGATTGGAAAGCGCGTCCGAGGCGACATTGGTGCCGACCGTGGACTTGAAGGTGACCGCACCGCGCAGCGGGTAGTTGATCGAGGCGCCGAGCATGGCGGCCGCGCCGGCCTCGGAAGCGTTCGTTTCGGCGTGCACGCCAAGCTCGTCGAGAATGTCGCGCGCATCGTTGAGCACATCCATCATGTGCGACACCGGCGCTCCCTGGTAGCCGCCGACGTAGGCCACGCCCGATTGCAGCAGCGCTTTGGTCACGGCAAGGATTCCCTCGCCGTGAAACACCTGGCCATCGCCGAGCTTCAACTTCTCGACTTCGTCGCGAAATGACCTTTCCATCCGCCTATCCGCTGATCAGCGCCCGCGGCAGCCAGGTCGCGAGCGCAGGAAACAGCACCACTGCGACGAGCGCGAGAAGTCCCATCATCACGTAGGGCGTGACCGCGCTCCAGATCTGCTCCATCCGGATCTGTTTGGGCGCAACGCTTTTCATCGTAAACAGAAGCATACCGAAGGGCGGCGTGAGCAACCCAAGCTGCATGCAAATGAGAAACAAGACCCCGAACCAAACAGGGTCGAAGCCGTACGCCGCCACCAGCGGCATGAAGAAGGGCAGGCAGATCAGCATCATGCTCACCTGATCGAGGAAGCAGCCCAGGACCAGCAGCACGAGCATCATCGTGACGAGCACCGGCCACGGGCCCAGCTGCATTCCCTTGATGGCCTCTACCAGACCATGGGTCGCCCCCGAAAAGGTGAGGATCTGGGCGAAGGTCGTGGCGCCGACGATGATGAACAGGATGACCCCCGAGATCGCTGCCGTGCCCATGAGCGCCCGGTAGAGGCTCCGCCAGGTGAGCGAGCGGTACAGCCAGGCGACGGCGACGGTGGCGATCGCCCCGATCGCCGCCGACTCGGTCGGCGTGGCCCAGCCGGCCGCCATCGCCATGACGACTACGATGAAAATGAGGACCAGCGGAAGCACGTACACGAGCAGCGGCTTGAGCCGCTGCCAGATCCCGAGTTCCTCATGATCGAATGCCGGCGCCAGTTCCGGCTGCAGCGTGGCGCGCAGCACGATCCAGCCGACGAACATGACCGACAACAACGCACCGGGCACGATGCCGGCGATCAGCAGGTGCGAGATCGAGATTCCGGCGAGACTTCCGAGAAGAACGGTAAGCGCGGAGGGCGGAATCAGCATGTCCACGCCGCCGATCGCGATGATCGGCCCCATGGCCATGTTCGGGTGGTAGCCCCGGCGCAGCATCTCGGGGAGCATCAGGCTGCCGAGCAGCGCCGTGGTGGCGATGGTCGAGCCGGAGATCGCCGAAAAGACGGTCCCCGCAACGACCGCGACGACCGACAGGCGTCCCGGTACACGCCAGATCACCCGGTCGATGGCGTCGATCGCCTTGAGCGCAACGCCGGTATGAAAGAGGACCTCTCCCATCAGCACGAAGAACGGAATCGGCGTGAGCGAGAAGGAGGCGATCGAAGCGACGCCGTTGCGCACCAGCTGGATGAGCCCGGCGTCCTTGCCGAGCCAGAACCACGCGCCCACCACGTTGATTCCCAGGAACGCGAACGCCGCGGGCAGCGCGAGAAGAAACAGTCCGGTCAGCGAGCCGAACAGCACGCATGCCGCAACCCACCAGGACATCTCGGGCTACGCTTGCGGGCCGCCGCCGGGCGCCGCAGGCAGGCGCGAACCGAGGCGCCGCGCGAATTCGAGCGCCAGCAGCGTGAAGCACAACGGCACGGGCGCGTACAGCCACCACTCCGGAAACACCATGCTCTTCACCACCATCGCGCCCTGCTGCGCCGAATTCACGATGGTGCGTACGCCGTAGAGCACGAGCACCGCGCACACGGCGAGCCCCAGCCCGTTGGCGGCATGGTCGAGCGCGCGCGCAAGGCGCGGCGGCAGCGCATGCAGCAGGGCATCGAGCCGCACGTGCTGGTTCCGCGCGAGCAGCAATGGAGCGGCAAGAAACGTAGCGACCGGCAACGCGTACTCCGAAGCTTCCAGAATCCAGGGAAACGCGCCAAGGCCCGTATTGCGCGCCAGGACGTCGAACGTCACGGCAAGCGCCATGGCGCCGATCAGCAGCGCCGCGGCGGCCGCGAGCGTCTCGAGGACGAGCAGGTAGGCGCGTTCCACTGCGCGCGTTCGCGCCTACCTGGAAAGGAGTTTCTTCAGTTGCGGACCATGCTCGGGGCTCGCCTTGACCGCGCTCGCCCAGGCCACGTCGTAGGCCAAGTCCAGGTATTTCTTCGCGGTCGCCGGATCGAACGTGATCGTCTGGATGCCGGCCTGCGCCTGGCGCTTGGTGTCCTCCTCGTTCAGCCGCTTCCACACGTCGTTCCCTGCCTCGAGCGCGAGCGACTGTTTCTCCAGGAACTGGCGCTGCGCCGGGCTGAGCTTCCTGTAGGACTCCAGGTTCATGATGATCGACACCTCGGCGTTGTAGAAGCCGGGGTCGACGCGGAACTTGGTCTTCTCGTGCCAGTTGAGGTCGAAAATTCCCTGGATCGGCCAGCCGTAGCCGTCCACCACGCCCCGCTCGAGCGCGGTGTAGACCTCGCCCGGCGCGGTCTGCATCAGCGTCGCGCCCATCGCGGCGAAGAAGTCGCGATACACCGGCGTGACGCGGATCTTGAGGTCCTTCAGGTCGGGCTTGTCGATTCTCTTGGTGAGGTACAGGTGGAACGGCGTATCCTCGACGATGCGCGCGAGGTACTGCATGTTGGCCTTCTGGTTCCACACCTTGTTGATGTAATCGAACGCGCCGTTCCTGCGCTGCTCGGCGACGCTGATCTGGGCGAGCTTGAGGAAATCGGCCTCCGGCATCAGGTTGGTGTAGAAGGCGCCGGTCGACATCGCCATCTCGACCACGCCGTTCTTGACCGAGGTGCCGACTTCGAAGGTCGGAATCGCCTTCGGTCCGCCGATGAAGTTGATCTGCAGCACACCCTTGCCCTCGGCATTGAATTTCTGCATCCACGGCGTGATGTGCTTGACGTAGGTGGTCGTCTCGCCGAACGCGGAGACGAGCTTGAGCGTCGTTTCCTGCGCCGCGGCGAAGGCGGGCACGAAAGCGGCTGCCGCGACGGCGATCATTGCATTCGGTTTCATTTCTTCTCCTCTCAGGTCGGGTTGCCGAAGCGAGCCTAGGGGGCCCGATATCGCGTGTCAAGGTGGCAGGTCCGGATGCGACCCGAGGTACGCCTCGATCACGCGCGGATTGGCCAGCACCTCGTCGGGCCGACCCTCGCACAGCGGTTCTCCATAGTTGAGCACACACACCCGGTCGGCGAGATCCGCCACCATCTGCATGTCGTGCTCGATCCAAAGCATCGCGACCCCCAGTTCGTATCGGATGCGAAGCAGGTAACGCGCCAGGTCTTCGCGCTCCTGGCGATTCAGACCCGCCGAAGGTTCGTCGAGGAGCAGCACGCTCGGCTGCATGGCGAGCGCGCGCGCGAAGCCGACAAGTTTCTGGACGCCGAACGGAAGCGCCTCGACCGGGTGGTGGCGGTAGCGCTCCAGGTCGACGAATGCGAGGACTTCCTCGACTGCCTTGCGGCTGGCGGTCTCGGCCTCGCGCACGCGGGGAAGGAAAAAGCCTTCGGCGGGAAGCGAAGTCGCGATGTGCGCATGCCGCGCGACGAGGAGGTTCTCAATCACCGTCATGTGCGGGAAAAGCTCTCCGTGCTGAAATGTGCGCCCGATCCCGCGCCGGGCAATGCGGTGCGGCCGCTCATGGGTGAGCTCGTCGGCGCCAAAAAAAATCCGGCCGGCGCTCGGCCGATAGATTCCGCTGATGCAGTTCAGCACCGAGGTCTTGCCCGCGCCATTGGGGCCGATGAGCGCGAGAAGCTCGCGCGGCCCCACCTCCAGGGAGACGCCGTTCAGGACGGTCAGGCCGCCGAACGCAAGCGAAAGGCGCTCGACGCGCAGCGCTCCGGCTTCAGCCATACCAGCGCCGACTCCGGCGGTACTGCTTGACCTCGCGGTAGCTGCGCCGGCGCGTGGCGCCCCCGAGGTAGAACTCGCGCACGTCGGGATGACCGCGCAGGCGGTGTGGCGTCCCGTCGAGCACGATGCGGCCGTTCTCCATCACGTAGCCGTAGTCGGCCACTTCCAGGGCGACGTTCGCGTTCTGCTCCACGAGCAGCACGGTCGTCCCGAGCTCGCCGCGAATCGACTGCAGCCGGTGCATCAGCTCTTCGACCGCGAGCGGCGCAAGTCCCTGCGAGAGCTCGTCGACCAGCAAGAGGTCCGGTGCGCAGGCGAGCGCCGAGCCGATCGCGAGCATCTGCCGCTCGCCGCCGGAAAGGTAGCCTGCCTCGCGCCGGCGCAGGCGGGCGAGCGCCGGGAAGATCGAGTAGGTCATTTCGGCGAGACGGCGCGGGTTCGCGCCCGCGCGCGGCGCCACCGCCTCGAGGTTCTCGCCCACCGTGAGGTTCTCGAAAACCTTGTTGCGCTCGGGCACCAGCGCGATGCCGAGGGCGGTGACGCGATGCGGCGGGAGGTTCTCGATGCGCTCGCCCCGGTACCGGATCGTGCCGTCGCTGACGCGCGCGTCGTCAAGCCCGATGAATCCGGAGATTGCCCGCAGCGTGGTCGTCTTGCCCGCGCCGTTGGTGCCGAGAACCGCGACGATCGCGCCACGCGGCACTTCGAGAGAGACGCCCTGCACCGCCGTCGCCACGCGGTGGTAGACCACCTCGACTTTCTCGAGCCGCAGCAGTGCTTCGCTCATTGTCCGCTCGCGAGCGGCTTCTGGCGGAACGGCCAGAGCAGCAGCCAGTTCTGCGCCCGCCGCCAGATGCCGACCAGGCCCTGCGGCTCGAGGACGAGGAACAGGATCATCACCAGTCCGAACGCCGCGAAGTTGATCGCGAAGACTACCGATGAGAGCTTCTCGGCAAGGCCCAGCAGGTCCATGGCAGCCTCGATCGCATACGGGAAGAGGACCACGAAGACTGTGCCGAGGATCGCTCCCAGTACCGAGCCCATGCCGCCGATGATGATCATGGCGACGTACTGGATGGTGAGGTAGAGCGAGAATGCCTCTGCCGAGACGAAGCCGCGGTAGTAGGCGAACAGGCATCCCGCGAGCGAGGTGAGGGCCGAGGAGACGACGAACGCCGAGAGCTTCGCGCGCGGCACGCTGATGCCGAGCGCCTCCGCCACCGCCTCGCGGCCGTGGATCGCGCGCCACGCCCTGCCCGTGCGCGAGCGCAGCAAATTGAGGCTGAGGAGCACCGTGGCGAGCGATGCGCCGAGCAGCACGAAATACCAGGCACGCGGATCCGCGAGCGCCCACTCGCCGAGCCGCGGCGGTTCGATCACGATCCCCGTCGAATAGCCGCGCCTGGTTTCGTATTCGTTGCCCGCGTGAATGACGATGAAGTGCAACGCAAGCGTGGAGACCGCGAGGTACAGCCCGCGAAGCCGCAGGCTCGGCAGGCCGAAAATGACGCCCAGCAGCGCACCGACCGCGGCCGATGCGGGCAGCGTCAGCCAGACGGGAGCGGAAGCTTCCTTTACGAGGATGCCCGTGGTGAATGCCCCGGCGGCGAGCAGCCCCGCGTGCCCCAGCGAGATCTGGCCTGCATATCCTGTGAGCAGCATCAGTGCCACGGCGCCGACAGAGCCCAGGAACACCTGGTTGGCCAGGTCGAGCGCGAGCGGGCCTGCCAGAAAGGGATACGCGGCGAGCGCGAGCGCGAGCACCGCCAGCCAGGCTTTCTGCGTGCGCGTCTCGACCAGCACGAAGTCCTGCGCATAGCGCGTGCGGAAGTAGCCGCTCGAGCGGGGCGGTCTCATACGCGGTCGAGCTCCTCGCGGCTGCCGAAGAGACCCCAGGGCCGCACCACCAGCATCGCAAGCAGCACGAAGAACGGAACGACATCGGACAGCAGGGGATCCACGTAGTGGATCATCAGGACTTCCGCGGTGGCGACCACGAGGGCCCCGGCGAGCGCACCGGCGAGGCTGTCGAGACCCCCGACCAGCGCGGCGGGAAAGGCCTTCAGCCCGATGATGACGAGCGTACCCTCGAGCCCCGCGTCGCTCGCGATCAGCATGCCCGCCATGCCGCCGGTGAACGTGGCAAGCCCCCAGGCAAGCGCATAGACGACGTGCAGGCGTATGCCGCGCTGCGCGGCGAGGAGCGGGTTCTGGCCCGCAGCGCGCATGCGGATGCCCCAGCGCGTGGCGCGAAGGAAGGCGAACAGCGACCCGTACGCCGCGACCGCGCACAGGACCAGCGCCAGGCCCACCGCGGAGATCCGGGCGCCGCCCGCAAGCGCAATCGAGACGTTTTCCCAGCCAAGATCGCGCAAGGGATATTGCGTCTGGGTGCCGAAGACGAGGATCATCGCGCCGCGCAGCAGGATCCCGAGCGCGATCGTCGCCAGCACGGCGGCGAGTACGGACTCCCCCGTCATGCGCCACATGAGCGCTGCGTAGACGAGGATGCCGACGAGCAGCGCGAGCAGCGCGGCGGCGACGATCGCGGCAAGCGGCTGGCCGGAGAAGAGCGACGCGGTGGCGTACAGCCCGTAGGCGCCGAGCATCATCAGCTCGCCATGCGCGAGCGAGAGCACCCGGCTGACGCGGTAAATCAGCACATAGCCGCAGCAGATCAGCGCGTAGATCGAGGCGAGGACGACGATGTTTACGGCGAGCTGCACGATGGCGGGCAAAAAAAGGGCCGGGTAGCGGCGCGCGCCCCCGGCCTTGGTTCGAGGGTTCGGCTAGCGGACGTCGAGCGCCTTCCAGTCCTGCACCCGAACGACCGCGTTCTTTCCGCCGTCCCAGTGCCAGACGCGATAATACTGCCGCGTGCGGAAATGATTGTCCTTGGTCCACTCGAGCGGGCCGCCACGCAGTCCCTTCAGATCCACCTTGAGCCGGTTCATGGCGGCGAGCGTCTTTTGCGGTGTCGGGGGCCAGGGGGTATTCCTGAGCACCTGCTCGAGCACCAGCCCGACGACGTAGCCCTCGGTGAGATACGACACCGGATGGGACAGATTCGCGCGATGCGCCACCGCACGGATCTCGGCGTGGATCGGCAGATTGTCGTCGAGAAACGCGTTGGTGCCGATGACGTAGAACTTCGCGTCCTTGATGCGGGCGAGCTCCTCCTCGGCGTTGAGATGCGCCCAGGTGATGTAGCGCCCGTCCCAGCCGAGGCGCCGCAGGGCCTCGAACGTTCGCACCTGCGACACCCAGGGTGCCCACGACCACACCCAGTTCGGCCTGGCGTCCTTGAGCTTGGTGGCGAACGGCGTGTAATCGGGTGTCGGGGGCGGCGTGATCTGCTTGTCGACCGGCGTCATGCCCAGGGACTTCGAGAGCCCCTCGGCGTAGTCGATCTCGCCGCGCGATACCGGGATCGCCATCGCCGCGAAGCCGATGCGCACGGGCTCGCTCGTCTGCGCCTTGACGAACCCGAGCGCCGCCTGCGAATCGAGCGTCGCGCCGAAGGCGGTCGAGCAGAACTGCAGCGGATCGGCCGGCGGAAATGTCTCCTTCGGGCACACCGAGCCGGCGAAGTAGAGCGGCACGTTCGCGCGCTTGGCTTCGGCGACCATCGGTGCATAGGTGGACGACAGGCTCGTGTTGAGCAGGATCAGCACCTTGTCCTGCGCGATGAGCTGCTTCGCATTGGAGGCTGCTTTCGAGGGCTGGGCGCCGTCGTCCTGCACCAGCAGGCGCACCGGCTTGCCGTTGATGCCGCCCCTGGCATTCACGTGCTCCAGGTAGGCGCGTACGGCGTCGATCACCGGAGCGTAGGTGCCGGCCACCGGCCCGGTGAGCGCGGCCGACACCCCGATCACATAGGCATCCTGCGCCAGGGCGGGCGCCGCCACCAAGGCCGCCGCGAGACTGCACTGCGCCGTGTTGCGAATCAGCTTGAGCATCGTCGTTCCCTCCTTCCTCTGGTTGTTCCGGCGTTTCGCACTACCTTGGTTGGAGGACGTCGCCCGCACCCGCCGCAAGCAGGCGTTCCTCGCGATCGTCGTACATCGACTCGACCAGCCCCCGGAAGCGTTCGAGCATGAGCGAGCGCTTCACCTTTCGCGTCGGGGTGACCGGTTCGCCTTCCTCCTCGGGGTCGAGCGCCTTCGGCAGGATCCGGAACACCTTGACCTGCTCGACGCGCGCGAGCTCCGCGTTGACTCGCGCCACCTCGTCCCCGATCAGCTTGGCGACCTCGGGGTGGAGGGCGAGACTGCTGAATCCCGTATACGCGACGTTGCGCTCGCGCGCCCAGTCGGAGACCGTGTCGTAGTCGATTTCGATCAGCGCCGTCACGTACTTGCGTCCGTGGCCGATCGCCATCGCCTCGGCGATGTAGGGGCTGGCGCGCAGCAGGTTCTCGATCTGCGAGGGCGACAAGGTCTTGCCTCCCGAAGTGACGATGAAGTCGCGCGCCCGGTCCACGATGCGGAGCACGCCGCGCTCGAGCGCACCGACGTCACCCGTGCGCAGCCAGCCGTCTGCGCCTTTCACCTCACGCGTGGCCTCGGGCCTGCCCCAGTAGCCCTCGAAGAGATGCTCGCCGCGGATCAGGATTTCGTCGCCCTCGCCCAGCCTCAACTCCCACCCGGGCGCGGCGACCCCGACGTTGCCCGGCCTGGGAAACGGGCTCCTCTGCCCGGCGATGATCGCGCCCGCCTGTTCCGTCTGGCCATAGATCTCGACCAGATTCACCCCCCACACCTGCCACAGCGCCGCGGTCTCGGGCGGCAGCGGTGCGCCGCCCGAGAGCGCCAGTTCGAGCCGGTCGAGCCCGAGCTTTTCCAGCAGCGGCCGGAAAACGAAGCTGCGCGCGGCTCGGTAGGCGAGGGATTCGCGACGGCGGCCGCTCCAGCGCGAACGCGCCTCGCGACGCCCGACGCGCACGGCGAGGTCGTACGCGGCGCGCTTGAGTCGCGAAGTGGAGTTCATGCCCACCAGCACCTGCGCAGCGAACTTCTGCAGATAACGGGGAACGGAGAAAAGGACCGTGGGCGCGACCTCGAAGAGCGTCTGCGGAAGGTCCGCAATGTCCTCGCCAAAGTGCGGGACGAGCTTGCCAAGCAGGGGCAGGGTAATCGCCACGTCGCGTCCGAGGACGTGGCACAGCGGCAGGTAAACGACCGTGCGATGCGTGCGCTCCCCGAGCATGGGGTAATGCTCGATCAAATTGCTGGCGGCGGCCACATGCCTGCCATGGGCGATCAGTGCGCCCTTCGGCGGCCCGGTGGTACCCGAGGTGTAGACGATGAAGGCCGGGCTCTCGGGTGCGATGGCGTGCGCCAGCGGTTCGAGCGCCGCAACGTCCGCGTCGCCGCCCAGTGCCATCAGCTGTGCAAACGTCTTCAGCTTCGGATGCTCGTAGGCGAATATCGCGGAGTCATCGATCACCACGATCCAGCGCAGCGTCGCGAGCCGCTCGGCAAGCGGCAGGATCCGGTCGACGTACTCCTGATTCTCGGCGATGAAGATTGCCGCCCCGCCGTCGTTCATCTGGAACTCGACCTCGGCTGTGGACGCGGTAGGGTAGATGCCGTAGCTGATCGCGCCCGCGGCCTGTGCCCCCAGGTCGGCGAGGAACCACTCCTCGCACGCATCGCCCATGATCGCCACCCGCTCCCCCGGCGCAAGCCCGAGCGCCAGGAAACCGCGCGCGCATTGCGCGACGAGCGCGGCGTAGCGGCTCCAGGAGCGCTCCTGGTACAGGCCAAGGCGCTTGACGCGGTAGGCAACCGCGTCGGGTTCGCGGCGCGCCCGGTCGACAAGCAGATGCAGTGCGCTTCGCATGTCAGTGCGTCAGCCCGGCGCCGCCCGCGGCGTCCGCGCGGAAGGCCCGCACCAGCAGTTCGATGTAGCTCGAGGTGATCCGCTCGAACGTTGCGCCGGGCTCCCGGCCGTACCAGGCGGCAGCGGAGTTCCCCAGCCCGAGCAGCGCGAGCGTGGCCATGCGCGCATCGAGGTCGGGCCGGAATTCACGCTCGGCGATGCCCCGCTCGATGACCTGCTGGATGATGCGCTCGTAGCGGCGCTCGATGGCGCGGATGCGCTTGCGTGCCGGTTCCGGCAGGAAGCGGCGCTCCCGCAGGAATACGAGCGTGAAGTCCTGCCGCTCGACGACCGGCGAAAGGTGGTGGGACACGAGTTGGGCGACTTTGTCGGACGCGCTGCCCGGGCCGCGCAGCACCGCCAGGGCGCGCGTCACGTAATCCGCGACGCCATCGGCACACACGGCCTCCAGCGCCGCCTCCTTCGACTCGAAGTAGTAGTAAAGGCTCGCCTGGCGGATGCCGAGCACGTCCGCGATATCCTGGGTCGAGGCGCCGTGATACCCGCGGCGCGCGAACACCTTGGCCGCGGCAAACAGGATTTCCTGCGCCCGGCGTTTCGGGGTTGCCGTGGCGCTGCCGTGAGCCTGTGCGGTGCGGTTGCGCATGCGGGGCGAAACCGGTGACAATTTCATTCTATAGCACAATAGAATCGAAAGGAATGCAAATGCCGGCGACAGCCAGCGGTCGTCCCCCCTTCCGTGCCGATCACATCGGCAGTTTGCTGCGACCGCAAAAACTGCGGCACGCGTTCCGGCGGCACGCCGATGGCGAGATCACCGAGGCTGCGTTCCGCGCGATCCAGGACGAGTGTATCCGTGAAGTCGTGCGGCTCCAGGAAGACTGCGGACTCGAGGTCGTCACCGACGGGGAGTTCCGCAGGATCTCGTATTGGGAGAAGTTCGTGCGGCTGACCGAGGGACTCGTCGTCAAGGACGCGCTGTTCACGTTTCACGACGAGCACGGCCACGAGTCCGCCTTCACGGCGCCGTACGCCGAGGCCAAGGTGCGGCGGGGCGCGCCGATCACGCTGGATGAGTTTGCGTTCGTCGCTCGAATCGCGCGCGCTACCCCGAAGATCACCATGCCGGCGCCCTCGACGATGCACCTTTACCGCTATCGCGACTACGCCGACCCGAAGGCGTACCGGGACCCGGCGGAGTTCTTCGCCGACCTCGGACGCGTCTACCAGCAGGAGATCGCCGAGCTGGCGCGCGCCGGATGCCGCTACGTGCAGCTCGACGAAGTGGCGCTCGCGATGCTGTGCGACCCGGCGGCTCGCGACCGGGTGAGGGCGGACGGCTTCGATCCCGAGACGCTGGTGGACCGGTACGTCGAGGCGATCAACCGGGCCGTCGCGGATCTTCCGGCCGGGATGATCATCGGCGTGCACATGTGCCGCGGCAACTACAAGGGGATGTACCTCTCGGAGGGCGGCTACGACTCGGTGGCGGAGAAGCTCTTCGGCCGCGCCGACGTCAACCACTTCCTGCTCGAATTCGACACGCCGCGCGCGGGCGGCTTCGCGCCGCTGCGCTTCGTGCCGCGGGGAAAGGGGGTCGTGCTCGGCATGGTGAGCTCCAAGGTGCCGCAGCTCGAGTCGCTGGAAGCGCTGCAGCGCCGTGCCGAGGAGGCGGCCCGGTACGTCGATCCGGCCCGCCTTGCCATCAGTCCGCAGTGCGGCTTCGCCAGCACGATCGGGGGCAATCCGGTGACCGAGGCCGACGAACGCGCGAAACTGCGGCTGTGCGTCGAGGCCGCGCGCGCGCTCTGGGGCTAGCGCGCTGCCGCGATCACCTCCGGCGGCGGCGGGTTCTGGTGCAGCCTCGCCACCGCTTCGGCGCGCCGCTCGAGCACGGCGCGCTGGTTGATGTAGCCCTTGTCGGTGATTTCGTTGGCGTCGATCGAAGGCGGCTCGCCCAGCACCAGCGCGCGCGTCGGATAGTTCGAGCTGCCGCCTTCCGCCGCCAGCGCTCGCAGCGCTTCGGAAATCCGCGCCCGCACCGCCTCTGCGCTCATGTCCCTGGTGGCGGCCGGATTGAGGAATACGAGTGCCCCGACCTCGTCCCGGTCGTGCCCGGTGATCACCGCATCCTGGATCGCCGGATTGGCGGCGGCGATGAGCTTCACGCGCACCGCGCCCGTGTGCACCCACGTGCCGCTCGTCAGCTTGAAATCCTCGGCGACCCGGCCGTCGAACAGGAGTCCCAGCGCGGGCCGATCGGGGTCGGCAAAGCGCATCGCGTCGCCGATGCGGTAAAAGCCGTCCTCGTCGAACGCCGCGCGCGTGAGATCGTCGCGCCGGAAGTAGCCGGGCGTCACGTTCGGTCCGCGCACCCGCACTTCGAGTTTTCCTCCGGAGGGGACGAGCTTCAGCTCGCAGCCGGGCGCGGGCACGCCGACCACGCCCGCACGCTCGATCGGATAGTGCACGCAGGTGGCCATCGGCGCCGTCTCGGTCGAACCCCACGCCGAGAGCATCGCGAGCGCTCCGCCCTTTTCCTTGAGCACGAGTTTCTCGATCCGCTCCCAGAGATTCTGCGGCAGCGCGGCCCCGGCATAGAACACGAGATCGAGATCGCGGAAAAAACTTTCGCGCAGCGGGCCGTCCGATTCGAGGTACGGCAGCAGCAGATCGAACCCGCGCGGCACATTGAAGTACAGCGTCGGCGAGACGTCCCGCAGGTTTCGCACCGTGGTCTCGACCAGCCCCGGCATCGGCTTGCCGCCGTCCACGTACAGAGTGCCGCCGTTGCGCAGCACCATGTTGAAGGTCGCGTTGCCGCCGAAGGTGTGGTTCCAGGGCAGCCATTCGCACAGCACCGGCGGGCGCTCCTCGAGGAACGGCCAGACCTGCGCCCAGCTCTGCTGGTTCGAGCACAGCATCCGCTGCGTGTTGATCACGCCCTTGGGGATGCCGGTGGAGCCCGAGGTGAACAGGATCTTGGCGACCGTATCGGGTCCGACGCGGGCGAATGCTTGGTCCACGCGCGCGCTCGGCTGCGCCGCGAGCAGCTCCGCAAGCGGAGTCACGACGGCCGACACTGCCGCGAGGGCGGCGGAGAATTTCTCCGGCTGCGCGGCCCACACCAGGCCCGGACGGACGAGCTCGAAGATCGCCTTGAGCTTGGCATGATCCCTGGACATCAGGGAGTACGCCGGCGAAATCGGCGCTACCGGCACGCCGACGTGCATCGCGCCGAGGGCGAGCAGCGCATGGTCGACCGAATTGTCGGAAAGAATCGCCACCGGGCGCGACGCATCCAGTCCGCGCGCGAGCAGCGCCTGGCCGATGCGGCGTGCGGAATCGAGCGCTTCCCGATAGGTGACTCTGCGCCAGGTGTCGCCCGCGCGCTCCGCGAGGTGGACGCGGTCGGGCGCTTGCGTGGCCCATTTGACGAGCCATTCGCCCACCGCGCGCGCGTACGGCCCGAGCGGCTGCGGCGAGCGCAGCACGATGGCACCGTCCGGGCGTCGCTCGACCCGTACGTCCACCGGTGCGAATTGGAGCCGCGAATGCAAGGGCGATGCCATGAAGTGCTCTGTCGGCGGGAATACAGATTCGCATCCTATTACAGAAGGCGGAGTGACGCGGATCCCGCGCGGACGACCGCGCGGATCAGTCCAGCGCGCCGCGCAATCGCTCCGCCGGCAGGCGCACGCGGACACCCGCGCGCTCTTCCTGCAGCGTCATCGCCACGCGCGCGTCGCGCTCGCCCCATCCGCGCGCGATCGCTTCCTCCAGTTCCTCGAGCCCGATCGCACCCATGCGCATCGGCACGCCGCACTCGCGCGCGAGTTCGAGCGCGAGCACCATGTCCTTGTGCGCGAGGCGCAGCGCGAATCGCGGCGGATCGTAGCGACCCGGAAGGAAGTGCTCGACCAGGCGGTCGAAGGTGCGCTGGCGGCCGGTTGCGCCCTGGCGCAGGGCGCGAAAGAGCGCGAGGGGTTCCACGCCGGCCTTCACCCCGAGCGTGAAGACTTCGGCAAGCACCGCCTGCACCGCGAAGCTGGCGCAGTTGTGCGCGAGTTTGGCTACCGTGCCGGCGCCGATCGGCCCGACGTGGTAGGGCTGATCGCCGATCTGGCGAAGCACCGTCTCGTAACGGTCGTACACCGCGCGATCGCCTCCCACCCAGAGCGCGAGCCGGCCGCTTTCCGCACCGTGCGGGCCGCCGCTCACCGGCGCATCGAGCAGGTGTACGCCGCGCTCGGCCAGGGCCGCGTGCAGCCGCCGCACGCATTGCGGCGAATTGGTCGTGAGATCGAACCAGGCGGCGCCCCTTCCCAGCACTTCGCGCAGCTCGCCGAAGACCGTCTCCACCTCGGCAGGGCCGGGGAGCGATGTGAACACGAGTTCGCATTCCGCGGCCGCCTGCGCCGCGGAGGCCGCGCGCTGTGCGCCCATCCCGATCAACGCCGCCGCTGTTTCCTGCCGCAGGTCATGCACCCGCAATTGGTGACCGGCGCGCTGCAGGCTCGCGGCCATCGGCTGCCCCATCGCGCCCAACCCGATAAATGCGATCTTCATCCTAGCCGGTTCGGGGCTGTCCGAAGTAGCGATTCATCCAGGCGGCGGCCACCGCCGCGCCGCCGAAGCTGAACACGTGGACGCCGACGACGTTGCAGCTTTCGTGCGCGAGGCAGTAGCGCGCCACCGCCGCGAGCTGGTCGCCCGGGTCGGTGTGCGTGACCAGCTGCACCGCGCCCATGCCCTGCGCGCGCAGCGCGCGCAGCGATGCGCTCACGCCACAGCGCTGCGCAAAGCGAAGCAGCGTTCGCGCCGAGGTCGGGCCGGCGAGTCCTACATACACCGGAACGCCCGGTGCCGAGCGCGCGAGCGCCGCGCAGTGCTCGAGCACGCGCGCCGGCGCGAACGAGAACTGGGTGACGATGTAGGCGCCGAGGCCCTGCGCCGCGGCAAGGGAGAGCTTCTCCCCGAACGCGCGCTCGAGCGTCGCGCGCGGGATGCGGGGATGACCCTCCGGGTAGCTGGCGATGCCGATTTCGCGCACCCCGCAGGCGCCGAAAATTCCCTCGCGCAGGAGCGACACTGCGTCCGCGTACGGACCCCGCGGCGCAGGTTCGTCGCCACCGATCACGAGCGCCTTGCGCACTCCCGCCGCCGCAACCGCGCGTCCGAGGAAGCTGTCGAACTCGGCGCGGCTGGCGATGCGCCGCGCCGCGATGTGCGGCACCGGCTCGAGCCCTGCCTCGCGCACCGCGACGAGCGACGAAAGCGAATCGGCGAGGCTGTGCCGCGGCAGGTGGTTGACGTACACGGGCGTACCGGCAGGAAGCACGGCGGCAATGGTGCGCGCATCCTCGGGACGGTGCGCTCCCATCTCGAGCGATCCGCTGACGACAAGCTCCGCCGCGGCGGTGCCGATTTCGCTGGCGGCGGGACCGGAGCGCTCCATGGCCGTAGTCATGGCGCTCTCAGCTCCGTTTTCGGGAGACGACGTACGATTCATCGAGAAACCACAAGCCGCCGTGCGCCCGCAGCACCTCGCGCGTGGCTTCCAGGTACTTGCGTTCGCCGAGCGCCGCGGCCAGGCGCTCGTCGTCGATCTGCGCCACGTAAACGGCCGCGTTCCAGGCGGCAAACAGGGTCGAAGTGCCGATGCTCTCGGAGACTTCGCTCGGCAGGGTGTGCATTTCGTAGCGGAACACGGCCCGCGCGTCGGCGTAGGCGTTGAAATTGTAGTGGCGCGCGTCCTTGCCGAGTTCGGCCCGTACCGCGCGCAGCACGTCGTGCCGGCCGGTGCGGAACGGGTTCTCTTCGGGCCAGACCTTGCGCACGATCTCGAGGCCCGGGTCGCGCCCGCAGGAATGAATCCCGAGCAGCCGCCCGCCCGGCCCAAGTCCGCGGGCGAGCGGGGCGATCACCTTGGAGGCCTTGAACTCCGCCGGGACGCGCGCGCGATACGGCTGCGACGCGATCACGAGGTCGTATTCGGCGCGCGCCTTGCCCTGGCTCGGGATCACGTCGTCGAGCAGGAAGCGGAAGTCATCCCGGTAGAGTACCAGTGCGACGGGGCGCTCGTAGATCGGGTTCCCGGTCTTGGGGCTGTGGCGCGCTTGCCAGTGCCGGCCGAGAAACCCCTCCAGCTCGGAAATCTGCTCGCTGAATTCATGTGCCGTGGTGCCCGCGAGCGCCGCTTCGTGCCACAGGAGCGAAGTCGCCGCGGCGAGGGCGCGCGGCGCGAGCCACGGCGCTTCGCTGTAGTACATGTTGGTCACTACCAGCACGGTTGCCGGGTGTTCAAAGAAACGGTCCGCCATCTTCGATAGCGACAGCCGCACGTCTTCCAGGCTGATCTCCTTGCCGACGAAATAGAACGGCATGGTCGGAAAGCGCCGGTGCATCTCGCGCATCACGCGCGTGAGCACCGTGCCGTCCCCCATGCCGGCGTCGAACACGCGCACCGCGGGCGGCCGCGGATGAAGATGCGCCAGCTCCATGCCCACGCGCCGCGCGATGACCTCCTTTTCGCTGCAGGTACTGACGAACAGCAGATACTTCTGGCGGTTGTCGAAGAAGCGGAAATTGCGCGAGGGCGCGCCTTCCGCGCCGGCACGCGCGGCGAGCGCCGCCGCAGGGCGCTCGGCGACGCGGATGAGCGGTCGCAGCTCGCGCGGGGCGGCCGGTGCGGTCGTGCCGTGATGCGCCAGGTAGGCGCTCACGCGTTCGAGCGTCTCCGGCGTGATCCGCGCCCCGTCGCGCAGGCGCGCGACGAACTTGCCGTCGTTCACGGCGCGCCGCCCGAAGGTGGACTCCGCCATGCCGATGCGCCGGCAAAAGTCGGCGATGCTGTCGAGCAGCGCGCCGCCCTGCGGTTCGTGCAACGTTCCCATGCGCCCTCCTTGCCGTAAGGTACGGCGGCCGCGGTTGGGAAATCAACCACGGCGCAGGCGGCGGAATAGGTGGGAACCATCCCACCCTTAAGAATCAGCCGGTTGCCTTGGCCTCGGCTAGAATCAGTGCGTGAGCGAAGCGAAAAAGACCGGTCTGGCACGCGGCCTGACCAACTACGGCGACGCCGGGTTTTCGCTCTACCTGCGGCGCTCGTTCGCAAAGAGCATGGGCTATTCGGGTGCGCTGCTTGAGCGCCCGGTCGTCGGCATCGCCGATTCGCGCAGCGGCTTCAACAATTGCCACCGCCATTTCCCCGAGCTGATCGAGGCGGTGAAGCGCGGGGTACTCGCCGCGGGCGGACTGCCGCTCGAGTTTCCGACCACTTCCCTTGGCGAAGTGTTCCTGCATCCGACCTCGATGATGTTCCGCAACCTGATGTCGATCGACGTCGAAGAAATGATTCGTGCCCAGCCGATGGACGCGGTGGTTCTGGTGGGCGGCTGCGACAAGACGGTCCCGGCGCAGCTGATGGGTGCGGCGTCGGCCGACGTGCCCGCGGTCCAGCTTGTCGCCGGGCCGATGATGCCGACCTCGTATCGCGGCGAGCGGCTCGGCGCGTGCACCGATTGCCGGCGCTTCTGGGCGCTGTTCCGCGCCGGGCAGGTCGATCCTGCGGGAATCGAGCAGGTCGAGGGCAATCTGGCGACGACCGCGGGCACCTGCGCCGTAATGGGCACCGCATCGACCATGGCTTCGATCGCGGAGGCGCTCGGCATGACGCTGCCCGGCACGGCCGCGATTCCGGCCGTGCACTCCGACCGGTTGCGCGCGGCCGAGGCGAGCGGCGCGCGTGCGGTGTCGCTCGCGGCCGAGCCGATCCGCCCCTCGCAGGTCATCAGCGAAAAATCGGTCGAAAACGCGCTCCGCGTACTGCTTGCGATCGGCGGCTCGACCAACGCGATCGTGCACCTTGCGGCGATCGCCGGCCGCGTCGGAATTGCGGTGCCGCTCGCGCGGTTGAACGAATTATCCGATTCGACGCCGGTGCTGATCGACCTCAAGCCGACGGGCAGGCACTACATGTCCGACCTGCACGCCGCCGGCGGCATCGGCGCGGTGCTGCGGGAACTGAAGCCCTTGCTGCACCTGGATTGCGTGACCGTTGCCGGCGAGACGCTCGGCGAGCGGCTCGAGCGCGAAGAGGGCGCCTGGGTGGACCGCGCCATCGTCAGGACGCTCTCCGACCCGCTGGCGAAAGAGGGCGGACTGGTGGCCCTGTTCGGCTCGCTGGCGCCCAACGGCGCCATCCTCAAGCGTTCGGCGGCCGACCCGAAGCTGTTCGAGAAGGAAGGCCGTGCAGTGGTATTCGCTTCGCTCGATGATCTTGCTTCGCGCGTGGACGATGCGGCGCTCGACGTCGCGGCGGACGACATCCTGGTATTGCAGAACGCCGGCCCGACCTCGGGCTATGCGATGCCGGAAGCGGGCTACCTGCCGATCCCGGCGAAGCTCGCGCGTGCCGGCGTGAAGGACATGGTGCGCGTCTCGGACGCGCGCATGAGCGGCACCGCGTTCGGCACGATCGTGCTGCACGTTTCGCCCGAGGCCGCGGCTGGCGGGCCGCTCGCGCTCGTTCGAAGCGGCGACCGCATCCGGCTCTCGGTGAAGGCCAAGACGCTCGATCTGCTCGTTTCGGGAGCGGAGCTCGCGCGGAGGAGGGCGGCCTGGACGCCTCCCGCGCGCCGCCCGGAACGCGGCTACGCGCGGCTCTACATGGACCACGTGCTCCAGGCCGAGCACGGGTGCGATTTCGACTTCCTCAGGAAGGCGTGATTACCGCGTGTAGTCGTACTTCAGCTCGAACTTGCCGTCGCTGGTGAATACGAGGGTCGCGGCTTTCCACTGCCGCTTTTCGTACTCGAGGTATTCATTGAGCGCGTAGACGCGCTCGGCCACTTCGCGTGCATTGCAGGGCACGAGAGCGACCGGATTCGCACCGCCCGGGTCGAGCGAGTAATGGAACTTGCCCTCGAAACTCCGCTCCTTGCCGTCCGCCGTGAGTTCGGTCACCACCACCCACGCGCGCTGCCAGCCCTGCGGCAGGCCCTGGGCGACGCAGGCGAAGATCGTTTCCACGTCCTTCACGCCCGGATTCTCTTCCGGCGCGGCAGGCTTGATTGGCTTCTTGGCAGCTGTCTTGGGAACGGGCTTCGCCGCCACGGGCTTCGCCGACGTCTGCGCCTGGGCAAGACCGACCGCCGCCGCGAGCAGCAGAACCGCGCCGCTTCTAATCACGATGCCGTGCATGAAAGGCCGCCACGATAGCAGAATGGTTCGCTCCCCGCATCAGGTGCGTTCCATCTCCGCCCAGTAGATCGCGAACACGAACAGGAAGACGACGAATTCGAGCACGCCGATCCACCAGATCAGGCGCGCGATGCGGCGCTGGCGCGGCGTCATGTGCAGCCACATGCGCTGCACCCACCAAGCGTAGAAAGGAACGCGTCCAAACCGTTTCCAGCGTACGAGGTGGCGCCGCAGCGCGGCGATCCACGGCACGAGGCTGCGGTCGAATTCCTGCGCCGGCGCATCGCCCGGATCGGCATAGCGCTCGTAGTATTCCTTGACGCGCAGGATCGACCCCGCGCGCCCCGGCTCGATGCGGAACTCGGTCGCGCGCTTGAAGCCGCAATCGTACGCGTAGCGCCACCCCAGAGCGCCATCCTCGAGCGGCGAGCGCTCTACCGTAACGTCATACCGCATGCCGTTCGATTCGTTCAGCGCCCGCAGCCGGAATCGCCGCGCGTCGGCAGAGCTCACTTCGAGGATCTCGATTTCGAGCGACGGATTGAGGCGATAGAGCGCCACGGGATCGGACAGGAACGCCGCGAGCGCCTGCGGCGCGACCGGAATCTCGGCGTCGACCCAGGCCGCGTTTTCCGGCCCCGTACCCGCCGCGCCGTTCGCCCCGCCTGCTTCGCTCACGCGCCGCAGGCGACGAGCAGCGGGCAGCGCAGCGCGCGCACCAGCCGCTCGAGATCGATGCGCGACTTCAGGCCGGGCTCGCCCTTGGGTCGTGGCGGCCCGATCGCAACGAGATCGGCGCCCACCTCGGCAGCGGCTGCGGCGAGGCAAGCGGTCGGCTCGCCATAGCGCAGCAGCGCCCGGTAGGCAAGGCCGCGCTCCGCGCAACGCTTTTCCACCGCCGCGAACTCGCGCGCGGCATCGCGTCCGAGCAGGTCCTCGACATAGCGGCCGAAGGCGTCGCGCGTGGATGCGTTATTGAGCCAGTCGTCGCCCTGCATGCCGGCCCAGAGATCGGGAACGACCAGGCAGTGGACCACGGTGGTCCGCCCCGGCCTCGCCAGTTCGAGCACGGCCGCGACGGCGCGCGCCGCGCCCGCGCTGCCGTGGCAGCCGAGGACGACGGTCGCCGGCGCGAGCGCCCCGGCGACCCCGGGCGCTTCAGTTGCCGACGAACAGGACGACGCCAAGCGCGATCAGAAACGCCGCCACCAGCGCGCCGACGTCTTCCGTGCGGTCGGAGATGAAGATCGAAAGGCTCGTGCCGCGATCGAATTTTTTCTCTTCCATGGCGCGCTCCTCAGACGAATTCACGCACGAACAGCAGCACGACGATGAGCGAGCCCACCGCCTTGATGGTACCGACCACGCCGCCGATGATGAGCGGCTTGCCCCCCGCCTGCTCCAGCGCGGCGCGCGTGATCTGCATCCCCAGCCCGATCAGGCCGAAGGCGAACAGCCAGGCGATCCAGTCGCGGTAGGCGCGGATAATCTTGGAATCGTGCCAGGCGACGCGGTTTGCCGCGGTGATCGCATCGCGCGCTTCCTTCGACACGCCCGGGAGCTTCGCCACGCCGCGCAGCGCAGTGTCCTGGTCGCGGCTGGTGAGCTTCTTGCTGACGATCAGGTCGGCGAGCGCCTTCTTGTCGGCTGCCTCCTTCACTTTCTCCTGCGCCGCCTGCAGCGCGGCGATGTCCTTCTCCTTGAGCAGTTGCTCCGCCTTAACGCGGCCGCTATCGAAGTAGCGCCCCTGGTAGTGGCCGGCCGGCGCGAACACGCCGATCGACGACAGCACGAACATCAGGATGAATCCCAGCACGAAGAGGGGAAACTTGCTGACGAGGACCTGCGTCAGGTCGACCTTCATGTCCTGCGCGGACTCCTCGTTCTTCACGTACCAGGCGGCAAGCCAGACGACGATCAACGGCAGGAACAGCACCCGCGTGATGTTGAAGATCTCGGCCACTTTCAGCGTCTGGATGCCCTGGGGGTCGAACGCCAGCGCGGCGCCCGCCACCTGCGCGGAGTTGAGGATGCCGGTTCCGGCCCACGCGCCGAACTGCACCGGCCCCATGCCGAGCAGCTGCCCGATCGTCGGGAAGATGAACATGCAGCCCACGCCCCAGAGCAGGATGGTGCCGATCGTGTAGGCGATCTCCACCGCGCGCGCCTGCACCACCGGCGCCGCGGCGACCGCGGCGGATACCCCGCACACGCCCACGCCCGAGGCGAGAACCCCGGTCATCGAGTTGCCCGCGTCCATGCGCCGGCCCATGATCAGCACCAGCCACACCGAGCCGAGTACGAACACGCCGATCATCACGACGGAGAGCGCCCCCAGCTGCGCCAGCTCCGCGGCGCTATACAGCGTGCCAAGGAGAATGACGCCGGTCTTGAGGAAGAAACGCGCGGTGCGCACGCCGTTGGCCGCCCAGTCCGGGATCTTGAACACGTTCACCGTGATGATCCCGATCACGATCCCGAGGACGACGTAGTTCAGATTGAAGATGCTGGCGAAGTTCCAGGTCAGGATTTTCGCGTCCATCACCGCCCTGCCCCAGTTCGCGAACATCGGGTCGAGCACCCAGCGCACGATGAGCGCGATGATCAGGATGAAGGCGATGCCCGGGAACACCGAGAGGTAGTAATCGAGGTCTCCCTCGCGCGACGGCAGTGCGAACACCAGCAGCCCCAGCACGGTAAGGATTCCACCGAAGATCGTCGCCAGGCGCGCCTGATCCGCCTTGAGGCTGTCCAGCCGGCTCGACCCCTTCTTGACCGCGGGCGCCTCCTTGCCCTCGGCCTTCGCCTTCTCGGCCGCCTTCTGGTCGTCCTGGTACTTCTTCGCGACCTTCTGATGGTCCGCGGCGGCGCTCGGATGCAGCCAGGCCTGCAGTCCGTCGATCGTGGTTGTGGTGTTGAGCCAGCCCCAGAGAAGAATCAACAGGCCAATGATGAGAAGCGCGGGGGATTTCTTTGTATAGACCATGGTTTCTCCCTTGCGAGATGAAGGGCCGCTCCCAACGACCCTACTGGCAGGTCGAATAATGACCCAAGGTGGGGTCGGGAAGGCAATAGAACTTGCTGATCAGTTGATTCGACCAGCCTTTTCGCTGCGCGGCCGGACCACGGTGACGGAGCAGGACGCCTCGGCAACGACCTGCGACGAAACGCTTCCCATGTAGCGGCGCAGCCCGGAACTTCCGCGCGCGCCCAGGATGATGAGATCGGCGTGCGCGGCGCGGGCGTATCGCAGGATCGCGGCAGCGGCATCGCTGCCCACGAGGACGTGAAATCGCACCCGTCCGGTCGGCAGGGCGAGCGGCTGCGCCCAGTGGTGGAGCTGCATCAGCCGCTCGGTATGCAGCGAGCGCTCGAGCGACTCGTCGCCTTCGGCGACTCCGCCCAGCGGCGGCTCCAGCACATTGAGGCACGTCAGCAGGACCTGCGCATCCACGCTGATCACCCGGCGCACCGCCTCGCGCAGCGCTTGCGCCAGAGCCTCATCCGGGTCATTGGCGTCGATCGCGGCGAGCACGTGGGGTGCCCGTGCAAGGTGGGCGGAGGGTGCGGCGTTCGCCTCCGGCTCACGGCTCCAGAGCGCGCCAAGCCAGCGCGCCAGCGCGCGCACGGTGCCGCTGCGCTGAAGTTTCCTGCCGCGCTCCGTCACGCTCACCTGGTCCGGATGCCGCAGGTCATAGGCAACCTGCGCCGCGGTGGGGTAGCGGTCGGCCGCGCGTGGCTCGAGGCAGCGCAGCACGATCTCCTGGAACCAATCGGGCAGATCCGGCCGGATCGAGCGCGGCGGCTGCGGCTCGAAATGGAGTCGCCGGCGCATGCCCGCGACGGTCGCCGGAGTGCCGAACGGCAGTCTGCCGCAGGCGAGCGCATACAGCAGAACCCCGAGCGCGAACAGATCGCTGCGCGGGTCGCCGCGGTGGCCACGCACCTGCTCGGGCGAGAGGTACGCCGCGGCGCCGAGCGGCAGGTGGAACTGCTCCTCCACGAGGTCCGGGTGATGCGCCGAGAAGGCGAGCCCGTAATCCACCAGCACGACTTCGCCGCCCGGCTTGAGCAGCACGTTTCCCGGCCGCAGATCGTGGTGCACCACGTCCTGGTAGTGGAGCGCCTGCAATGCCGACGCGATGCGCTCTCCCAGCGTCCGCACTTCGTCGAGCGGGAGCGGCGAGCGCTCGAGAATTCCCTCCAGCGAGGCCCCCGCGATGCGCTCCATCACGATGTAGGGGCCGTATTCGCACTCGCCGCTCGCGACGAGCCTCGGCACGTGCGGCCCGGCGAGCGTTGCGAGAATCATCTGTTCGGCTTCGAAGCCGACATAGCAGGCCGGGTGTTCGCCGAGTCCAAGCCGCGGCACCTTGAGGAGCAGTCGATCCGGCCCCTGGCCGCTCGCCTCGTACAGCTCGGCCATGCCGCCCTGGTAGATCTTTTCGCCGATGCGAAATCCGGCGACTTCGATCCCCGGCTGGATCGGCCGCAGCTCGCCCATCGCTAGCGCCCGGTCTCCAGCCGCAGCGCCAGCCGCTCGGGCAGGCCGGCGGCGCGGATCTTGCGGGCCGCTTCGCGATAATCGTACGGCACGCGGTGGAACGTGAGCGTGCGCCGCTCGAGGTCGAGCACGGCGTACGCCGCGGCGCGGTTGCCGTCGCGCGGTTGCCCGACCGAACCGCAGACGGCGAGCCAGCGCCGGCGCGCCGCCAGCACGATCGATCGTCCGGCGGTGGGGCGGAATGCGCCCGCGCCACCGTTGCTCGCAGCGAAATAGAGCGTCTGGTGATGCACATGGCCCACGACCGTGATCGGCGCGTCGGCCGCCGCGATCGCGCGCACTGCATCGCGGCCGCTCATGATGTAGCCCCAGCGCTCCGGCGCCGCGGGGGTGGCGTGCGCAAAACAAACCCCGTCGCGACGCGCAACGAACGGCAATCCGGCAAGGAACGCGCACTGCGCGTCGTCAAGGCGGCGGCGGGTCCAGAGAATCGCCTCGCGCGCGACGTCGTTCATGCCCTCCACCGATCCGCCCCGCGCCGCTTCGTCGTGGTTGCCGCGCAGCACCAGCGCGCCCCGCGCCGCGTACGCCTGCACGGTCTCCAGGCAGGGCACCGGATCCGCGCCGTAGCCGACCAGGTCGCCCGGGAAGACGAATTCCCCGGCGCGCTCGCGGCCGGCGTGCTCGAGGCAGGCGTGCAGGGCCTCCAGGTTGGCGTGAATGTCGGAAAGGATCGCCAGGCGCATGATGTCGGGTAGCGCGAACGCAGCCCTGTCCTGTGCGAGCTTAACCCAACCACGCGGACCGCCGCGCGCCGTCGCATCGGTCGCCGGCCTTAAGGATGTGCTATGATACTGACCGGTAACTCACAAGTCAGGCGATCGATGGCGATGGCCAGGAAACGGGGCGTTGCACGTCCGAGCGCGCGCAAGCGCATCTTCGACACTGCTTCCGAGCTTTTTTATCGGAGGGGAATTCGCGCCGTAGGCATCGAGGCGATCGCCGCCCAGGCCGATACCACCAAGATGAGCCTGTACCGGAGTTTTCCTTCCAAGGACGAGCTGGTGGCCGAGTGGCTGCGCGATCACGACGCGAAGTTCTGGCAGACGTGGGATTCGATGTCGCAGAAGCATCCCGGCGAGACCCGCAAGCAGCTTCAGGCGGCGTTCGCTCTGCTCACCAAGCACGTATCCGATCCCGCCGCTCGAGGCTGCCCCATGGCGAATGCGGCGGTCGAGCTGACGGACAAGGATCACCCTGCGCGGAGGGTGATCGAGACTCACAAGGCCAAGTTGCGCGCGCGACTTGCCGAGTTGTGCCAGCGAATGGGAGCCCGGGAACCGGCCTTGCTGGCCGACGAGCTCTTTCTCCTGATGGAAGGCGCGCAGGTCAGCACCGTTCTGGGAGTCCGCGGCCCGGCGCGCAACGTCGGGCGCGCCGCCGATACGTTGATCGATTCCCACTTGCCGGGCGGGCGCCGCGCGTAGCGCTTAGATTCCGGTTGACGCGTGAGTTACCGGTCAGTATCATACTGTCTGCTTCGGATAGTGACCAGTCAGTATCAACCCGCCTTGGCTGGAAGTCCGAGAGGTGGCGGCACCGGGGCAGAGCGGGACCCCTTAACTTCTGCATTGAGAGTACTCATGACAAAGTCATTCATCGGGAAGCAGGCCGGGCTGGCCGTGGCGGTTGCGCTGGCGGCGATGGCCGTTGGGTGTTCGCCGCAGCCGACCGCCGTAGCGGCAGTCATCTCCGATAAGGTCTACACGGTGACGCCGGACGCAGTGACGGTGAACGCCGGGATCATGACCGGCGAGATCACGGAAATGAAAATCACCGAGCGCGTCGAACAGGGTTCGGGCCGCATCGCCACTCCGGCGAAACTCACCGGCAAGCTCACCTTGAAGAACGTCTCCGCGGACCAGGCTGTCCGGCTGATCGGAGCGAAGATCCTGTACATCGATGCCCAGGGGCAGCCGATGAAGCTCGAGGACAACCGGATCGAGCCGACCATCAAGGTCGCCTCCTCGTACGGCTCGTCCGAGCGGCTCGATCCCGGGCAGGACGCTACGCAGGCCGTGGACGCGGAATTCCCGGTCGAGGCCTTGAAGGCAAAGAAGCTGAAGGAAATCCGCCTCGAGCTCTCGTACATCCCGTCGCCCTACAAGGAAGAGAAACTGAACTTCACCGTATCGATTGGCGGGCAGTAGGCGCCGTCCGAAGACCGAGACGCAGTTTTCTCGCTTCGCTGGACCAGGCGCCCTTTCAAGGAGGCAATCTCATCATGAAAATCCGGCCATTGCATGACCGCGTGATCGTCAAGCGTCTCGACGAGGAGCGCAAGACCGCGTCCGGCATCGTCATTCCGGACACCGCTGCCGAAAAGCCCGATCAGGGCGAAATCATGTCCGTAGGCAAGGGCAAGAAAACCGACGAGGGCAAGATCATTGCCCTGGACGTCAAGGTCGGCGACAGGGTGTTGTTCGGCAAATTTTCCGGCCAGACCGTAAGAGTGAAAGGCGAAGAGCTGCTCGTGATGCGCGAGGAAGACATCATGGGTGTGGTAGAGGGTGCCTGAACCGGCACCGCGAACAGTATTCAACAACAGGAGCCAGGCAATGCCTGCTAAAGAAGTACGGTTTCACGAGAACGCCCGCGCCAAGATGGTCCATGGCGTGAACATCCTGGCCGACGCGGTGAAGGTGACGCTGGGGCCCAAGGGCCGCAACGTCGTGCTCGAGCGCTCGTTCGGCGCGCCGACCGTGACCAAGGACGGCGTTTCGGTCGCCAAGGAGATCGAGTTCAAGGACAAGTTCGAGAACATGGGCGCGCAGATGGTGAAGGAAGTGGCGTCCAAGACTTCGGACGTCGCCGGCGACGGTACGACGACCGCAACGGTGCTCGCTCAGGCGATCGTGCGCGAGGGAATGAAGTACGTCGCCTCGGGAATGAACCCGATGGACCTGAAGCGCGGCATCGACAAGTCGGTGGACGCGATCGTCGAGGAATTGAAGAAAATTTCCAAGCCC
>Ga0114945_10000101_pt1 | contig 49065 bp, 40 predicted proteins | sample OV2TP3_FD_87194 | JGI IMG/M metagenome (GOLD analysis project Ga0114945, IMG submission 87194) | Hot spring microbial communities from Beatty, Nevada to study Microbial Dark Matter (Phase II) - OV2 TP3 | ecosystem: Environmental > Aquatic > Thermal springs > Hot (42-90C) | place: USA: Beatty... | reverse complement strand
TCGATATTTATACTTTTTCACAGAAATTAGGCAACGATCCTTCCCTTGTAGCTGCCGATGGCTTGCATCCCTCTGCCAAGGCCTATGCACTGTGGGCTGATTTCATTTTGCCGCAAGTGGAAAGACTTTTTTCTTTCTAAAATTTGCTAAATGTATTTTTGGAATAATTTGTTTATTTCTCAGCGGGTCCTGTCCGGGAACAGCCCCAGCGGTGCTCGTTTCCTGCGCGCCGTTGGGGCGCCCCGTTCCCGGCCACCCGCTGTACAATTTCGATTTTTAATATGGCGACGGGTGACGCGAGAAGGGGCATCCCCATCCGCGCGGAAGATATGAGCACGGATGGGGACATCGAGCGGCAGGCCGTCGCCTTTTCAAACTGAAAGCGCTTTCTTGGAGGCCACTTCAGCCCTTTTTTATTAAGAAAAAATGTTTTATACTTTTAAGTGTCATTATTATTTTACTCATAACATGATTAATACCCTTTCCCGAAAACGACATAGCCTTCTCTTCAAAGCCCTCAACCTCTTTGTGGCGGTAAATTTTGCTTTTAGTTTGATTCTGCCCGGCCCGCTTTACGCTCAAACCATTATGAGCTTGCCGGCGCTGGGTACGATGGTACCTTTAAGTCCAGTATTTGTCCCCGTGATGCTGCGTGGCATTAAGGTTTTCGCCAACGAGCCGTTTCGATTTGATTTTCTGGTGGATACCGGAAACACGGGTTTGCAGGGCGAGCAGCTCAAAGAAGAGTCAACCAAGCTGGTCAAGTATTTTCTCGCCTCGTTGACCATGCCCGAAGATGATCTATGGGTCAACCTTTCGCCGTACGAAAAAAACAAGATTATTCCGGATGAATTTGGCTTGACAGAAATGGGTCGTGACCTTTTGGCCCAAGATTACATCTTAAAACAACTCACCGCCTCGCTCATTTATCCTGAAGATGATTTGGGAAAAAAGTTCTGGGAGCGCGTCTATAAAAAAGCCCAAGAGCAATACGGCACGACCGAAATTCCCATAAATACTTTCAATAAAGTTTGGATTGTGCCCGATAAGGCGGTCGTCAATGAAGTGGGGAATGTGGCGTTTGTGGCGGAGAGCCATTTGAAGGTGATGATGGAGGAGGACTACTTGGCTTTGCAACAGTCACAAAGCCTGCCTGCCGGCAGGCAGGTCACAGGTCACAAGTCACAAGTAAAATCTTTTGGGTCGGAAGTCTCAAGTCTCACGTCTAAAAGAATTAATAATCTTTCATCTGAAATAATTAGAGAAATAATTCTCCCTGAAATCGAAAAAGAAGTCAATACCGGCAAAAATTTTGCGCAGTTGCGGCAAATTTATAACTCACTCATTTTGGCCGCGTGGTATAAACGAGGCTTGAAGGAGAGTATCCTCACCAAAATTTACGTGGATCAAAAGAAAGTAGACGGTGTTGATGTCGATGATAAAGAGGTCAAACAGAAAATTTATGAACGGTATTTAGAGGCCTACAAAAAAGGCGTTTATAACTTTATCAAAGAGGAATACGATTCTGCCAAGCAAGAGATGATCCCACGAAAATATTTTTCCGGTGGGATGCGCATGAGTTTAACTCACATGACCACCGACGGATTGCAGATTAATACTACATCCGGCGATCAGGCCATGTTGGGTCTCTCAAAAGTGGTTGTCGGTTCTACCTTTAGTGTAGGGATGCTTTTCGCGGATTCCCAAAGAAGTTCCTTGGCTCAAATGTCTTCTACTCCCGACGCCGCGATGATGGGGGCGGGGTTGCCTGAAGGGATAACTCCAGACGAATTAAGGAAGAAACTTAGCCGATACCTTCTAGAATTACTCAAGATGGCTTTAGATGAGGCAAAGCATAACAGGACAGTCCAGTTAATAGCAGCGACAGTTTTAAATGATCCCAAGTTTCTAAGAAAAGCCTACGATGAACACTCCCATGAAGAATGGATCACAATCATAGCAGAAAGGATAGATAAATTTGATGTTAAAAAAGCTCAACAAATAATCTGGGAGGCTTATGGAAAAGCCCATGGGGGGATGATCGGCGAGACAATAACTATTGATTATTATAGGGAATTCATGGAAACTTTAAGTGCCTTGGTATCACGGATAAAGGAAAAAGATGAGGGCATACAAGAATTATCTACGAGAGATTTGCGTTTTGGTGAGGGGTATATGATTAGTACGCAGGGTTTTACATTTTTTTTACATCCTGCAAAGAGTGGTATGATAGTTTCGATTTCTACACGTGAGTTAAAGTCTATCCCTATTCACATTATTTATCGTAAGCCCGGCGGCGGTGAGGGGAGGCATACTGGTTTTGTTCTTAAAGAGGGTGAAGAAATGAGTTTTGGCTATCATCCGGAAGGTATGATAGCCCTGAAGGTGGGGTCTAGGGCATTTATTCTTGAAGATGAAACGCTAGAGACGACTGTCTTTCGGGAAAGTACCTATGCTGCGGCCATGATCAAAAAGGAAATACGTATTGGTCACACGCCTGATACAATTTCTGTCGAAACGTATCACGAGGCTACAACGAAAACCGAGGTGGAGAGAGTATACCATGACATTATCGCTGATTTTGAATTGACGAGATTTCAAAACTATCGCATTCCTTTTGTAGCTCCGATAAAGTTTGAAATACAAGGGTTTTCCTTGTTGCTGGGTCAATGGGAAAACAATTATGTATTAATTGGCCCCAATTATAAGGTGATGTCTTTTGTGCGCAATGGCGGAGGGCTTGAGCTGAAAGGCGAACAGATGAAGGCGTTTGGTGTCAGTCCGAGTGAAGCGGCGAAATTTTCAGGAGTGCATTTGTCTTTCGTTGGTCAGGGTAATTTTGTTTTTGTGAATGACTTTTCTGAACATCATGGCACACGTGTTCATGTGTATCCTGTTGTACAGCGACGAGAAGCGATCGTGGAGAATAATTTTGAGAATTTAATTCATTTGCTAGGAGTGGAAGACCTCAAAGCAGGTATTGTAAAAATTCGTTATATTCTCCTCACCGGAACGATTATCAGCCTTGCGCAAGTTAAACCATCGGAAAAAAAAGTGGTGGTACCTAATGATCACATATTATTTCTTGAAGTGGACGAAGATTTGAAATTTCGTCTTACCGAAAAGCATTTCCATCCTAACATTGAGGAGGCTGTGATAAAATATAACGAAGTAAAAGGACGAGAGAAAGAAGACCGCGCCATGATGGGGGATCAGGAACTCGCCGTCACTTATCGACCCGGGCCACTTTTTATTTCGGGTCTTAAGACGATTGCAGACATTAACCTAGCGCACAAGGCTCCCCAAGGTGTTGTTCAAGAAGAACTCGATATGTGGCGGGCCAAAGTAGCCGAAGCCTTAGCAGAAATCGAAAAGCAGCCCGCGATGGGTAAGTTAATTATTGATGAACAAGGCAGACCAAAGGCAGAATTTAATGAAAAAGCCCTACGGGCCTATGCATTTTTAATGTGGATTTATATGAGTTTTAATGTAAGAAATCGCCTTCATTATAATCAAAGCTATGGGAATTATCAAGCAATCTACGAGGAGTTGGTGAGTCGGGGTTTGCTTCATCTTTGGGTGAAGTTTGTCTTAAAAGAATTTATTAATAATGAAAATATTCCTGATTTGAAGGCACGCACAGCCGATTTGCTAGCCCGTTATGCGACGGATCTTCGTGAGCCGGAATTTTTAGAAGGAACTAGCGAACCTTCACCTTTTCTTGAGCTTAGTGGTTTTGACGAAGTGCAGGCGAAAAAATATTATGAAGATTTTATTCTCAACGATAGTTCGCCCCTACCGATTGATATTCGTCAAACGATTAAAGATTCGGCCGAACGCCAGTTAGAGGGACGTGGGTTTACGGAGCAGAATATTGAAGAAACAATCAAGAGTTTAAGCGAGCGTGGGAAACACGCCTTTCAAGTTCCAATTATGATAAATAAATTGCATTTGGGTCAAGCCAATGACCGTGCCTTCGCGGCCCTGCAGTTGGGTGACCCACGTCTTTATCAAGAGGCGGATGGTTCTTTAAGGCAGTTGGATTTGGATTTAGGGGTGACGGCCTTGATGCAGGCCAGTAAAGGAAATGATATAAATCTAAGGCCGCAAGCAAATGATTCCATTGCGGGGTTTTTAAAGGCCGGCTTCTCTATTGTGCGACGATCTGAGCAGAGCAAAGGGCCAGAGTTTGAGGCGCAAGTACGCGGACCGATTGATATGGAAGCATGGCAGCGTCATCATATGGGGGATGATACCGAAGATCAGGCGATGATGTCCGCCGAGAGCGCGCCAATAGGCGGGGGATCTCTACCAGAAGCGATATTTCGGGTTCCCTCGAATGATCTGGCGAGGTCGGAATTATCAGAATTGAAAAGTATCCTTGATAAGGCGTTTGGTTCCTGGACTGATGAAAAAGCCAAAAAAGAAGCGGAGCGTATATCGCGAGAGTTTAAAAGAATAATCGAGGAAACTTTCGAGGAAAGCTTCGAAGGAAGCACAGGAAGCACAGAGGATTTATTAAAGATTCTTTTAGTATCAGAAAAAAAATATAACGAATTTGTTACAATTTTAAAGACTATTGAGAAGTCAAGCGATAAAGCGGAGATAAGACGGTTCATGAATATCTTTTTTCAAGATACTATCTCACCAGGGGCAATGATTAACGTGAAATCATGGACAGCATTATCGGACAAATCAGGATGGATTAACCGTTTCGAAAATTTACGACAAGAGTATAGAAGATTAACACAATGGGATTTTGTCAATCGTTTTAATGGCGCTGAAGGAGTTGTTCTTTGGCGTTTCCCTGCTGAATATTATGGCAAGGAAGAAAAGTTTTTCAGTCTGAAGCGAGGAGATCGCTTACGTGTGGATGGTTTATTTTTTACACAAATACCGCATTACGCCGTCAGTTTCGCAAAGTATGTTGGGAAAGACATGCCCCTCGTGCTCATGTATGTGCCTGTTTCTTCCATTAAAATAACCTCATGGTTAGATCGACAATCTCGGGATGAAGGTTATGAACCTGAAGTTATTGTTAGCGGAGATGTTGAATTTATCGACATGTTATTTTTGGATAGCCCTGCAGATCTTAAGACTCTAGAACCCTTGCAGAAAGGTTATGAAGAAGCGTTGAGAACCCTTCCCCAAGTAGATGAGAGAGATTTAATGTGGTTAGAACGAAAGTTAACTGATCCTGACCAAGGTAATGCTCTACAAGTTGAATATTTTGATAAAAGAGAGGCTAAAGGCGACAAAGACACCGCGATGATGTCGGATAAAGACCTCGCCACCACCTACGTGCCGGGAGCAATATATAGAATGGGTCTTGAGACGATTGCAGAAATCTACCTTGCGCATACACCTCCGGGTGGCGTAGTTCAAGATGAACATGATATGTGGCGTGCAAAAGTGGCAGAGGCGCTTGAAGAGATTAAAATTGAAAATAATCCCGCGATGGCTAAGTTGGTTATCGATGAACAAGGCAGACCGAAAGCAGAATTTAACGAAAAGGCCTTGAGGGCGTATACGCTCTTGATTTGGATTGAAATGAGTTTTGCGGGGAGAGGCCGAAATTTTAATGATAGTTACAGACTTTATAAAGATATGTATACCAAGTTAATGGAGCGGACTTTACTTCATCTATGGATTAAATTTCTACTAAAAGATTTTATTAATAAGGAAAATGTTCCTGGCTTGAGTGTCCAAACGGCGGATTTGATCGCACGTTATGCAACGGATCTGCGCGAGCCCGACTCTCTTGAGGGTACGGAGGAACCTTCCCCTCTTCCTGAGCTTGAAGGTTTTGAAAAAGATAAAGCGCTACAAGTATATGACGATTTTATCAACAAAGACACCTCACCATTACCATCGGAGTTTCGTCGAGCTATTCATGAGGCAGCTGAACGCCGTCAACCTACAGGAGTTGGATTTACCCATCAGAATATTATAAAGGTGATGGAGGAGCTCAGTACGCGAGGAGAGCAGGCCTTTCAGGTTCCGATCATGATTAGTGTGTTGCATCTTGGTCAAGCCAAGATGCAAATTTTCGCAGCCTTGCAATTGGGCGATCCATATCTTTATCAGGAGCCAGATGGCTCCTTTAGACAATTGGATTTGGATTTGGGGGTAACAGCTTTGATGCAGGCCAGTAAAGGTGACGATATTGATTTGATGATGGAGGCGGATAGTGCTGTGCAGGGACTTCTGGAAGCAGGGATATCGATTGTTCGACGAGATCGTGAAAAGCCGGGCCCAGAATTCGAAGCTAAAGTTGAAGGTCAGTTGGACAGAGAGGCCTGGCAACGTTACAAAGAGATCCAAAATAATATTGAAGATTTACAATCGGATGATGTGGCGGATCGTTATAAAGGAGCCGCATTTTTGAGTTCAGAAAAAAACTATAAGCGCCTCGATGGAAAATTTAATGTGTCTTTGTTAGAGAGAACGCGTGAGGCTGTGCAGAGAGTACAAAAGGGCGCGTCACAAGAGGTCGTGCAAGGCATAGCCGGTAATGTATTGGATAATTTAGATAAATTTATTAAACGAGCCCGAAAGGATTTAGGTAAGGGTGGCTCGAAGGATAAGGCGATGCTGTCAGCCCCTCAGACTCCTGGTGGTATCGACCTTAATCCCGCAGACTTGAATCTCCAGATCAATCGAGACCAAAATGGGGTACCTTTGCCCATTGAGCAGCAGCCGATACAGAATATCAATATTCAAGGTCTGGTGCCGATCATCATTAACATCGCGCCAATCAGCGATTTGCCGTTGTTTTTGGGCAACACGCCTACCGAAATAACTCCCGTTCTCTCGTTGAGCAAGAATGCACATCATTGAGATTAACAGATCATCAGATTACCAGAGGGAGATTTTAGTCTATCAGAATTCAGATTAAAGCTGGTTTCTGAAAACTGAACTCTCTTTCTGTTATTCTGATACTCTGGTATCCTTTCTATAGGGTTTTCCCTGCCCCAAAAAGAATTCTGGTAAATTTTGGCAAATTGGTGTATAAGTATATTACTTTATTAACGTATTACAAGGGGGGTTTTATGGTTATGGACATGCTCAAAACAAAAAAGCAACAGCAGGTGAAGGGTCGAAATATTTTCTCAACGACCATGAGTACAAAAAGATTAAGCCAAGAAGAGATTCGTCAGCGCATTGAAAAGAAAGCCTACCAACTTTTTGAGCAGCGTGGCTATGCCCACGGGAATGATTTAGGTGATTGGTTTGAGGCCGAGCGTCTTGTGAAGGCCGAAATAGGCAATTAGTCAATCCTACCGCTCATAAATTTTGAGTATTGTGTTGACAAGTGTTGGAAAAGACGATAGTCTGAGACAGATACACGAAACAAGATTAGAAGATAGTAAATAAATCTGAAGGTAACAGCAACAGGGTGCAGATGTAGAGGTAGACCGTTTGCTTTATCCTTATCGTTATTTGCTATTTTCTATAGTCAAACAACCTAAGTGCAGGAGGTCAAGTAATGGCTAAGGGTAAGGTCAAATGGTTTAATGCCAAAAAGGGTTATGGTTTTATCTCATCGGAAACGGGCGAGGATGTGTTTGTGCATTTTAGCTCGATTCAAACTGAAGGTTACAAAACCCTGGATGAAGGCGAGGAAGTGGAATTTGAAGTAGAAAAAGATCAGAAAGGACTCAAAGCGAAAAACGTCCAAAGAAAGAAGTAATCAAAACATCATGCATACCCTCCATATTCCTGTCATGGGGACAGGCTATTCTATAGATACCCCTATCAAAGTGGCGCGTTATGGTATTTCTTCGGTGATTTCGCTAGTCGATGACAAGCTTATCGAAGAGATGCGTAAACACTATTGCCAAAAAACCGGTGAAGAATACGTGGCCATCACCGCCGAGCAAGAGGATTATCGGGCCAAGCGCATCACGGCTTATCTTAACCTTGTGGATCGCATTGTCAAAAAACAATTTGAGGCCTTGAAGGCCTCGGCCTTTGAAATAGGAACCGAGATCACCAAATACTTTGAGTTGTTGCCGGAGACTTCGTTTTTAAAGAAAAAATATCGAGCGATGTTGGAATGTTTAGATCAGGAGGCCAAGAAAAGGCTGCAGGACGAACTTCGTGGCGAAATCAAACCCGGCGATATCAATGTCAATATCATGACGAAATTGGACCGTCCGAATTTTGGTAAAGATGGCAAAGAACTCCCCTCAGAATTTTCCGATGCCTTAGCCGCGCTGCGTGGCTTTGCGAAAAGTACGCTACATTCTGCGATTGTGTTTTCGGCGGGGATCAATCGTAAACTCTACAGCTATGTGGAAGAATTTAAGGATTTCTATGCCGATGCCGCTGGGTTTATTAAGAAAAAAATTATTCTAAAAGTGAGCGACTATCGTTCCTCCATTGTGCAAGGAAAGTTTTTTGCAAAAAAGGGTCTTTGGGTTTCTGAGTATCGTATTGAATCTGGCCTGAATTGCGGCGGACATGTTTTCCCCACAGATGGCCTGCTCATGGGGCCTATCTTGGAGGAATTTCGTCAGAAAAAACAGGAATTGATAGATACGCTTTTTCAGATATGCAATGAGGCCCTCAAATTAAAGAACAAGATTCCGTTTTTAAAACCGCCAAAAGTAAAAATTACGGCGCAAGGTGGCATTGGGACAGCCAAAGAAAATCAATTTTTGCATGATCATTATCAGATTGACGGTACTGGGTGGGCGACACCGTTTCTTTTGGTGCCAGAGGTGACGAATGTGGATCCTGTTACCTTGAAGAAATTAGTTGAGGCTAAGGAAGAAGATTTGTATGTGAGCGATGTTTCGCCTATTGGGATTCAGTTTAATAATTTGCGTGACTCCGAAAGCGACATGGAACGGGATCGTCGTATCGAAAAGGGAAGGCCGGGGAGTGCTTGTCCGAAGGGATATTTGGTCTCGAATACGGAATTCACAGAGAAACCGATTTGCACGGCCTCTCGCCAATATCAAAAATTGAAAATTGAACAACTGGAGCGTATGAACCTTGATTACGAAGCTTACAAGAAGCGATATCAAGAAGTCGTGATCAAATCATGCATTTGTAATGATCTAGGGGAAGGCCCCATGATCAATTATCATTTGGGTAACGGCGCCAAACGCGTTGCTTCCGTCTGTCCCGGACCCAACATTGCCTACTTTTCGAAAATTGCAACCCTCAAGGAAATGATGGATCACATCTATGGTCGTGGAAACTTGCTGAATGGCACCTATCGCCCTAATATGTTCATTAAAGACGTGCAGATGTACATTGAATTTTTCATGAAAGAAGTGAAGAAAGCTTTGGAAGAACCAACGGAAAAACAACGCGCCTATTGGAATGAATTTAAGAATAATCTGTTGAGCGGGATTGAATATTATCGAGAATTATTTCCCAAGATGGTTCATGAGACAGAGGAATTCCGAGCGAAGATGCTTCAAGAATTAGAAGAATTTAAGATACAGTTAGATGATTTTATTACTCAACACTTACAATTTTTTTCTGAACCGTGTTTAGCGACTTCTGTATAGACGACCTTTCCACCAAATCTTCCAGAAAAAATTATAGTTCCTAGGTCATGAGCATGGCGAAGACAAGCTTTCGACAGAAGATTGGCCTTTTTCTGTTAGGAACACTTTTAGCCTTTATTCTCTTAGAAATTTTCTTACGCGCCGGCGGGATGATTTTCGGGTTTTTTCAGGAACAGGTCAATCGAAAATCCCTTAAACAATATGGCGAGTACAAAATTCTTTGTCTGGGGGAATCCACAACCGCCTTGGGAGGAGAGTACTCTTACCCTCGACAATTAGAAAAAATCCTCAACGAACGCCAAAATAAAATCAAATTTACGGTGATTAATAAAGGCATTCCAGCAATAACGACCACCATGATGGTCAAAAATCTACGAGGATACTTAGAGGAATATACACCCGATATGGTTGTGACGATGATAGGGATTAATGACAGCTTGACGTATATTCGGGCGAATGATCAAATTTTGTATTCGTGGTTTAAGCCTTTGTATAAAATGCGTACCGTGAAGTTAATAAGGTTGATGATGGCCCATGGGAAACAAAGAATAGAAGAGTTTCGCTCTGTCCCTGTGAAGAAAAAATTGGAGGAATTGTATGGTCGCGTTGAAAAAATTCCTACGTCCGATAATTTTACCAAGTTAGCCAACGTTTACCGAGCGGCGAATTGGGTGGAGGAAGAACGCAGAACCCTGGAGAAGGCCTTAGAACTTGATCCAAACAATTTTGAAGCGTTGGGGTATTTAGGAAGGCATTATAAACGCATGGGAGATTATCCGAAGGCCATTGATATCTTAGAAAAAGCAGTTCAATTTGGTTCGCCTCGAAATCCACATATCATTGAGGCCTATGCCGATTTGGCGGAATCATACAAATTGTGGGAGAAATATGATGAGGCCGAACGGGTGTTGATAGCCTCCTTCCCTAATAATCCGGGCGCTTACGGAGCCTTGGGTGGTTTATATTTGGAGCAAGAACGCTATGCCGAGGCTGAGCAATTATTTGAAAGACAACTCAAAATCAATCCTCGCCCGTCGATCGTTTATGTAAAATTGGCTTATTGTTATCGTCGGAAAGGTCACTATGCTCGGGCCGAAAAATTGTTACAATCAGGCATTCACGATAACCCTCATGAAATTGAGTTATATTCGGATTTAGCCCATACTTTAGGGGATGAGAAAAAATACGAGGAGGCCGAGGCTATTATCAAAAAGGCGGTGGAGTTAAATTTAGAGGATCCTAAAGGTGTTGTGAGTCAATGGTCACGGGATTATCAAGCGCAGGGATTAACGCTCAAGGATGAAATGTTAAAAACATTGTTGAAGTCACGGCAAGGCGTTTATACAGGGCAAACTTTAGATAATTATCTAAAGATACGTGACATTTTACGTACTTCGAACATACGCATGGTCGTGGCCCAATATCCTCTGCGTAGTCTTCAACCGCTTTTGAAATTATTTGATGCCGCACCGGAAATCATTTTTGTGGATAATGAGAAAAGTTTTCAAGAAGGGGTAGCCCAAGAAAGATATGAAGCCTACTTTACGGATCGCTTTGCAGGTGATTTTGGACATTGCACGCCAAAGGGTAACTTGTTATTAGCCGATAATATAGCCAAGGTGATTCTTTCAACGTTGTCCTCAGATGGCCTTTAATTGTTTGTGTTTTTTAGTAAATAAACTTGCCTAACTCACTCTATTCCAACCATTTTAAAGTCTTTGAAAATAGAAGGCACATATTCATTCTTCCTCAAAAAGATAGTGGATATTTTTAGTATTTTGATGTATAACATAATCTCTCCAATAATTTCAAAAAAGGAATTTTCTGTGCCTCAAGAATCTTTTGAAATATTTGGTACTAAAGTCATTATCCGTCTCTACGATCGCATCTGTGAGGATTCTGAAGAGTTGATGGCGAGTCAACTATTTGAGGAAATTCTTCGAAGGGGATTGGCCGAGTTGTCAAAGCGGAATTCGTTTATTTTAAATATTTTTGAGGACAAGAAAGTAACGGAAAAAAACGTTCAGTTGTTGATGAAGACCCTACAGGCTTTGGTAAAGGTGGAAGCCGAATCGGTCGTACGGATTGTGGCGGGTTCAGAGGTCTTTTTTCGAGATAAATATTTGTTCAATGAATTCGTAGAATTTATTTATAATCGATGGCGCCAATATGAACGTTTTATTATTCTTTGTGACGCTACAGGCCGGGATTTGGATAAACGGCCATATCGCACCTTCCATGGAACTGTTGAGCATTTATCGCATCTCATTCGCTGGACATATCGGGATATTCAAGAACATATTACCAAGACGCATCCGCGCATTTATCGTCAGGTTATCGCTGGCGCGGAGGTGGCCACCATTTGTGTTCCTAAAAGTATTGCCTTTCCCTCCCCGCTGTATAGTAAACTCAATGATATTGCGATCATTCGACAGATTCTTCTGTATCCCCCATTGATTTTGGATCCTCCCATGAACAAACGGTCGGGCAAATTTGAACGGGTCCATGAGAATCCCCTGGCCGATTTTAATTTTAAAAAGGAAGAATGGTTGTGTTATCCAGCGAAGGTGGGTCCGCTTCTCATCCTTATCTATTTTCACATGAAATTTTTTGAGTTAGGGTTATCGTTGTGCAATTTGTTTAAATTGGCGGATGATGAGGAGTTGCAGCGTCAACCCGATGCCGTGTATGTCTTTGGTGTGCCCGGTAATAGTTTAGATCGATTCTCTTCTTTTCCAACGGTATTTTATGACGATGAAAGTCATGATATGTTGGTGGGGGCTGTCCCCAATCGTGATGAATTCGGCTATTTTGGTTATTTGAAGAAAATGGTTTTAACCCTCCATAACATCAAAATGATGAAAAGGGGGCGATTACCATTTCATGGAGCCATGGTGAGGCTCCTTTTGAAGGGTCATAAAGAAGCCACAATCATTTTTATCGGGGATACCGGTGCTGGAAAGTCAGAGACCTTGGAGGCCTTACGTGGTTTAGGCGAAAGTTATATTCAGGACATGATTATTATCGCTGATGATATGGGATCATTCGAAATCAATGCCCAGGGTCAAGTGATTGGATATGGCACGGAAATTGGGGCCTTTTTGCGTTTGGATGATTTACAACCCGGTTATGCCTTAGGGCAAATTGATCGCGCCATTATCATGAGTGCTAATCAAATCAACGCACGTATCATTTTGCCCGTGACGACCTATGAAAATTTGATTAAAGGCGATAGGATTGATTATGTTCTTTATGCGAACAATTATGAGGAGATCGATGAGGAACATCCCACCATTGAACACTTTAGAACTCCGGAAGAGGCGATGAAAGTTTTTAGGGAAGGGACGGTCATGAGTAAGGGCACAACGACCTCGCAAGGTATTGTCCATACTTATTATGCCAATGTCTTTGGTCCCCCCCAATACAAGGAGTTGCATGAACCCTTGGTGCAAAAATTTTTTAAAATCTTTTTTGAACAGAAGATCGTTGTTGGCCAAATACGAACGCGATTGGGATTAGCCGGCTATGAGCGCAGTGGCCCTGAAGAGGCTGCGAAGGAATTGTTACGATTGATCCTCCAGCAGTGAATAAGACAAGAGTTGGATTTTAAGATGGATTTATCATGACCAAACAACTCATGAAAAAACAAGATATTCATAAGAGAAGCGACAGCAAACAACGTATTATTGTGGAAAGTGTTTCGCCACAAGTGGATGGTGGTTTGTTCCCTATTAAGCGGATAGTGGGAGACAGGGTTGTTGTGCAGGCGGATATTTTTACCGAAGGTTATAATTACATCATGGCACAGCTCCTTTATCGTCGGGCAAGTGAACAGAATTGGCACCGCGTGCCTATGCGATTTTTGGAGAATGACCGCTGGGAGGGAGCCTTTCGCATTGAGCATTTAGAAACCTATTATTATACCATTCAAGCATGGGTCGATCATTTTAAGACATGGCAGAAGAGTTTGATTAAAAAAGTTGAGCAGGTCGAGGATATCCGCACAGATTTACAGATAGGTTTGGAATATTTGGACAAAGTTGTTTCTCATAAGAAAGATAAATCGGCCACTCATATCAAAGGATTTATTAAAGATATTCGACAGCAGACAAATATTGCAGAAGCGGCTCGTCTTGCATTAAGCGACAAATTACTCAGTTTGTTGCGCCAGTATCCCGATGACGATACGTTTATGACGTATCAAAAAATTCTGTCCGTCAATGTGGAACGGCCAAAGGCCGCTTTTAGTGCTTGGTATGAATTTTTTCCAAGATCCTGTGGCGTGAATGGGGCTCACGGGACATTCAAAGAGTGCGAAGTGCTATTGCCTGAGATTGCCCGCATGGGATTTGATGTGATTTATTTGCCACCTATTCACCCGATTGGCTATACGAAACGCAAAGGCAAAAATAATTCGCCAAAGGCAACCGAGTGGGATCCCGGTAGTCCCTGGGCCATTGGCAACAAAGAGGGGGGGCATAAGAGCGTTCATCCACAGTTGGGGACGTTAGAGGATTTTTTACATTTTGTTCACGTGACGAATCACCTAGGAATGGAAATGGCGATGGATTTGACCTTTCAATGCTCGTTGGACCATCCTTATGTCAAAAAATATCCGCAGTGGTTTAAGTGCCGTCCGGATGGCAGTTTTCAATATTTGGAGGATCTTCCCCAAAAATATGAAGATGTTTTACCTTTTAATTTTGATACCGACGATTGGTCTAATCTTTGGTTGGAGTTAAAAAGCATCGTTATTTTTTGGATTAAGCATGGGGTTAAAATTTTTCGTGTGGATAGCCCCCATACAAAACCTTTTGTTTTCTGGGAATGGTTAATCGCGGAAGTAAAGAAGGATTATCCCGAGGTCTTATTTTTATCGGCTGATTTTACCCGTCCTAAAGTGATGCAGCAGTTAGCGAAATTAGGTTTTTCGCAATCCTATACCTATTTTACCTGGCGAACAACCAAATGGGAGATTTCCCAATATTTAAACGAATTGACTCAAGCGCCTTTAAGAGATTATTATCGTCCAAATTTTTGGCCGAATACACCGGATATCTTATCCTTTCATTTACAGCAAGGAGGAAGGCCGACCTTTATTGCCCGTCTCGTCTTGGCCGCAACGCTTTCCTCCAATTACGGTATTTATGGCCCGGCCTTTGAATTATGTGTGTCCGCAGCCTTGGAGGGGAAGGAAGAATATTACAATTCTGAAAAATATGAAATAAAGGTGTGGGATCGCCATCAGGCTGGCCACCTTAAGGATTTGATTGGGCAGATCAATAAAATCCGTCGAGAGAATTCAGCTCTGCAGGCCACGTGGAATGTGCGTTTTTGTGATGTGGACAACGTCAATCTTATTGCGTATTATAAGGCCAATGAGGATTTATCCAATGTGATTTTGGTGGTGGTCAATTTAGACTCTTTTCATATTCAATCGGGATGGGTTAGAATCCCCTTAAATAAATTAGGCATTAATTTTGATCAGCCTTATAAAATGTCTGACTTAATCACAAGCGAAGAATATCTATGGCAGGGGGAATGGAATTACGTGGAATTAAATCCCTACACTCTGCCCGTGCATATTTTCAGGATTCAAAAGCTTTGATGAGATTGGGGCATGAATATTGTTACGGATAAGGGCCTATCTATGAACCACGTTATCTATGAAAAAAGTCTTATCACCAATCACGATATTTATTTGTTTAAAGAAGGGACACATTTTCAACTTTACAATAAATTAGGGGCGCATGTGGTCAATTTCAATGGCGTCAAAGGAACTTATTTTGCTGTATGGGCGCCTAATGCCGAAAGTGTTTCGGTGGTTGGAAATTTTAATGGCTGGAATCGAGAGTCGCACAAATTGGGGGTTCGCTGGGATTCCTCTGGAATTTGGGAGGGATTCATCCCCCGCGTCCAGCAAGGTGAATTTTATAAATATTATGTCATGTCGAAGCATAATAATTTTCAGGCCGAAAAGATTGATCCCTTTGCGTTTTATTTTGAAGTTCCCCCAAAGACGGCCTCGATTGTCTGGGACTTAACTTACGAGTGGCAGGATGCCCAATGGCTGAAGGAGCGCCACCAAAAGAATTCCCTGAATAGTCCAATGGCGATTTATGAAATCCATTTGGGATCTTGGAGACGGCTGGTGGAGGAAGGTAACCGATTTTTGAATTATCGAGAGATCGCCGATTATCTTGTAGGCTATGTTAAATCTATGGGATTCACACATGTGGAATTTCTACCTGTCATGGAGCACCCCTTTTATGGGTCGTGGGGTTATCAGTCGATTGGGTATTTTGCGCCTACGAGCCGTTATGGGGCTCCTCAGGATCTGATGTACTTAATCGATTGCCTACATCAAAATGGGATAGGAGTGATTTTCGATTGGGTGCCATCTCATTTTCCATCCGATGAACACGGTTTGGCCTATTACGATGGCACGCATCTCTATGAGCATGATGACCCACGCAAAGGTTTTCATCCCGATTGGAATAGTTATATTTTTAATCACGGACGTAACGAGGTAAAGGAATTCCTTATCTCCAGCGCCCTCTTCTGGTTTGATAAATATCATATTGATGGCATACGTGTGGATGCCGTGGCTTCGATGATTTATCTTGATTATTCACGCAGGGAAGGGGAATGGGTCCCCAATCATTATGGGGGCAAGGAAAATATTGAGTCGATAGAATTTTTAAAGCGTCTCAATCAAGTGATCTATGAGTATTTTCCTGCGATACAAACCGTGGCGGAGGAATCAACGGCGTGGACGGGCGTTTCTCGACCAATCTATTTGGGAGGATTGGGTTTCGGTTTGAAATGGAATATGGGCTGGATGCACGATACGCTTAAATACATTTCTCAAGATCCCCTTTTTCGTCAATATCATCATAATGAGTTAACATTTAGTTTGCTCTATGCCTTTACCGAAAATTTTATTTTATCGCTTTCCCATGATGAAGTGGTTCACGGTAAGGGCTCCCTCTTTGGGAAAATGCCTGGCAATGACTGGCAGAAATATGCGAACCTTCGCTTATTATTTGGCTATATGTATGCGCATCCAGGAAAAAAACTTCTCTTTATGGGTGGTGAATTTGCTCAATGGCCAGAGTGGTCTCATGAGCAAAGCATCGAATGGCATGCGTTAAATTATCCCACGCATCAGGGCGTGGCCAAATGGGTCCAAGACTTAAATCGTGTCTATCATCAAGAAAAAGGACTTTTTCAGAATGACTTTACGGCCGATGGATTTCAATGGATTGATGTGAATAACTATCAGCAAAGCATTCTTATCTTTCTTCGCAAAGGATATAGCCCGGAGGATAAAATTGTGGTGATTTGCAATTTTACACCCACCACACATTTTGATTTTCGTGTTGGCGTACCTCATTTAGGGTATTGGAGAGAGCTTTTAAACAGTGATGCCAAAGAATACGGCGGAAGCGGTCAGGGCAATATTGGCGGCAAAATCGCCGAAGAAGTTCCCTTTCACGGTCAGCCGTATTCTTTGCAACTTACCATACCACCATTGGGGATTGTGTTCTTCAAAAGGCTTGACTTGCCATAAGACGGGTATTAGAATGAGGCCATTCATTAAAAAAAGATTTTATTTTTAAGGCCGCCTGGAAGGGCGAGTCCGCCAATGCAGTGCATCGGCGAGATCTCGCTGAAAGCGGACCTCTTTCCGCCATAAATCGTAGCGGGAAGAAAATGACGGGAGGGACAATGAAAGATAAAGTGATAGAAACGGCAGGTAAGACGTGGAGACTTTTGGGTAAAAGAGGGATAACCAATATTGCGGATATTCCTAAGCTACTAAAAGAAAGGGCTGAAATTGTTTATCAGTCGCTGGGATGGTTGGCACGAGAAGACAAGATCAATTATATAACCAAAAATAAAAAGTCCTTTGTCAGTCTAGTCGAGTCTGAATTAGTGAATTTTAAAAATATTATCCAGAACATTCAATCCCAAAAGCTATCGACGGGCGTCAAACAACGGACGATGTAAAGATCGGCCCATCGGATTTAAGATTTGTTGTCGTCACCTTATTGGTATTGAATTTAGGGATACCGCATGAACAGCAGGGTGTCGATTGGCTCAGACGAGGTTTTTTTGTCTGAGCTTATTTTTTATATAATATGAGTGTGAAGGACAAACATGGCCACAGCTAAAAAGTATATCTGCATCCATGGGCACTTCTATCAACCCCCTCGAGAAAATCCCTGGTTGGAGGAGGTAGAATGGCAGGATTCGGCGTATCCTTTTCATGATTGGAATGAGCGTATCTCTTCGGAATGTTATGCCCGCAATGCTGCCTCGCGCATTCTCAACTCCCAGCGACAAATCACCTACATTGTGAATAATTACTCGCAGATAAGTTTCAACTTTGGGCCGACCCTTTTGTCCTGGATGGTGCAAAAGGACCCCGAAACTTATCAGGCGATTCTTGATGCCGATCGATTGAGTTTGAAAAAATTTAGCGGCCATGGGGCGGCCTTAGCGCAGCCCTACAATCATATGATTATGCCACTTGCCAATAGTCGTGATAAACGCACACAAATCTTGTGGGGGATTAAAGATTTTGAATGTCGTTTCAAGCGCAAACCCGAGGGGATGTGGTTGCCAGAAACAGCCGTCGATTTGGAAACGTTGGATATTTTAGCCGAAGAGGGAATTAAATTTACTATCCTTGGGCCGCATCAGGCCAAACGCGTCAGAAAGATGGGGGATCATCATCGCTGGCGTAGCGTCACAGAGCATAAGCTTGACTGTAAGATACCCTATCTTTGTCGACTTCCCTCAGGGCGGGTGATTAATATCTTTTTCTATGATGGACCTGTTTCTAGGGCTGTCGCTTTTGAAGGGCTTTTGAATAACGGTGAAGATTTTGCCAGTCGCCTCATCAATGCCTTTGATCATCAGTCCGAGAGCTCGCAATTGATTCATATAGCCACCGACGGTGAGACCTATGGCCATCATCATAAATTTGGCGATATGGCCTTAGCGTATTGCTTACATTTTATCGAGAAAAATAAACTCGTTGACATTACGATTTATGGAGAGTATTTAGAAAAACATCCAGCTGAGTACGAAGTGGAGATCATGGAGGCTACTTCGTGGAGTTGTGCACATGGGGTGGAGCGATGGCGAAGCAACTGTGGTTGTCGTATCGGTGGGATTCATCAAGACTGGACTCAGGAATGGCGTGCGCCTTTACGGGAAGCGTTGGATTGGCTCAGGGATGAGATGATGCCCCTGTATGTCCAATATATTCAGGACTTTCATATTAGTCCTTGGTCTATCCGTGATGCGTATATAGACGTGATTTTGGATCGTTCGGTTGACAATGTGAATAAATTTTTAATGACTTTCGGGCAAAGAGAATTTGCTGAGGTCGATCGTATTCGTCTTCTGAAGTTATTAGAGATGCAGCGCAATGCCCAGCTCATGTACACCAGTTGTGGTTGGTTTTTTGATGAGATCTCAGGCATCGAAGCTGTACAGATTCTGAAATATGCGGCAAGGGCGATTCAGTTGACCAAAGAAGTTTGTGGTCAAGATTTAGAGGGAAGGTTCTTGACGATTTTGGAGAAGGCGAAAAGCAATATCCCGGCTTATCGTGATGGGGCCTCGGTTTATCGTATGTTTGTTAAGCCGGCTGTTGTGGACCTCCTTACCGTGGGGGCCCATTTTGCTTTTGCGTCGTTGTTTGAAGAATTTCCTCCTGAAACCTCGATGTATTGTTTCACGATTTATGGGGATCAAGGCGAAGTTAAAGAATCGGGTCGGATGCGTTTAGCGATTGGCCGAGGCGTGGTTCAGTCCAACATCACTGGAGAGAAGGCCCCGTTTAGCTTTGCCGTTTTGCATTTAGGGGATCACAACTTGGTAGGAGGGGTGGAAACGGCCCTTAACCAAGAAAATTTCTTTGCGATGTATCAAGCCATTTTGAGTGTTTTCGTGGAAAGCAATATCCCAGAGGTCATCAACCTGATTAACACCTATTTTACTTCGCACAATTACTCTTTGTGGCGTTTATTTAAGTTTGAACAACAGAAAATTCTGCATCATGTCTTACAATCAGTGACCGAGGAGATAGAATCCTCTTTCCGACAAATTTATGAGAATTATTATCCCTTAATGCAAATTAAGGACGATATTCGTTTACCCTTGCCTAAAACACTGGTAGCGGTTGTCGAATTTGTTTTAAATCGTGACATCACTCAAGTTTTGGAAAAAGAGGAGATCGATATTGAGCGTTTACAGAGTTTGTCGGCCGAGCTGAAACGCTGGTCCTTTGAACGTGATCGGGCGAGCTTGGGTTTTGTGGCCAGTCGTAAAGTGAGCGATTTGATGGTAAAGTTTTCGCGTAATGCCTCAGATGTCTTACTTCTGGAAAAAATTGTCGTGATTCTCATGGAATTGTCTTCCTTGAATCTTACTCTCGATTTTTGGAAGGCTCAGAATATCTATTTTGCGATTGGAAAAAGCGTCTATCCGGAGAAGAAAAAACAAATCGAACAGGACTCTTTGTTCCAACGTTGGGTGGCTGCCTTTGAGCGTTTGGGCCAGATTTTGGAAGTGAAGATTGATTGACGGTTAAGTCGATGGGCTATGGTAAGGATGCCTGTTTGGATTAAGGGTTAGGTTGTTGGTTTTAATGACTTAACCGTAACCAAACAACCATACCGGCATCTTAGCCTTAACTTTTTTTGCATCATCACCCAATTATACAGATTCTATGCAACGTGGCAGTGGTCCATTGCTTCATATCACATCGCTTCCTTCGGCTTTTGGCATCGGTGATTTAGGTCCTGAGGCTTATAAGTTTGTTGATTTTCTTCACGAGGCCAAGCAGAGGTATTGGCAGATCCTTCCTCTTAATCTCACCGACGCCATTAATCATCATTCTCCCTATAGTTGTCTTTCAGCCTTTGCAGGAAATATTCTTTTGATTAGTCCCGAAATCCTGGCGCAACAAGGGTGGATAACCAGAAATGAATTAAAACAGATACCGCCATTTTCCAAGCATCGGGTTCATTATGAACGCGTGGTGTCGTTTAAACAAAATCTTTTGAATAAGGCGTATCAGGGTGTGCAAGAGCGTTTGACGAAGGACAGTGATTTCCACAGATTTTGTGAGCAAAATAAATTTTGGCTCGATGATTTTACGTGTTTTGTTGTCTTGAAAAACCGCTTTGGTGGAGAAGCCTTTAGTCATTGGCCCAAAGTGTTCCGTGATCGCGAGCATCAGGTCCTTCAAAATTTTCGCAAGGAATCTGCAGATGCAATTGGGGCTATTCAATGGCAACAGTATATGTTCTTTTCCCAATGGCTTTCTTTAAAACGTTACGCCAATGATAAAGGCATCCACATCATTGGCGATATCCCTATTTACGTGAATCATGATAGCTCGGATGTTTGGGTTAATTCCAAACTTTTTCGGTTAGATGAAAACAAGGAGCCAGAATTTGTGGCGGGTGTGCCACCGGATTATTTTAGTGAAACAGGGCAGCGTTGGGGCAACCCTATTTACGATTGGGAGGAAATGAAGAGAACAGGTTATGCGTGGTGGATAGAACGCTTAAGACATAATTTAGCCCTTTATGACTATCTGAGGATCGATCATTTTCGTGGCTTTGCAGGATTCTGGCAGATCCCGGCAGCGGAAAAGTTAGCTCTGTACGGGGAATGGCAAGAAGGACCGGGAGAGGATTTTTTTGATACCCTGTTAAAGCATTTTCAACAACTTCCTATTATTGCTGAAGATTTAGGTATCATAACGCCGGATGTCACCGCGCTTATGAAGCGTTATCAGTTTCCAGGGATGAAGGTCCTCTTATTTGCTTTTGGGGATGACATCAAAACCAATCCTTATATTCCCGACAATTATCAGAAGAACTGTGTTGTTTATACGGGTACTCATGATAATAACACCGCTAAGGGATGGTTTACCAAGGAGGCGAGTTTGAAAGAAAAGGATAATTTGTTTAAGTACCTAAAACGGAATTTAATGATCAGCGAGGTCCCTCGGGCTCTGATCGAGCTGGCGATGCATTCTAAGGCCAACGTTGCCATTTTCCCTCTTCAGGATATTTTAGGATTTGGGAAATTAGGACGTATGAACACACCGGGGACGGTCGAAGGGAATTGGCAATGGCGCTTGTTGCCGAAGCTATTGAAATCTTCCGTTGTCAAACAGTTAAGAGAATTAACAGAGGCTTCAGCACGGGCCTAAGGGTTTTCAATTTTAATGGTTCATCCTAAAAGAGAAAGGGCATAATTTATTGTGACGAAACAGGAATTTTTTGCTATAGTATACCTCTTGTAAAAGGTCACTTTATCCTACCTAGTCATAGAAATAAAGATAATCAAAAAGGAGATGAAAATGAAAAAATATTTTTTCGTAAGCGTATGTGCTCTAGTTTTTGTTTTCCTTGGTTTTGTTCCTCTCTTCGCTCAATACGAAGCTGAAGATGAAATCAATTATTCTTATGGGGTGGTGGTCAGTTCCTCCCCCAATCAAATTGTTCTTTTAGAATATGATTACGATCGTGATGAAGAAGTTCAAGTGACTTATGAGATTAACGTCGACACGAAAGTCGAAAATGTCGAGTCTTTAGACAATCTGCAAAAGGATGATAATGTGGAAATTTATTATAAGGAAGCCGAAGGCAAAAAGATCGCGGTGAGTGTCGAGAAAGAACTGTTCGTGGATGAGGATACGACCCTAAACATTCCTGAGGAAATGACAGAAGATATTGAACCAGAAGAAATGAATCTGGAAGGTGAGACGGAACCAGCGGCGGAAGAGGCACCAGCCACGGGGGGTCCTCAATAATCATAGCCCCCTTAAGGGAAGGGTGATTAAGAAATAATTATTGGGAGAAAAATACTTGAATAGGGCGATGGGAAAGACAGTTCCTATCGCTTTTTTATTTAACATATGAATCCCAAAAACGTGAAAGATCCCGTTTGTGGCATGGAAGTTTCTCCGCATACTTCTTTAAAATTACGATGGGGAGAAGAGATATTTTATTTTTGTAATCCTCTGTGCCTCAAAAAGTTTGCGAGTCAGTATGGTATCGCTTCAGAAGAAGTGGACCGTGTCCTTACGATCTCCAAAATGCGTTGGTATAAGAACAAAGTATTTCTTGCCTCAGCTGTTTTAACGACGCTTTGTCTTCTCTCCCTTGTTGTACCTTCGCTGGTTCCTTTTCGTATAACCCTTTTAGGATACTTGAAAACAATTTTGTGGGCGATGCTTTTGGGTTTAATCTTCGGGGGTGTGATCGAACATTTTATTCCTCGAGAATATATTTCCCAAATATTGGGTAAGCCCCATCGGCGTACCATTGCTTATTCTGTGTTTTTAGGATTTTTGATGAGCGTTTGTAGCCATGGGATTCTCGCTCTTTCGATTGAGTTGCACAGAAAAGGAGCCTCGACACCAGCGGTGGTGGCGTTTCTTCTTTCGAGCCCATGGGCGAATTTGCCTTTTACTCTTCTGTTTATAAGTTTTTTTGGTATGATTAAGGCGTTATATATTATTGTGGTGGCCATTATTATTGCTCTTATAACAGGATTTATTTATCAGATATTGGAAAGTAGGAATTTAATTGAAAAAAATCAAAATACGGTTGTGGTGGAAAAAGATTTTTCCCTGATTAATGACTTAAGAACAAGATTTGGGCAATATGGGTTTTCGCTCCAGCAGATTCAAAACGATGTGCGGGGGATTTGGCAAGGGACATTAACCTTGGCCGATATGGTTTTGTGGTGGACGCTTATTGGGGTTGGTTTAGCGAGTTTGGCTGGTGCCTATGTGCCACAACACATTTTTCAACAATATATGGGGCCAACGGTGGTGGGGATGTTGGTAACCCTGGGTGTAGCGACGATCTTAGAGGTCTGTTCTGAAGCCATGTCACCCATGGCCTTTGAGATTTATCGTCAAACCGGGGCCTTGGGAAATAGCTTTGTCTTTTTGATGGCGGGTGTGGTAACCGACTATACAGAAATAGGCTTGTTGTGGCATAATGTAGGGCGCAAAGTGGCGGTGTGGCTGCCGGTGGTGGCGGTCCCTCAAGTGATTTTATTTGGAATCTTGGCGAATATAATTTTTTAGCATTAAACATTTCTTATTTTTTAATGGTGAGATTATGGATACAATGGATTCTAAAAAGATATTAGTGGTGGATGACGATCTGACCATTCATAAGCTCCTGAAGACACGTTTGGAGGCTGCCCTTTATCACGTGATCACGGCTGGCGATGGCCAGGAAGGTCTTGTGAAATTTAAAAAAGAAAGGCCAGATTTGATTCTGTTAGATGTCATGATGCCTAATATGGACGGTTACACTTTTGTCCAAGAGTTTAAAAAAATTGGCGATTTAAGGACGACCCCTATTATTATGGTAACGGCTCAAGAATTGATGGAGGAGATCTTCCGCGTAGAGGGGATCAATGATTATATTGTTAAACCCTTCCAGATGGAGAATCTTCTGCAGAAAGTTGAAAAGCATTTGAGGTCTCCGGATCGACGCATCTTAGTCGTGGATGATGCGGTGGAGGTGGTACAATTGTTGGAGAGTGTTTTAAGTGATCGGGGCTACCGGGTGAGTACCGCTTTTGATGGTTTAGAGGGTCTCACCATCGCCAAAAGAGAAATTCCCGACTTAATTATTTTGGATGTGATGATGCCAAAATTAGATGGCTATCGCTTATGCCGTATTATTAAATTTGATGAACGTTATAAAAAAATTGCTGTGATTCTCCTTTCGGCGCGCACAGAGCAAGAGGATAAAATTTTAGGACAGCAGGTAGGGGCCGATATCTATCTTGATAAACCCTTCTTAGGAGAGACACTCCTCCAAAAAATCAAAGAGCTCCTTTGGGATTAATCCCTTTCTTTTAACTCTTTCTTATTTGATATTATCGATAAAAATCTTGACACCCCAAGAGTAATCGTAGATATTACTTAAGGATATCATTTAATATTAATATTTAAACCATCACCTTTGTGTTATGCGGTCAAGCGCTACCTTAGTCTCCTCTTATGATCTCTTGAGGGATTTCATGGATCATATCCCGGATGTTATCTATTTTAAAGACATCCAGGGACGTCTTATTTTTGTTAACCGCGCTCATGCCCGAGGGCTTGGTTTAAAACCTGAACAGGTGATTGGCAAGACTGATTTCGATATTTTTCCTAAGCAACGGGCCGAAATGATGTTTAAAGACGACCAATATGTCTTGCGCACCGGCCAAGCGATTATTGACAAAATCGAACGTGCCACCCGTCCCGATGGTGTGGATAACTATGTTTCAACCACCAAAATCCCGCGTTTCGATAAAAATGGTAAGGTCATTGGTCTCATTGGCGTCACCCGCGACATCACCAAGCGTGTTCTTCATGAGCACCAGCAAGAGAAAGAGGCCCATCAAAAAAAGCGTTTAGAGACCTTAGAAGATGTGAATAAGATGAAAATGGAATTTATTTCCGAAATTTCTCATGAGCTACGTACACCCTTAGCCATTATTCATCAACTGTTATCACTCGTTTACGAGGAGACGGTGGGGCCGATTACTGAGCGTCAGCGTGAGGTGCTTGTCAGGGCGAAGAATAATATGGATCGTCTTAAGACGATGTTGGACAAATTATTGGATATCTCCCGCATTGAACGAAAAGGCTTGCGATTGCGTTATTCCTTGGTCAACTTAAAAAATTTGTTAAAAGATTCGCAGAATTTTTTTAGGGAATTGGCCAAAGAGAAAAATATTAACATATCGTACGATGTCCCATCACCGGATATCTATATATTCATTGACCAAGAACGAATAGCCCAGGTCATTAATAATTTGATTAATAACGCCATTAAATTCACCGAAGAAAATGGAAACGTGCACATTGAATTAAAGGTTTTTGAGAATAAGGTACGCGTGGGTGTCTTTGACAGTGGCGTCGGCATCGCCAAAGTGGATTTAGAGAAGATATTTGGTAAATTCGTTCAGGTTTCCCATCTATCCAGCAGCCAGCGGAAAGGATTGGGTTTAGGGCTATTTATTGTTAAGGAATTGGTCGAACGCCATGGCGGGGAGGTGTGGGCCGAGTCGGAATTAGGGGTGGGAAGCAAGTTTTATTTTACACTGCCTCGTTTTTATACCGATCATATCCTCGACAAACCTGTTCAAAAACGCATCAATGATATGCTTGATAAAAACCCTTCGGTGTGTTTGATAAACTTGTTAATTGTGAACTATAAGGAGTTCAAGTTAAGGAGTTCGATTAGCCCTGCCAAATTATTCGTTGATTTAAAGAGGATTATTGAGGATGTTTTGAAACGGACGCGGGAAGAACAGTCTGGGGCAAATCAGGTTATTATCGAGGATCGTCAGAATGGGAAGTTTAATATTATTTTTCCTGAACAGAACAAAAAAATCATTTCGCTTTTTTGTAAATCTTTAATTGAGAAAACAAAGAAATATTTTATTGAGCATAAACGAGAGGATGTCTTTTTGGCTGTTGGCATCGTGACCTATTCGTCCAAGGATCGACGCTCCTTAAGGGAACGAACACCGTCGAATCTTAACATCAAGGAAATTTATGTGGGGGCGGAAATGCGGCGTTTTAACCGTGTTGTCTATGTGACGAACGTTATGATTTCTTTGGCGAAAAAGGCGACGCTAACCGCAAAGACGGTGGATCTCTCTTCGGGAGGCCTTTGCTTTATGAGTCCACGTTTGTTTAAGACCGACACGAATTTTTTTATTCAACTGGAACTTTTAAAATGTAAGAAAATGATCGGGGCCAAGGTGCGTGTGGCATGGCTCCAAGGAATGGAACGATTGATGGGCGATAAAACAAATATTTATAAAACAGGCCTTGAATTTATCGCTTTAAAAAGCAATGATAGGAAGTGGTTGGATCGGGAATTAAAATTATATTATGGCTAAAAAGATCCTAGTGGTCGATGATGAAAAAGATATCTTGTATGCCTTGCGCATCCAACTGGAGGCTCAACAATTTGAGGTGTTGCTCGCCTCGGATGGCCAAACGGCTTTAGATAAGGCGAGGATGGAAAAGCCCGATTTGATTATTTTAGATCTCATGCTTCCTAAGGTTGATGGGTATAAAATTTGTCGTATGTTGAAATTTGATGAAAAATATAAGAAAATCCCTATTATTATGTTTACGGCCCGTGTCCAGGAGCAAGATCAAAAATTGGGCTTCGAAGTCGGCGCCGATGCCTACATCACCAAGCCCTTTGAATCAAAGGTTCTGTTAGATAAAATCAATGAATTACTGTCGAATAAAAGAGGAGAGTGAAGGGTGGATAAGGTTGTTGTCCGTCGTCAAAGAGAGATTATTGATCTCTTGTTAAAAGATGGCTTGATCACTCAAGAAATGTTAGAAAAGGCCCGTGAAGAAGTCAAACGCATAGGTCTGACGATGGAGCGAGCCTTGGAGAAGTTGGGTTTTATCGATAGCGAGGATATTGTGAAAGTAAGAGCCAATGCCTTGGGTTTGCCTTATGTGGATTTAAGTGATTACATCGTGGATGCGGAATTAGTTAAATTGATTCCCGAGCATGTGGCCAAAAAATATAAAGTGGTCCCGCTTTTTAAAATTGGGGATAGTTTAACGGTGGGGATGGTGGACCCCCAAGACATCGTGGCCTTAGATCAGATTCGACGCATTAGTCAGATGGCCATGGTCGACCCGGTATTTGTGTCGGAAAAGGGGATCCAACGCGTCCTGGATTTTTATTATCAGGTCACTGGCTCCATCGAAGAGACCATTCGTACGATTGATAAGGATAAGATTAAAGAAGTGGAGCGTAAGGGCTTAGAGGAGGTAGCGGAGGAAGCCCCCATTGTTAAACTCGTCAATATGATCATTGCGCAGGCCGTTAAGGATAAGGCCTCGGATATTCATTTTGAACCTGAAGACGATAATTTGAGGATTCGTTCCCGTATTGATGGATTCTTACAGGAGGTCACCACGTTACCCAAAAAGTTGCAAAATGCAATTATTTCCCGCATTAAGATTTTATCCAAGATGGATATCGCGGAGACACGGCGTCCTCAAGATGGCCGGATTTGGTTGAAAGTCGAGAATCGTGATTTGGATATTCGTGTTTCCACATTCCCCACGGTCCACGGAGAAAATATTGTTATGCGGTTGTTAGATAAATCCACGGTTCTATTGGGACTCAAAAAATTAGGCCTGTTAGAAAACGAAATTCAAATTTTTGAGAAATTGATTCGACGTCCTAATGGCATTATTCTGGTGACCGGACCGACAGGGAGTGGCAAAACCTCAACGCTCTATACGGCCTTAAGTACGATCAGTTCGATGGAAAAGAATATCATTACGATTGAAGATCCTGTCGAATATGAATTATCCCTTGTTCGCCAGACCGAAGTGAATCCAAAGGCAGGGATTACCTTTGCCAATGGTCTGCGCAGTATTTTGCGTCAAGATCCGGATATTATCATGGTGGGGGAAATTCGTGATAAGGAAACAGCGGATGTGGCTATTCAAGCGGCCCTCACCGGTCATTTGGTTTTTTCAACGCTTCATACCAATGATGCGTCCTCATCGTTAACTCGGCTCTTGGATATGGGCATCGAACCTTTTCTCATTTCCAGTTCGGTGATTGGGGTGGTTGCCCAGCGATTGGTACGACTGATTTGTGATAAATGCAAAGAGTCCTATACGCCGGAAAACCATCTGCTGAAAGATTTAAAACTACCCTCTGGGACGCAACTTTATCGGGGACGAGGCTGTGGCTTTTGTCGTGGCAGTGGCCTTTCTGGTCGAACCGCGATTTTTGAGATCCTCGTTATAGGCGAAGAAATTCGGCAATTAATCGATGCCAAGCAGTCCGCGGATGTTATCAAAAAGAAGGCGATAGAATTAGGGATGAGGACATTACGCGATGATGGGCTCTTTAAGGTTCAGCAAGGGTTGACAACACCCCATGAAGTTCTACGCGTCACGGAGGTGGAGCGTTAAAAGATGGCTACCTATCATTATAAAGCCCGCGATCCTCAAACTAAACTGGTGCAAGGCGTAATGAATAGCGATTCCCCCGATACGGTCGCCGCACGACTAAAACAGATGGGTTATATTCCCATCACCATTTACTCAGCGCGTAAGGAAATTAATTTAGCGCACCTTTTTGATAGATTTCATCGCGTCAGCTATTCGGATTTAAATTTATTTACTCGTCAATTATATACGCTGCAGCGGGCGGGACTTCCTCTTCTCTCAAGCCTCAGTGCCCTCAAAGACCAAACCGTTAACCCAACTCTTAAACAAATTGTTGAGCAAATGACGAAGGAGATAGAAGGTGGTGCTTCCTTATCGGCGGCCATGGAGCGTTATCCGCACATTTTTAATTCTTTATACATTAACATGGTCAAAACTGGCGAGATGGGTGGTCGATTGCCGGAAATCTTGGAGCGATTGATGATATTGGGCGAGCATGATGAAAAAATTCGCATGCGTATCAAAACCGCCACACGATATCCTGTTATAGTGGTGGTGGCGATCATGATAGCGTTTACGATTTTGATTACCTTTGTTGTGCCTCGCTTTGCGGAATTGTACAGTAAATTTAATACGCCGCTACCCTTACCGACGCGTATGCTTATCGGCATCAACTATGCTGTGGTGAATTTTTGGTGGCTGATTTTGGGGGCCATAGGGCTACTTTATTTTATGATCGGGAAAATCATTCAGACCAACCAAGGGACATGGGTGTGGGATGGTTTGAAACTGAAAATTCCCGTCTTTGGACCGCTGCTTTTAAAATTAGCCATGTCACGTTTTGGGCGCACGACAGGGATGCTGATGCGTAGTGGTGTACCTATCTTACAGATTTTAGAACTTGTGGAAGGCAGTGTGGGCAATGCCGTTATTGCCAAAACGATTCATAATATTCAACTGAGCGTCAACGAAGGGAAGGGCATGCTCGAGCCCATGAAGGCGAGCGGTTTGTTCCCGCCGGTTGTGACGCAAATGGTGGCCACCGGGGAAGAAACAGGCAAGATTGATGAACTTTTGGTTCATGTTTCGGATTATTACGATTCCGAAATCGATTATACCTTGAATAATTTAATCGCCCTTATTGAACCCATTTTAATTTTGATTTTGGGAATATCGGTTTTATTTATGGCCTTAGGGATTTTCTTACCGCTCTGGAATATGATACGGCTTTTTTGAGGAAGAAAATTTAAAAATAAAAATTATATTTTTTATAGATTATATATATAATAATAAAAAATAAAAAAATGGAGAAACGAGGAGGTTCTATGAACAGAAGACACGGTTTTACTTTGATAGAATTAATCATGGTGATTGTTGTCTTAGGGATTTTAGCGGCGGTGGCCCTGCCACGGTATTTTGATTTGACCGCGCGGGCGAATTCCGCAGCGGAGCAAGGGGTTGTGGGTGGGGTCCGAGCCGGTATAGCCACTTCCCATGCCAATGCAATCCCTCCGGCCTATCCGGGAACATTGGATGGAGCTTCTGCTGGGGCTTGCACTACAGGGAATCCATGCTTTGACACAGTTCTTTCGCAGGGTGGGATTACCTCCCAATGGACAAAGGTCACGGCTACTACGTATACTGGACCAACCGGAACAACGTACACCTATACCCCAGCGACAGGTGCATTTCAATAATAGTCTTGAAGTTGGTTAAAGGAGAGATCCTCTGAATAAGAAAGGTCTTATTCTTGTCAGTGCGATTATCCTTATCGTGTTTGTCTCCATAGCCGTTGTTGGCGTAACGGTTTTTATTATTCAGCGATTAACCCACACCCAAACCCTTCGAATTCGTGAACGAACTATTCATTTGGCCCATGCCGGTCTAAACCATGCTCTCTACTTTTTTCGTTTCCGGGACTTAACAGCCAATGGTTATTTTTCCTTAGGACAGACCAATATCGATGTAAACAATTTTTTTGTCCTCACCGCGACACCGAGCGACCTTTTAATGGTTGATACCTCAACTGCCGCTTTAAGTCCCAATGGTCGCGAATTGCAAAATTTAAGAATCCAGAACGCTACTAACTCCCAAACCATCACCATCGATCGGATGATTGTCAGTTGGGTTGGTGTCCCGGCCAATCGTCGTTTGAATAGAATACAAATTAATGGCCAAACAGTGTGGACCGGGAATTTAGCAACTCCCGCTGATGCCGATATTACCAACTTTACCTTAAATACGGTACCAACCATTTATCCCATTAATCACTTAAGATTTAATCAGAGCATGGCGGGAGCGACCATCACTGTACAATTTGTGATGACGGATGGCTCCACGAGGACACTCACGGCGTTTCCCGCTTCCAATAATTACAATTTTACGGTAGATTCGCGCGGGGAAACGGTTGGTTCGGCTATTCAGCGTACCCTTCGCGCCGATTATAATGCGAATACAGGGCGAGTCATCAATTATAGTGAACTATGAAATTCAATCATAAAATATTAAACACCCGCAAAAGTTTTACCCTTGTTGAATTTGTGATGACGATTGTTGTTGTCGCTATTATCGCCATTCCGTTAAGCCTATTGGTACAGGAACATTTAAACAGTCTTTTACGCTCAGAGGACTATACCGTGGCAGTTAATTTAGCAAGATTTGAGATGGAAAATGTCAAAAATTTGAATTATGCTAGTATCGTAAGTGGCAGTTTCCCTAATTATCAAGGGTATAGTTTTGATGTCATACGCACCGTGACGTTTGCGCAAGGGGATGGCCTTAGCCCTGAAAGTTTGAAACTCGTGCAAGTGGATGTGCGTCGCTCGGGAAGTGTTACGGTTCTTTTTAGCCTCATGACGTATATTGCCCGGAATGTGAGTTATGGACTTTAATCGCCGTCATGGATTTACCTTAGTTGAAGCTATTATGGTGATGGTCATCATTACCATTTTGGCTGTGCCGGGGGCTTTTCTGATGACTTATCTTATTCGGAATGCCGTTTACATTCCTAATAAACTTAATACGGATATGATTGCCATGGATGCCATGAATATTATGATTGATGGTGACGGTCAGGCCGTTGGTCTTCGTACTAGCCGCGTTCTAACAAATATTCAAGATAACGATATAACTTTTATCAACCAAAATAATCAGATGGTGCGTTACTTTGTTGACACATCGACTACCCCTAATGTTCTTGTCCGTTCGATTAATGGAGGCGCTTCCACACTCATCCCGTATTATGTGCCATCCGCTGTGGCTACCACAGGCAAAAGTAATAAATTGTTTACGTATTATGATGCCAATGGCCTTGTGACAACGAATCCCGCTAATGTTCGATGGATTACGATGGCTTTATTAGCCACCTTAGGTTCAGGCCAGTCTATGAACTGGGAAGCCCAATCGGAGCAGAGTTCATCGGTGGCGGTGAAAAGGTATCAATAATATGCCTACGTCGAAATTTTTCAAATGGCCTGTCCAAACAAAAAAATATTTTGTCATTGATTTTGGTCAAGGTCTCCTCAAATTGCTTTATGGTCAATCCTTAAGGGGGCATGTTGATATCCTCGCTTATGCTATTCACCGAGATAACAATATTCAAGCCATGGCCAAAGGGATTAGTGAATTTCGTCGTCACCACAGGATTTTAACAAAAGATGTGGTGGTGAGTATCTCCAACCCCCAAGCCACTTATATGAGTTATTTATCTCTCCCGGTTTTACCAGAGCAGGAGATCTTTGGGGCTGTTCAATGGCAACTGAAAGAAGAGGTATCGTTTGATCTGGGAGGGGCCTATTTTGATTGGAAAGTCGTCAAGGAATACCTTGATGAGCGGAATGTCAAGCAAAGAGGGATGATTTTTATTTTGGCGGAACGTAAGGCCCTCGAGCAATATTTGGATGTGGTCGCGCAAAGCAAACTTCATGCCCTGCGTGTCGGTAGCGGTTTTTTTAATTACGGCCATATTCTGAAAGGTTTATCGGCCGCGGAAGGATGTTGTGCTATTTTGGATATTGATAGTCAGGAATCGACATTAGGTATCTTTCTTCAAAAGAAGTTGCATTTGGTCCGACGTTTGCCATTTTCCTTAGAGAAGTTTTGCCAATCACTCACAGGGGCCCTTGTTACCCCCCAAGGAAAAGTAGAACTTACTTATTCTGAGGCTGAAGGAGTGGTGAGTACGGCTGGTATCCCTCAAGATGAGAATGCCGTGATGCCTAATGGCCTTCAGGCCAGCTATTTGGTTTCCTTGATGCGGCCTTTGTTAGAGGCCTTAGGCCGCGAGCTGAAGTTTTCGTTTGATTATTTTGCATCGACCTTTGATCAAGAACCACCCACCTCAATTTATTTGACCGGTTTTGGCGCAAACATTAAAAATCTGGACCGTTATTTACAAAAAGAATTAAATATAAAGGTTGATTATCTTTCTTTGCCGCAGACCCAACGACAACAACCATCGACAGGCCCAACCCTCCCCCAACAGGAACAAAATATTATTTTGAGTGCGGCTGGAGCGATGTTTGAGGATCCCAAAGGGATTGATTTGATGCCCTTAGAGGTCAAATTGTATAAGATGGAGTCCTTGAAACGGACGACGTTACGGGCGACGGTCATGACGGTGGCTGCGGTTTTGCTCCTCTTATGGTTGGGTACAGAATTTCAAATTCGAGATTATCGAAATCGTATCAAATTGGCCCAACGGCATCTCGAGTCATTAGGCGTTGTCAAGACCTTGGAGCAGAATATTCAGATGAGAAAAAAACTTCTTGTGATGATTCAAAAGAAGGAAATTTCTGTTTCGGGGATATTGAAAACCTTAAGTCAAGTTGTCCCGAAGGAGACGATCTTAAATGAGTTGCTTTTGGTGAAAGAAAAGCATAGCCTGATGCTCAAAGGTTTTATTTTGCCACGAGAAACTTCGGTCGAAACTATTTTAACGCACTTTCTGCAGGAGTTGGAGGCCCATCCTTTTATTAAAGAGGCCAATTTGGTATCCAGTAAGACCAAAGGGGTGGCCCAGGAATTTGAAATTACCTGTGATTTGTCCCATGAATGAGAAAACAATAAAAAGTCTGAGTATTCCTCCTAACAAAAATGTTTATTTATTAGGGGGAGGATTGGTATTTCTTGTGATATGGGTAGCCATATATGGGCCACGCACTCAAGAGCTGCAACGCCTCAAAATTCATTTTCGGGATATGCAGAACCAAATCCAAGACACTGAAAAGACCGTGGCCAAGGGAGAGTCCCTCAATGAAGGCGTGCAACGGCTCAAAGAGCTCGCTTCTGTCTTAGAATCAAAATTTCCGACTAAAGAGGAGGAAGGATTGCGTTTGATTTCAGATTTAGCGAGGAGTCATCATCTGGAGATTGGATCTCTGAAGGTTCAACCCAAGGAGATATTATTGGATAGTCAAAACAATGAGGTAAAGATTTTAGGCAAATCAGCCCACAAAGTCCTTGTGAGCATGGACATGAAAGGCAAATACGAAGACCTCGTGAAGTATGTGGAAGGTTTAAAAAAGACCATCGTCGGTTATTTCACCATCGAGCGGTTAAAAATCAATAAAGAAACGGTTGAGGCCACAATATTGAATATCTCTTTAGAACTATATCTCTATCTTTTAATCTGATATGCAAAGGAAAGACAAAATTGAACTGGTCATAACGCTTTTGTTAGCCATCATCTTGATTATGGTGACGGCACGAGCCTTAGGAAAAAAGGAAAAGGGTCCTCTCGAAACGTCGACAATGATGAAGACCTCAACAAATTCAACAATTGTTGAGGCCGATCCACTTTATGAACGTTTAGAAGAAGAAGCCCAACAGATGTCTCTGAAACGGGATCCTTTTACTAAAGTCTCAGAGCCTCAAGAAAGTAAAGTGCCTGTCTTACAACTCAAGGGGATTTTTTGGGATAATCAAAAACCAACGGCTATTATTAATGATCAGATTGTGGAAGTCGGTGATAAGATTTTTGGTCATGAAGTTGTGTTTATCCGTGAGGATCGTGTTATTCTAAACGATGGGCTACGTCACTTCGAACTCATTTTGGAAGAAGAAACTAAATGAGACCATTCTAACATCCTTCCCTTGGTTGGTCCTTCTGGTGCTGTTGGGGATTTTCTTTCGGGTTGCTTATTATTTCTATAATCGAGCGTTTTGGTTAGATGAAGCATGGTTGGCGTTGGATATTACCAACCGTTCTTTTTACGAGATTGTTACAGCGGAAAACTATTTTAAACCAGTTCCGATCGGCTTTGCCATCATCAGCAAAATTGCCATATCATTATTAGGGAATAATGAGTATATTTTTCGTCTATTCCCTCTGATCTCGGGAATTCTTTCTTTATTTTTATATTTGGTTCTGCTACGACGCTGTGCCAGTGAGAAGGCCATTCCCTTGGCGTTCGGATTTTTTGCGTTAAGCCCCTATTTAGTTTATTACTCAAACGAGTTCAAATACTATTCCAGTGATGTCCTGATCGCGTTAACGCTCTACTTTTTTATTCGAGACTATCCTTCAAAGCCATCAACCCCTAAGAGAATAATTTTATACGGTATGATAGGGAGTCTGGTTTTATGGGTCTCCCATACGGCCTTATTTATTTTAGCTTCCCTTACTCTATTGGTTATCATTTGTAGTTTTAAACAAAAAGAGTTGGTCTATCGATTTTTAGCGGTTCAGTTATTGTGGGTCATCAGTTTTATTTTCATTTATTTGATTTCACTTAAGAAAGTGGAGCGATGGGGCGGTATCCACAGTATGTGGGAGGCCTATTTCTGGCCATGGCCACCGTGGTCGTGGGAAAGTTTGCTGTGGCTACAGAATAGTTTCTGGGCCTTGTTTTCGTATCCCACAGGTTTTGAACTATTTATTTTAGCGGGAATATTGTTTCTCCTAGGAGCTATGGTGGTTTGGCAGAGAAACCGTTATGTTTTTTGGTCTTATATGTTGCCTTTTCTTGTCACTTTAATAGCCTCGGGCTTGCATAAATATCCCTTCTCAGGACGCGTTATTCTATTTTTAGTACCATTCCTTTTGTTTTTTGTGGCCGAAGGACTGGCGATTTTTTTTAACAAAAGCAGAGTGAGTCGATTGAGTGGGACGATCTTACTTGTTTTGCTTTTGGTGCCGATGGCGAGGCAGTCATGGCATGATATTTCTAATCCTCCTAACCAAGAGGATATGCGGCCCATTGTTAATTTTTTTAAAGATCATCAGCAGGATGGGGATGAAATTTATATTAATTATTCGGGCATCTCTGCTTTTCTTTATTATATGAAAGTGGCCGACATTCCTCTGAAAGCGAAGATCACCAAAGTCTGGATGCATGATTTATACAAAGATAATTCTGGTCCGTATCTTCTTTGGGCCTCTGTCGTCGCCTATGGTTTAGAGGCCATCGGTCATCCGACGTTCGAATTTTTATTTACCGAGGCTTTGAGGCCTCAAGAGGAACATTGGCAGAAAATCTTGGGATCGCCCCGTGTGTGGATTATTCTCTCTCATACCTTTCCTGGGATGCCGGAGTTTCTATTAGATTGTTTAGATCGGGCGGGACATAGACTCACGGAATTCAAAACACAAGGGTCGGCCATCTATCTCTACAATTTAGAGGATTCCAAAAATCCATAGTTGGGTATGTTAATTTCTTGATTTTTGGCTTGTATCACATTTTGACAAGGATTAAAATGCATTTAATATCTCAACTTCCGGAGACGAGAAATGATGAAGGCACGAATTATTAAGCAGGCTTCGCAGACCTTTGGTCTGCCGCCGGGCACGCTAGTTCATATTGGGACAAAAAAACAACGCCCGCCACGGATTACAATTATTGATTATGACCAAAATACCTTGCAGGAAAAAGAAATCAAGTCCCTGGAGGAGTGTTTTCCTTTTCGGGACAGTCCGACGGTCACCTGGATCAATGTGGATGGCATTCATGATACACAATTGATTGAACGCATTGACGAGCATTTTGGCATTCATCCCTTGGCCCTGGAAGATATTGTTAATACCACTCAGCGTCCCAAGACCGATGAATTCGAAAATAATATTCTGATTACCTTAAAGATGCTTTATCTCGATCCTAAGGGAGACGATATTATTTCCGAGCATGTAAGCTTGGTGGTAGGCTCCAATTATGTTATTTCTTTTCAAGAGACGGAAGGTTATGATGTTTTTAATACCATTCGCGAACGTCTTCGCAATAATAAAGGGCGCGTGCGAAGAATGGGGTCGGACTATTTGGCGTATTGCCTCATTGATTGTATTGTGGATAGTTATTTTTTTATCTTAGAGAAGATCGATGATGAAATTGTCAAATTAGAAGAGGAAGTTAGTTCTGATGTTCGCAGGGGTTTGCCGTTGGATATTCATCGCTTAAAGAGAAATACGATTTTCCTGCGGACAAACATATGGCCTTTACGTGAGGTGATCGGTGATTTGCAGCGCATGGAGTCCAGGATCGTTAAGAAAACAACCGTGGTTTACCTGCGTGATCTTCATGATCATACTGTTCATATCATTGATACCATTGAGACTTTCCGCGATATGCTCTCGGGCATGCATGATGTTTATCTTTCGGAGTTGAGTCATCGCATGAATGAGATCATGAAGATATTGACGATTATTTCAACGATTTTTATTCCTCTGACTTTTATTTCGAGTATTTATGGCATGAATTTTCAATACATGCCAGAGCTACAGTGGCGTTGGGGCTATTACGATGCCCTAGCCTTTATGGGACTTGTGGCACTCGTTATGCTGAATTATTTTCGGAAAAAGAAATGGTTGTAAGGAGACGGCTTCAGGTAGGATTTTGTTCAAAGAGATGATGTTTGATGGTTTTTCCTTCTACAATATAAATCACATCTTCGGCAATATTGGTGGAATGATCCGCAATGCGTTCCAGATTTTTTGCCACAAGAACAAGATCAATAGCCCGCTCGACCTCGGTTTGATTTTTCGGTTTATCGGTTAAGGTTTTTAAGAAGATTTGGTGATTCAGATTGTCGACAAAATCGTCGCGTCGGCAGACATCAATGGCCAAGTTGGAGTCTTTATTCACAAAGGCATTGAGGCTATCTTTGAGCATTTTTTGGGTGGCAGTGGCCATTTGTAGAAGATCATCCAAAGATTTAAGAGGAGGGACCTTGATAAGATCCAAAGCCCGTTGAGCAATATTCACCGCTAAGTCTCCAATACGTTCGAGGTCATTGTTAATCTTCATGGAGGACGTAATAAAACGTAAATCGCCGGCCTGTGGTTGATAAAGGGCTAAAAGGCGCAAGGATAGCTCATCGATTTCGACCTCGAACATATCAATGGCATTATCGTCTTTGATCACCTTCTCGGCTAAGGCAACGTCTCTATCCAGGAGGGATTTGATGGAGGTGACAATGATCTCTTCGACTAAACTGCTCATCCGAAGCAATTTTTCTTTTAATTGTTGTAATTCTTCATCAAAATGCCTTTGCATTATGAGGTCTCCTTAATGAGCACACAATTTACGGAACATTGGTGACGTAAATTGTCTGTGCGAATTAACCCCGCCTCTTGCATTCTGCAAGAATGCGGCGGGGTCAATCCCGACTCATAACTTACAGAGCATAAGCGATGTAAGTTATGTCGGGATTTGATTTTATAATCTTTTATCCAAATCGTCCAGTAATATAATCACTGGTACGTTTATCCTGAGGATTTGTAAAAATATCTTCGGTTTTCCCGAATTCAATTAAATCACCTAAGAGCATGAATCCTGTATCATCCGAGACGCGGGCCGCCTGTTGCATATTATGGGTGACAATGACAATCGTATAATTTTCTTTTAAGATACGCATGAGCTCTTCAATATGAGCGGTGGCAATAGGGTCAAGGGCAGAACAGGGTTCATCCATCAAAAGGATTTCGGGTTTAACAGGAAGCAGTCGGGCAATACACAGACGTTGTTGTTGTTCCAAAGAAAGATTTAAGGCATTGGTGTTCAGTCTATCTTTAAGGTCATTCCACAAAAGAACGGCCTTTAAACATTCTTCAACGATTCCCTCATACTCGTGGACAGGGGCACTGTGGTGTATTTTGGGACTAAAAAGGATATTTTCTCGAACACTTAAGGGAAAGGGATTGGGTCTTTGAAAAACCATCCCCACCTTTTTGCGTAGACCCACCAAATCCACATTTTCTTGTCGGATATCGATACCATCAATGATAATTTTGCCGCTGACACGCACACCTTCAATAAGATCATTCATCCGATTCAAGGCTCGCAAGAACGTTGATTTACCACATCCCGACGGACCAATGAGGGCGGTGATGTTTTTACGTTTGATGGTGACATTTATATTTTTGAGGGCTTGAAAGTCACCGTAAAATAGATTCAAATTTTCTATTTGAATGATCGACATTAACCGAATCTCCCTGAAATGTAATCATTTGTTCTTGGATCAGAAGGACTGGTAAAAATTTTTTCGGTTGTATCCAGTTCGACCAATTCACCCATCAAAAAGAAGGCGGTGCGATCGCTCACTCTGGCCGCTTGCTTGGTATTATTGGTGACCAAAATTTGAGTATATTTCTTTTTAAACTGAAGCATGGCCTCTTCAATTTTAGCCGTCGAGATAGGATCCAATCCAGAACAAGGTTCATCATAAAGAATGACCTCAGGTTTAACCGCCAATGTCCGCGCTAAACAGAGGCGTTGTTGTTGTCCTCCCGATAAATTCATCGCCGGACTCTGTAAACGATCTTTCACTTCATCCCAAAGATAAGCCTGTTTCAGGGTTGATTCGACAATTTCCGTTAGGCGATTCTTGTCTTTGATGCCATGTCGTCGTGGTCCGTAGACAATATTTTCAAAAATACTTAAAGGCAGTGGCACAGGTAAGGCAAAGACCATGCCGACCCGCTGGCGTAAATGTCCCACATCGATATCTTTATAGATATCTTTTTTGTCCAATAGGATTTTTCCATCAAATTTGAATATGGGGACGAGATCATTGAGACGGTTGAGGCCGCGCAGCAAAGTGCTTTTGCCGCTATTGGCCGGACCGATGACCCCTAAGATTTCCTTTTCTTGAACTTCGATATTGATGGATTTGAGGGAATGGAGTGCCCCGAACCAAACATTTAAACTTTCGACTTGAATTTTTGATTTTGTCTCTACCATTTTTTCTTCTTTCGAAATTTAGAGCGTACCACAATCGCTAGAAAATTCATGGATAAAACCATCACCAGTAAGACCAGAGCTGTTCCGTAGCGTAAATTCTCTGCTACATTGGGGACTTGCGTGGACATAACATACAGATGATATGGAAGCGCCATCACTTGATCGAAAATAGATTCGGGTAATTTAGGTAGATAAAAGGCAGCTACGGTAAAAAGGATGGGAGCTGTTTCACCAGCCGCTCGACTAATGGCAAGGATAATTCCTGTCAGAATTCCCGGTAGAGCGTGTGGCAAAACCGAGTAGCGAATCGTCTGCCATTGGGAGGCCCCGAGCGAAAGACTTACTTCGCGAAAAGATTTCGGCACGCTGTCGAGGGCCTCTTTCGATGTGGTGATAATAATTGGAAGCACCATGATCGCTAAGGTCAGCGACCCCGCTAAAATGGAGGCTCCGAATTTTAAAAACATAACAAAAATTCCTAGGCCAAAGAGACCATACACAACCGACGGAACACCGGCTAAATTAATGATCGCTAATTTGACAAGCCGCGTTAAGACGTTATCCTTGGCATACTCCGTTAAATAAATGGCGGAAAGAACCCCTAAGGGCAGGGCAAAAAACAAGGTGCCTAAAACTAAATAAATTGTTCCTAAAATAGCAGGGAAGATACCGCCTTCCCGCATACCCATTTTCGGCATCGCTGTTAAAAATTCCCAGGAGATGATACTCCACCCTTTCTGAATAATAATCAAGACGATCAGGATAACCGGCAGGACAACCAAAACCGTGGCGAAAAACAAAATCGTAAAGGCTATTTTCTCGGTTCGATAAGGGTTGTGGTTCATTTGAATCTCCGGTGGACAGCCCAATCCGCAATAAGGTTAATGATAAAAGTAATAATAAACAAAACAATTCCAATCGCAAACAGGGCAAAATAGTGATCACTGCCTTGAACCGTTTCGCCCATCTCTGCAGCGATAGTAGCGGTTAAGGTTCTCACGGGAACAAAGAGAGATTGTGGGATTTGGGCTGCATTACCGGTGACCATCATCACCGCCATGGTCTCACCAATCACGCGGCCAATCCCTAACATAATGGCGGCCATAATTCCTGAAGAGGCCGCTGGCAGAATCACTCGTCGAATAGATTGCCAACGTGTGGCCCCTAACGCTAAAGCGGCTTCTTTATATTTTACGGGAACGGCTGTTAAGGCATCTTCGGCAATGCTCACAATTGTGGGTATGGCCATAAAGGCTAAGGTCACCGATCCCGAAAAGGCAGTCAGTCCTGTGGGAAGATTTAAGGCATTTTTAGAAAATGGGACAAGGGTGGTCATGCCAATGAAACCAATCACCACACTGGGGATAGCCGCCAAAATTTCGATCCCTGTTTTCAAAATTTCCTTGATCCGAGGAGAGGCCACTTCCGCGATATAAACGGCACTCGCGATTCCCAGGGGAACCGAGATAAGGGTAGCCCCTAGCGTCACAGCCAGCGAGCCTAAAATCATGGGGAGGATACCAAATTTCGCCGGCTCCGAAATAGGATACCAATCCTGCCCAAGAAGAAAATCAAAAACACTTACCCTTTTGAAAAGAGAAAAACCCTCTCTCGCCAAGAATACAAAGATGAGAACGACAAAGATAATAGAGGTTATCCCCGAGAGATAAATCGTTTTTTCAATGCAAAATTCTTTAATCTTTTTTAGTGGCATGTTTTTAGCGAATCGGTACAAAATCGATTTGTCTAACAATCTCTTGTCCTTCGGCACTGAGGGCAAAGTCGATAAAGTCTTTAATTAAACCTTGCGGTTCTCCGTTGGTGTATAAAAGCAAAGGTCTTGAAATATAGTAATGAAGTGTTTTTACGTTCTCAATGGTGGGATAATAAAAGGGGCCTTTACGACTTTCCCCAATGGCTAAGAATTTTTGTGTGGGGTTCGTATAGCCCATCCCATAATATCCGATGGCATTAGGGTTTTGGGCAATCTCATCGGCAATGGCCTGAGAGGAAGGCATCAAAAGAGCGCTTTTGGCAAATTCATCTTTTCGTTTCGCATCGCCTTTACGTAACACATGTTCTTTAAAATAAACATGTGTTCCAGAGTTTACCTCACGTGAAAGAAGGACAATCGGTCGGTCTTCGCCACCCACCTCTTTCCAATTTTTGATTTTGCCATTAAAAATATCCGCTAATTGATCAATAGTAAGTTGATTAACAGGATTTTTGGGATTGACCGTGACCGCTAAACCATCTAACGCCACCACAAATTCCTTGGGTTGAATGCCTTTATTCTCGGCCTCTTTGAATTCTTTGTCCTTCATTTTTCGCGAGGATTGGGCAATGTCACAGGTGGCACTTAAGAGAGCGGCAATTCCCGTTCCTGAACCACCGCCTGTTACTGCAATAAGGGTTTCTGGATGTTTCATCATAAACTGTTCGGCCCATGCCTGAACCAGATTGACCATGGTATCCGAGCCTTTGATTTGGATGGAATGTTGACGGGAATGTTCTCGGGCGGAGGAAGGCTGATCTCGGTTAGAGCAAGAATTTATAGTGAAAAGAAAAAGAAGGAAGAATATATAGGTTTTTTTAGTCATCTTAACGATTCAATATAAATGTAATCAGTTAAGAGATTATTTAATTAATGTTAAGATTGTGTTAAGAATGAAAAATTAGGAGGAAATAGGAAGGAAAACCGAGAATAAGGAACCCTTGCTGGGTTCACTTTGGACGCTGACTTTGCCGTTATGAATTTGCACAATATGCTTGACGATGGAGAGACCTAAACCTGTACCTCCCAGTTCGCGGGACCTACCTTTATCCACCCGATAGAACCTCTCAAAAAGGCGAGGCAGGTGTTGTTGTGGAATACCAATGCCGTTATCCTTAAAATCAACACGGATAAAGTTATTATCATGACTGGCACTAACACGAATATTCCCACCGGCATTCGTAAATTTGATGGCATTATCCAACAGGTTCAAAAAAGCTTGTTCCATCTTGGCTTTGTCTAAGAGGAGGTCGGGTAGATTCTTATCGACTGTTATTTCCAATTGATGTTGTTTTTGCTTTAATGCCTCGGAACATAAGTGAACAGCTGACTCAATCACTTTATCGATTTGGGTCTGCTCGAAATTAAGTTTTATTTCTTTTGATTCGATGGCGGAAATGGTCAGAAGATCATTGACAAGGTATTCGAGTCGGTCGGTATGTTTTTGAATAATATCTAAGAATCTTTGCGATTTCTCTTTATCGGTCAAGGCGCCTTCTTTTAAGGTCTCCACAAAACCCTTAATGGTCGTTAAAGGGGTTTTAAGCTCATGCGAGACGTTAGCCACAAATTCCGTTCTTACGTCTTCCAGTTTTTTTAATTCCGTAATGTCATGAAAGATCGCCACAACACCAGAGAAATCCTTCGAATCTTCAGAAAGCACGGGAGAGATCTGCATACTAAAATGATTTTCGTTCGGAGAAAGGAGAGTGATTTCTTTTTGAAGCGCTTTCTTTTGCGCGATCGATTCTTCTAAAAGGGAATTAATCTCTTCGTGACGGATAATCTCCCAGTAGGGCTTGCCGATGACGTCTTTGGAGCGCAGCTCTAACATCTGGCAGACAGGGTCACTTAAAAGAATAATCTTTTCATCTTTGCCAATGACAACAACCCCTTCGACCATGCTGGAGAGGATGGCCTTCAGTTCATTTTTGTCATGGGTGATCTCATCGATTTTATTTTGTAATTCCAGGGACATTTCGTTGAGATTATTCGCCAATTGCCCCAGTTCATCTTTTCGTCCCAAAGATAGGCGCGTTTTATAATCCCCACGAGTGATTTTTTCGGTTATCCTTTGCATTTGCTGAATGGGGCCGAAAAAGATTTTGTGAACAATGAAACTCAAAAGACAGGCCATCCCTAAACCGATGACAAGAAAAGAAGGATAAAAAGAAAGAGGCAGTCGAAGATGAATCCCTATGATGATGAATCCGAAGAGGATAATGAGGATATTAAGAACAAGTAATTTTTGCAGTGTTTTATTCATCAAAACTTTCGACATCTTTGAAACGGTAACCTACTCCGCGGACCGTTTCAATAAAGTTAGCAGCCCTTTCTAACTTTTTTCTTAATCCTCGAATGTGCACATCCACGGCTCTATCCACAATAAATTTACCTTCTTTCCAGACTCCGTCCATAATTTGATCGCGGCTAAAGACGCGCCCCGGATAACGAGAGAGGAATTCAAGGATATTAAATTCAATGGCTGTGAAGGAAATGGTTTTGCCTTTATAGGCGATTTTATGCTTGATAAGGTCAATGGTTAAGTTATCGAATCGTCGCAGGTCTTTGGCCGAAGGCTTTTCCGACAATCGACGCAAGACAGCTCGAATACGAGCGTTCAAGACTTTAGGACTAAATGGTTTTGTGACATAATCATCCGCCCCTAATTGTAAGCCCACCACCACATCCGATTCCTCACTTTTGGCCGTCAAAATAATGATGGGGATATTTTGAGATTTTGGATTTTGCTTAATCAAACGACAGGTCTCTAAACCATCCATGCCTGGGAGCATAAGATCCAAAAGAATCAGATCAGGCGATTCCCTTTCTAAAATATTGATCGCTTCTTCACCATTAGGCGCAGAGACAACACTAAAACCGTCGCGCTCGAGATTATATTGAACGAGCTCAACAATATCTTTTTCGTCCTCCACAAGAAGGATTTGAGTCCTTTTCACTAGACAATGTCCTGTACTTTTAAGGGTTTGAAAGAATTTTAAAGTATTATACTCTAAATCACTTAGAATTTGAAGTTAACATCGCTTTGAACCAGATGCTCGGTTGCTTCCGCGGCTCTTAATCTTCTTACTTGATAATAATCAAGAGCCAAGGACACATTCTTATTGAAGCCATATTCAAATATAGCTTCATGCGCTTTGATATCTGTGTCTCCACCGTGTCGATCTGAATCAGGGAAGGTATCAGGAAAAGCATCTTTTTGAAGCATCGTGAACAGATATTTCAATTGCCACTGCTTCGCATTGACCACCTTTTTGTTACCAAATCGAATTCCTGCACTCCAGCCCCAACCATCGTCGACTTCATTTTTAGTATCATCATCACCGCTATCAAGGTTATAGATGTAGTCTCCGAAAAAGCCCAATTCCTCCACTTTCTCAAGACCGAATGGCCTTTCAATTCCAAATTCGGCTGAGCCACCGACAGAATCGTAGTCATAGCGTAGAGTACTATCGGCACCACCACCTGTCTGCGTGTTGGTATTTCTTTCGCTATCTAGGTCAGCGCCTTTGGTTCCATTAAAAGCATAATAGACCCCAGCGGCATTGGCGCTTAAGCCGGCGTTTTCATCTTTCCATTTAAGGCCACCTTGGTTATAGATAAGAAAGGGATCGCTGCGATCAGTAGCTCCATTTTCATCAATAACCAACGAGCCCACATTGACATAACCTGTAACATCCTTTACTAAGCCATGCTCTAAGTGCACAGCGCCGCCTTCGGGATTAATATCCGTATCCCAAAGCATGTCTGTGGGTGTCCAGAGGTAATCTTTGAAGAGGAACTTACCGGCTGCTAATTTTTTACCTTTGATAGGCTCATATTCTATAAAAGCATAATCAAGACGAATGTCCGGATGCTGAAAAGAGTTTTCAAAGGTCTGATTGGTGGAGCGCGGGTCTTCGGCCCCACTCGCCAAACCAGCCGCGACTTTGGTTGTATCATTGACTTGCGTTTCCAAACCAAGCCGGTAACGAATTCTTCCCCGCATCCGTTCTTCAGCGGCATGCTGCTTTTGTTCCCATTGATAGCGAACACGCAAATCGCCTTTGAGTTTAAGCCTTTGAACCCATTCGGGAAGAGTTTGTTTAAGGCCTTCCTCGCGCATCAGTTTTTCATCCGCGGCAATTTCGCCTTTAAGCTCAATGGCTTCTGTTTTGGTCAAGATCCCTTTCTGGACTAATTTTTCGATCAGGGCATCAACCTGGGTGCTGGTGGCAAAACTTGGGGTTATTAAGGCCAACCAGCAGAGGAGCGTTAAGACGACAAAAAATATTTTTTTCATGATTTTTCTCCTTTCTTGATAATGTTGGGAGAATGATAAGGCAAAAATATTAACGTTGTATAAGAAGCGTATTAAATTTTGGTTAAGAAAAGGGCGGGGGGTTGATACGTTCGCCCGGCGTTGTCAAACATTATTCCCTTGTCTTTGAAGCGATTACAGGTTATAATTGTATCAAAATATGAAGCGATTCGTGTTTCCATCGAACCAAGGGGAAATAGGGAATAATGGCCAATCATGCAAAATATATATGGGAAGATAAGAATTGGACGCACTTCTCATGGGATAGTAGTAAGCTTTTGCCTCTTTTAGGGCAGGCAAGACAAACTCAAGGGAAAATTTTAGTCCGAGTGAGGTCCTTAGGTGTGCCTTTAACCGGCCAGGCACAGGCAGAAATTTTAACGGAAGAGGCCATGAAAACCTCCGCGATTGAAGGTGAAGTTCTAAAGAGGGATTCGGTGAGGTCATCCGTGGCTCGGCATTTGGGGTTGTCACAGGCTGGACTGTCCCGGGCCGATCGGTATATTGATGGATTGGTGGAAATCTTGCTTGATGCGACAAGAAATTATGATAAGCCGCTGACGGTGAAAAGATTACAGTCTTGGCACGCGGCTTTGTTCCCAACAGGTTATTCCGGTTTAAGCAAGATACGTGTGGGAAAATGGCGGACTAAACCGATGCAGGTTGTCTCCGGAGCGGTTGGAAAAGAAAAAGTTCATTATCAGGCCCCGCCGGCAGAAAGGCTCGATAAAGAAATGCAGGACTTTTTAGTTTGGTGGGAAAAAAGCAACGGGACAATGGAGGGTTTTTTGCGGGCGGCCATCGCTCATTTTTGGTTTGTCATGATTCACCCTTTTGATGACGGAAACGGACGCATGGCCCGTGCGTTGACGGACATGGCTTTAGCGCAGGATGAAAAACTTAAAATGCGGTTTTATAGTCTTTCTTCTCAGATTATGGAAGAGCGAAGTGATTATTACTCTGTTTTGGAAAAATCTTCTAAAGGCAAAAACGATATCACGGCATGGCTGTCGTGGTTTTTGGGTTGCGCTGATCGGGCCATGAAAAAATCAGAGATGATTATAGGGAATGTCTTGGCAAAGGCAGATTTCTGGCAGAGGTTTAGTCAAACAACGATGAATGAACGTCAGCGCAAAGCGGTCAACCGACTTTTAGATGCCGGGGCCGGGCAATTCCAAGGCGGCTTGACAACGCGAAAATATGTGTCCTTGACCAAAACCAGCCGGGCTACGGCTTTTCGTGAAATATCCGACCTTATTGATAAAAACGTGTTACGGCAGAATCCAAAAAGTAAAGGGCGAAGCGTTAGTTACGATTTAAATTGGAGTTGATACTTAGAGGAAAACCAATGAAAAAAATACTCTTTATCTGTGTGGAAAATTCCTGCCGCAGTCAGATGGCGGAGGGGTGGGCGCGCTATTTGGGGAAGGGGACGCTCGAGGCCTATAGTGCGGGATCAAAGCCATCAGGTAAAATCAACGCCGATGCTATCAAGGTGATGCAGGAAATCGGCGTTGATATTTCTAAAGGAAAATCGAAGGGTATGAAGGAATTCACTGACAGAAAATTCGATTATGTGATTTCGATGGGCTGTGGGGATCAATGCCCTTTTGTTCCGGCCGACCAACATATCGAATGGGATATTGAGGACCCGAAAGGAAAAAATTTGGATGTCTTTCGTCAAACGCGGGAGCAAATTCGCGATCGAATCAATGAATTGCTGGGCCAATTAAAAGAGCCGTAGAGGAATAAGATTTAAAAGATTCGTGATAAGAAGCATTAAGCAGAGTCCTATCATCACCCCCCAGGCGGTAATTTTTTTCCCGCCTTCCTCGAGGGCCTCAGGGATCATTTCCGCCATCACCAGATAAATCATCGCGCCACCGGCAAAACCTAAACCGATCGGAAGTAACGGTTCGAAAATCCAGGTCAAAAGAGCTGCAGGGACAGCCATAATTGGTTGCGGAATGCTAGTGAGAATCGAGGCCCAGGCACATTTGGGCGTGGAGACGCCATCCATTTTTAGAGGAAGAGAGACAGCAATCCCTTCCGGGATATTATGCACGGCAATGGCAATGGCCATAACCAAACCAAACTGGAGATTACCGGTGGCAAACCCCACCCCAATGGCAATCCCTTCCGGAATCGAATGAATAAACATGGTCACAAAAATGAGAAGGCCGCGTTTGGTAAAACCGTATTTTTTATAATGTTTGAAAACGGTGGGAGTGGAGACATTGCGCTCGGTGTACCAAAAAAAGGCCGCTCCTAACAAAAGGCCAACAATAACAATGAATGGAGCGAGAGGAAATTTGGTTTTAAGCGCAATGCCTTCTTGGGCCAACGAAAAGACCGAGGCCGAAATCATCATCCCGGCGGCAATGGCTGACGAAAAAGAGCGAACTACATTTGAACGTTTTTTTATAAAATGAACGGGAATAGCCCCTAATCCCGTTGCGAGAGCACTGATAAGGCCTGTGGTGAATGTCCAGAATATTAGGGAAGACTCGTTCATATTAATTATCCTTGGTTAAATATGGTTCATCATATCATAAGATGTACTTTTCTAAAAAAGATTATTACTCAAATTAATTTTTTGCAGAACTTTTCAAATCTGCGGAGACTCAGTTCAAACTCCGTACTATTACTTAGAGAACCACGTATAACAGCGAATTCATAAGTGAGCGTTTTCAGTCGATAATTTCATTGAAGTAATGGAAAGATTTTCCAAGAGGAGAAAGAAATGAAAGAAAAGTTGAAGCCACCGAAAATGTACGAAGCCTTTAATAAACGTTATCCGAAACTAAAAGAGGCTTATGCATTGATCGATGAGGCAGGAAAAGAGGGGCCGTTGGAAGAACGAACGGTTCGACTTATTAAGTTGGGTATTGCCATGGGAGCCTTGCGCGAAGGGGCCGTCCATTCCAATGTGCGTAAGGCCCTTGCGTTAGGGATTACCAAAGACGAAATTGAACAGATTGTCTCTTTAGTAGCTAGAACATTGGGTTTACCATCAACCGTTGCGGTTTATTCGTGGGTGCAGGATGTGTTTGCAAAGGAAAAGGGAAGAAAAAGAGCTTGAATGAGTTTTGGGTTGATGAATAACCCGGAAATGAAAGGTGGGTTGTATGGAAACGATTCAGAATACTGAAAATACGGAAACAATTTTTCAGGATTTGGTCGATAAACAATTGGGTCGCCGTTCTTTCTTGAAACTTATGGGGCTAGGTATTGTGAGTGCCGCTGCAGCGACACTTCCAGCACAAATT
>Ga0114945_10000099_pt1 | contig 49222 bp, 42 predicted proteins | sample OV2TP3_FD_87194 | JGI IMG/M metagenome (GOLD analysis project Ga0114945, IMG submission 87194) | Hot spring microbial communities from Beatty, Nevada to study Microbial Dark Matter (Phase II) - OV2 TP3 | ecosystem: Environmental > Aquatic > Thermal springs > Hot (42-90C) | place: USA: Beatty... | reverse complement strand
TTTGCGTGTTTGAGCACATCGACAACCCCGGCGCCTTCCTCGGGGCGGTTCGGAGCGCGTTGCGCGAGGGCGGGCTGCTGTATCTCGAAACGGACAACCTGGCGTACCTGCAACAGCGACAATTGATCCCGATGCATCCCATCCTGTATTCCCGCCAGACGCTGACGCAGGTGCTGGCGCGCCACGGCTTCAGGATTCTGGCGATGACGGAGAACGCCCCTGGCGGGGCCATGGTATTTGACCAGTTGGCGGTCTTGGCGGAGGTCGCCGAGGGGCCAGCTCCGCTCACGTGCCAGCCGGCCGAGGACTTCGCGACGGCCAAGCGGATGCTGGAGCGCGCCCTGAGCGACGATTTTCCGTCTCCCACGCCGACAGGCACGAATCGGCTGTTTCGCGCGGTGAGCCGCGTGCTGGGTGAACGGCTGGCGTCTCTCCTGAAGGCGGGGTACGTGAGCGTCCGGGGGATGGGCAACCGCCGGCGCCTCGCCACGCGGGAATCCGCCGACGGACAGCCCACGTCCCGCCGATTCCCCGAGCCGATCCGTGACGCGTTCCTTCAGGGATCCCTGACGGCATCTCACCTGGAGGAACTGGCCAAGCTCGACGACGAGTGTGTGCAGTTGAAGATCTTGGCTCGGATCAGGGCGTACCGGCTGTCTGCGGAGGCGACCCGTCAGCTGGTTGAACGCGAACGCGCCCACGACTGCCACGGCATCGAACAGGCGATCGTCTCATGACCGTCGTCGAAACCCTGGGACCGGTGAGCTGGTGGGTGCTGCGGCGCCGGCGCGCCACCTGCCCCTGCGGCCGCCTCGTCGTCCTGCGACGCTCCTGGACCAGCCGGTGGCTTTGCCTGGTCCAGCGGGAGCGGATCCACCACGTGTCCACCGACCAGCTCGGCAGAGCCCGCGTCATCACCTCCTCCCTGACGGCGCGGCTGATGGACGCCATGCTGGGGCGGGGCGGGGTCGACCCCCAGCTGGAGCAGCTCCTCTTGCGATTCTTCTTTCACGATGAGCACATCCGCTTCGTCTGTCGGAAGAACCTGTTCCAGTGGGTCCAGGACCAGGCGACGCTCTACCAGGCGGCGTGGGAGATGGCCCGCGCGCGTCGGTGCCCCAGCGCCGCCTTCGTCCCCACAGACCCCTATGCCGCAAGGCTGCTGGGGTGTTGGAAAGCGGCTCACGATCCCCAGGCCGCTGCGGGCCTGGAGATCATTGAGCACAACCTGCTCGTCGGGCTTGGGGTCTGGCGGAACGCGGCCTGGAGTTGGCTCGCCGGAAGCGGATTGCTGGCGGGCGTGCTGGTGCGGGTGGCTCGCCAGGGAATGGTGCGGCGTCTCCCCGCCCGCCGAGCCTTTCGTGTGGCGTTGCACAACCATCACGGCATCTCGAGACGGCCGCAGGATGTGCGGTTCGCCGAGTGTCTGGTTGACGGGCAGCGCCTCCGGAAGCAGGACGTGCTGCTGTTGCTCTCAGGGGCCAGGCGCGATCTGAAGCGGCAGCGCCAGTCCCTTGGCGACGGCATCGCGTCGACCCGCCTCTTCGGGCCGCCGGTTCCGCTGCCGTATCTCGTGCGGCTGGTGCCCCGGTTGCTCCGGGCGGTGGGGGCCTTCTGGGGTGTCCGGGGGACCGCTCATGCGGTGCTCCGCTGGCGGGCGGCGGGCGCGATCCGGTATGGGCTCTTGCTCGAGGCGGTGTTGTCCCACTATGCGATCGGCGTGCTCCTGAGCACGGAGGAGTCGTTCTCCCATCACATTGTGGAGACCGTCGTGTTGAACCACTGGGGGGCTCGGACCGCGTGGATCCCCGAAAGCGTCGCCAGCCGCGACTACAATATGACCTACCTGCACTACGATCTGCTCCCCATCCAAGGGCACTTCCCGGCGACCCTCCACGACGGGACGTGGAGCCGACGGATGGCCGTCAAGCCGGTGGGGATGCTCTGGAATGACGGGACGTCCCATGCCGAGATGGCCTCGGCGAGCGAGCCGGTGCGCGCGATCATCGCCGACGCGAAGCGGCTCAGCCGGAAGATCCTGGCGGCATTTGCCGGCTCCTACAGCGCCCCGGATGAATTCCTCGTGGAGCGGTATCGGCGGTTCCTCGCGGTGTTGGCGGCGCTGGCGGCGCAGGATCCGCGGCTGCTCATCCTGCTCAAGCCGAAGGCCAACGCCGATACGCCGCGCCACTTGACGTTTCTGTTCCAGCCGCCGTTTTGGGACGTCCTGGAGCCGGGGATCCGCCAGGGGACCATCCGCCTCCTCGACCCCCGCGAGGGGCTCACGTGCGCCGCGCAAGACCTGATCGCGGCGGCCGACGCCGTCGTCTCCACCAGCCAGTACGCGGCGTTTAATTCGGTGTGGGCGGAGGCGCTGTTGCTCGGCAAACCCTCCTATTCCTTCACCCCGTCGGAATTCCGTCGGGCCCTCTCCGCGCCGGGGTTATTCGACGAATGGCTCTTTGACGATGAGGACGCCCTGCTGGCCAAGCTCCAGGCGGCCCTGCGCGAGCCGCCGGCGCGCCCCCAGGTCGAGGCGCGGATCCGGTGGCTCTTCGACCCCTACAATGACGGCCGCGCCCTCGAGCGATTCAGGGACGCCGTCTTGTCCCTTGCCGGCGCGTGAGGATCCCCGCGATGCGACGACTGCTCACGTTCCTTGAGCCCTCCCGGGGCTGGGTGGCGGCGACCGTGCTGTGCTTGACGGTGGCGGCGGTCCTTGAGTCGGTGGGCTTGAGCCTCTTCGTGCCCCTGATCACCGCGCTCGCCGATGGCCCGGCATCCCCGGCCACCGGGGGCTCGGCGCTCTTCGCGTCCTACCTTCGCTTCCTCGAGGGGGTGTCCAGGCATCGCGGGGTGGAGATCGTCGTGATCGCGTTGGGGATCGCCCTGGTGCTCAAGAATCTGTTCGGATATCTGGGTCGCCTGCTGGGGGCGTATGTCGAGCTGCGGACCGTGAGACTCCTGCGCAGCCGGTTGTTTCAGACCTACCTGGGGTCGAGCTATCAGTTCTTCCTGGATCGGAAGCACGGGCGGCTGGTCCACGACCTCTTCACGGAGACCACGGTCGTCGGCGAGATGGTCGCGCTCTGCACGGTGTCGCTCTCGCACCTGATCACGATGGCGGCGCTCTACCTGCTGTTAGTGCTCATCTGCTGGCAAGCGACCCTCGTCGCCTCCGCCATCTTCGCGCTCTTGACCGTTGGCCTGCAGGGCCTGTCAGGGCTGTCCCAGCATGTGGGGGCGTTGCGCCAGCGGGTGGCCAGCGAATTCGTCGCGCTCGGCACAGAGCTCATCCTCGGCATTCGCCAGGTCAAGGTGTTTGCGGCGGAGCGGCTGTTTGCCGAGCGGTTCAGGGCGCTCGCGCACCGGTTGAGCCGGGTGAATCTCCGCGTTCGGGCCGTGTCGCTGTCAGCGGAACCGCTCAGCGAGCTGGTGGTGCTGCTCGTCATGGTCAGCCTGGTCATCCTGGCGAGCCGGGGGATCGTCGGCGCGGCCACCACCCGGCTGTCGATCCTGATCACCTTTGCGGTGGTGCTCGTCCGGCTGCTGCCGGCGCTTGGCTCGCTCAACAAGGACCTCATCCGGCTGAGCGCCAACCTGAAGTCCGTCGAGGTCATCGCGGACCTGCTGGCGCGCCCGCCCCAACAGCCGGAGCCCCGGCGGGGCCGGGTCTTCGGCGAATTGCGTGACGCGATCCGGTTCGACGGGGTCGAGTTCTCGTATCCCGGCAGGCCCGAGGCTCCCGTCTTGCGGGGGGTCACGCTGCCGTTTCCCAAGGGCCGGACGACGGCGATCGTGGGCCCGTCGGGATCCGGCAAATCGACCCTGATCGACCTCGTCATCCGGCTCTACGAGCCGCGCCAGGGGCGCCTGCTGGTCGATGGGGTGGATCTTCAGGAGTACGAGCTCGCCTCGTGGCGGCGGGCGATCGGCTTCGTGAGCCAGGAGACCTTCATCTTCAACGCGTCGATTCGGGAGAACATCGCCTTTGCCTGTCCCGAGGCCAGCGAGGCCGACATCCGCTGGGCGGCCCAACAGGCCGATGCCCACGAGTTCATCCAGCGGCTCCCCCACGGCTACGACACCGTGGTGGGGGAGCGGGGCCTGAAGCTGTCCGGCGGGGAGCGGCAGCGGATCGCGATCGCGCGGGCGGTGCTCCGCCGCCCGCAGATCCTCATCTTCGATGAGGCGACGAGCGCGCTGGACAACGCGTCTGAACAGCGCGTCCAAGAGGCCATCGCGCGCATCAGCCAGGACCGGACCGTGATCGTGGTCGCGCACCGGCTCTCCACGATCAGCCGGGCCGACCAGATCGTTGTGCTCGATCTGGGCCGGATCGCGGAGCAGGGGACGCATGAGGGGCTCCTGGCGCGGCGCGGGGTGTACTGGCGGCTGTATCACGCGGACGGGGTGCCGAGCCCCGACCCTCGCCCGGCCGAATGGCTGGCGGCGGTCGAATGAGCGCGACACGCGTCCTCGCGGTGATCCCGGCGAGAGGCGGCTCGAAGGGGGTGCCGCGGAAGAACCTCAAGCTGCTCCAGGGCCGGCCGTTGCTGGCCCACATGATCGACGCCGCGCAGCACGCGACCCGCGTCCACCGGCTGGTGGTCTCGACGGAGGATGAGGAGATCGCCGAGGCGGCGCGGCGCTGCGGGGCCGAGGTGTTTCCGCAGCCGCCGGCATTGGCCGGCGATGGCGTCCCCATGATCGCCGTGACGAAGCACGTGGCGGAATGCCTGACCCGCGCGGGGTGGAGCGCCGAGATCGTCGTGCAGCTGTCGGCGAGCTGCCCGTTCGTGCCGTCCGCGAAGATCGACGAGGCGGTCGGGTATCTCCTCGCTGGCGAGACCGATTGCGCGGTGAGCCTCAAGCGGATTGAGCACGAGCATCCCTACCGCGCGAAAGCCCTGGGCGATGGCCACGTCTTTGAGAGCTTCCTCAAGGACCGGAACGTCGAACAGTATCTCCTGCGCCAGTCGCTTCCGCCGCTCTATTGCACGTCGGGCGCCATTTACGCCTGGACGCGCGCGCTGCTGTCCGCCTGGAACGGGAAGGATTTTTGCTTCGGCCAGCGCCCGAAGGCGGTGCTGGTCAACGATCGCGAAGCGATCAATATCGACCGGCCGATTGATTTCGCGTTCGCAGAGTTCCTCGCGGGCCTCGAGCCCCCGCGCCAGGCGGGGTAGGCGATGGACGTCCGGTTGGTGTGGAAGTCCTATTACGGGAATGAGCCGTTGACGCTGCAGCTGCCTGACGAGTGGGACGCGCAGGTGAGCGGGATGCCGCCGCGCCAGCCGTTGAGCGACGCGGCGATCGCGGACCGGATCGCGCAGGCGCCGGTTCGCTCGGGCAGGCTGCGCGATCTCGCGCGGGGCAAGCGGCGGGTCGTGATCGCGGTGGATGACCTCACCCGGCCGACCGAAGCCCACCGGCTGGCCCCTCCCGTGCTGTCCGAGCTGGCCGCCGCCGGCGTCGAGGCGCGGCACATCGTGTTCCTCGTCGCGATGGGCACGCACCGTCCCTATACCCTGCCGGACCTCAGGAAGAAGCTCGGGGAGGAGATCGTCCAGACGTACGCCGTCTCGAATCACAGCTGCTACCAGCACCATCGTCTCATCGGCCGCACCTGCCGGGGCACGCCGGTGCAGATCAATCAGACGTACCTGGACGCCGACCTGAAGATCGGCATCGGCACCGTGATGCCGCACCCGATTGCGGGGTTCAGCGGGGGCGGCAAGCTCGTGACGATCGGCTTAGGCGGCATTGACACGGTGGAGGGGTTGCATCGGCCTGCGCTGACCAGCCTGCAGGGGACCATCGGGCGCGTCGAGGGCAACCCGGTCCGGGAGGAGATCGAGGAGGGCCTCCGCTTGGCGGGGTTGGATTTTTTGGTCAACACCGTCCAAACGAGCACCGGGGCCACCGCGGAGGTCTTTGCCGGGGAGCCTGCGGCCGCCTACGCGGACGCGGTCCGGGCGGCGCAGCAGGCCTATGCCTGCGACGTCAGGTATCAGAACGACGTCGGGATCTTCAACACCTTCCCGCGGGACACCTGGATGCTCATGTCCTTCACCTCGCTGAACGTGTGGTCGACCCGGTCCCCGGAGAAGGCCGTGGTCCGGCCCGGCGGCTCGATCGTCATCGTCAACGCCGCCTCCGAAGGCGTGGGCGAGCACGGCTTGATGACCAAAGGGATGCGGCAGTATCGCTTGAGGGATCAGCACGGCACGTTCAAGGACATGCTCCGAGACCGCGAGCTGGTGTTTCTCTCGCCGAACATCACGCGAGCCATGATCCGGGACTACTATCAGTGCGAGGTGCAACTCGTTCGGGACGGCGACGCCCTGGTCCGGTCTCTCCGGCGGCGTCATCCTGGCCGGGCGCGCGTGTCGGTGTTCCCGCACGGGCCGCTGCAGATGGACGGCAGCTGCCTCACCCCGGCCCCGGCGGTCTCGTCAGTCGCCCGTGGATGAGCCGAGCGCCCCGCGCCCTCATCACCGGCGGCACCGGGCTGCTCGGGCATGCGCTGCTGGAGGCGGCGCCGTCGGGGTGGGAGGTGGCGGCGACCTACCACCGCCTCCCGCCGGCCGAAGCCTGGCGGGGCCGGTTCCACCGGCTCGATCTGCGCGATGAGGCCGCGGTCGCCGACGTCCTCGAGGCGGTCCGGCCCGATGTCGTCATCCACTCGGCCTCGGTGGGCTCTGTGGAGCAGGCCGAGCGGGATCCGGACGCCGTCAGGGCGGTCAATGTGGGCGGCACCCAGGCGATCGGCCGGGCGTGCGGCAGGATCGGCGCGCGGTGCGTGTTCATCTCCTCCAATGCGGTCTTTGACGGGGCGCACCCCCCCTATAGAGAGGAAGACCCCGTGCGCGCGGTCAACCGGTACGGGGCGATCAAGATTGAGGCGGAGCGCTGGGTGCGGGAGGCGTGCCCGGTCCCCTGGGTCGTGATCCGGCCCATCCTGATGTACGGCTGGCCGCATCCGGGAGGGCGGGGCAACGTGGTGACGCGGTGGCTGGAGCGCCTTGAGCGGGGCGAGGCGGTGGAGGTGGACGAGCGGCTCATCACCATGCCGCTCTGGGTGGGCGACTGCTCGGGCGCGATCTGGGCGGCGGTCACGCGCCAACGCACCGGTCTCTATCATGTGGCCGGCGCGGATCGGCTGAGCTTGCTGACGTTCGCGCGGCGCGTGGCCAGGGTCTTCCAGGGGAACGAGGCGCTCATCCGGCCCGCCTCGGCATCATGGCTCAGCCGGTTCGCGCCGCGCCCCACGGACACCTCCTTCGTCACGAGGAAGATGGAGCAGGAGCTTGGCATCCGGCCCCTCGGCGTCTTGGAGGGTCTGGCGATGATGCACCGGGCGCAGGTCGCGCACCGGGGCGGGTGAGGGCGATGCGGATCCTGCTCGTGGGGCCGTCGCTGCCGTTTCCCTGGATGGCGTACACGGCGCGGGCCCTGCGCCGCCTCGGGCATTCGCCAACGCTGTTCCGGTACACGAACCGGTGGGTCAACCGGATCGCCGGCCTGGGGGCCGGTCGGATCGCCGGGGTCTCGGCCGCGGCGCGCGCGGCCGCGGCCGCCTGGCGCGCGGCGCGCGACGAGGCGCTGGTGGCCGTGGCCCGCCGGATGCGGCCGGAGCTGGCGATCGTGCTGCGCGGCGAGCTGATTGCGCCGGCGGCGCTGGCGCAGGTGAAGCGGTCCCTCGCCGGGCCGTTCGTCACCTGGTGGGTCGACGATCCCGGCCGCTACCCGGGCTCGGCGGAGCGGCTGCGGCTGTACGACCACGTGTTCCTGTTCGATCGGGCGTGCGTGCGGCGGCTGGCGGCGGGGGGCGCGCGCGTGACGTTCCTGCCGTGCGCCTGCGACGAGACCGTGTTCCAGCCGAGGGCGTTGAGCGCCAGGGAGCGGCGCCGGTACGGCTGTGACATCGCGCTGGTGGGGTGGTACTACCCCAACCGCGCCGAGGTGGTGCAGGCCCTCAGCGGGTTCCGGGTCGGCATCTGGGGCCGGGGCTGGGCGCGCGCGGACGCGCGGCGGGCGCTGAACGGCATCGGGTCCCGGGCGCTGCGCAGCCGTCGCTACGTGAGCGACGGCTGCGCGGCGGCCATCTACAACGCGGCCGCCCTCGGGCTCAACGTCCATCACGCGCAGGCCCGCGAGGCCGGCTTGAACACGCGCACCTTCGAGGTGCTGGCGGCCGGCGGGTGCGAGCTGGTCGATGCGGTGCCGGGCCTGGAGGAGCTGCTGCGACCCGGCGAGGAGCTGCTCATGTACCGCTCGCCCTCGGAAGCGCGCGAGCTGGCGGCCCACTACCTCCGGCGGCCGCGCGAGCGGGCCCGGATCGCGGCGCGGGGACGCGCCCGGGTGCTGGCCGAGCACACCTATGTGCACCGGATGCGGAGGCTGCTCCGCGCGGTGGCCCGATGACGCGCAAGCTGCATGAGCCGGATGTGACGGCGCGGACGGCGGTCCGCTACGGCTACCTCTGGGATCGCTCCTGCCGCGCGTCGAGCCTGGACGGCGCCCGCCCGCACCATTTTGACCGGATGCGGCAGGCCCTGTCGCTGCCGCCGCTCCGGGGGCTGGTGCTGGATGCGGGCTGCGGGGAGGGCCTCGACCTCGCCAACCAGGCCAGGCGGCCTGGCCTTGAGATCATCGGCGTGGAGCTGAGCAAGGGGGGCTGCCAGGCCAGCGCCGCGCGCACGCGGGGGCTTTCGGCCGCCTCGGTGGTGCAGGGCGATCTCCGGCGGCTGCCCTTCGCCGACGGCCTGTTCGACTTCATCTATAGTTATGGCGTCCTCCACCACCTGCCCGCGCCGGAGGCAGGGCTGGCGGAGCTCGTCCGGGTCCTCAAGCCGGGCTCGCGGATCGCCCTGTACCTGTATGAGGATTTTCGAGAGCGGCCGCTCCTCTGGCGCGGGCTCCTGGCGGCGGCCACGCCGTGCCGCCGGCTGACGACCCGGATGCCGCCCGCGCTGCTGTACCGGTGCTGCCAGGTTGGCTCGCCGATGGTCTACGCCCTCTTCACGGTGCCCCACCGCCTCTTCCGCGCGATCCCGGGGTGCCGCTCGCTGGCGGCCGGCATGCCGTTCCGGCACGGCACCGGGCCGTTCAGTTTGGTCGGCGACCTCTATGACCGGTTCTCCGCGCCGATCGAGCGGCGGTATACCCGGCAGGCTGCGCGGGCGCTCCTTGAGCAGGCTGGCCTGGGGGATCTGCAGATCGTGAACGACCGAGGATGGATCGTCGCTGGCACCAAGCCGGCCTCGCGCGAGGAGGCGGCGCGGTCGGCGCAGGCCGAGCGGCGGGCGCCAGCCGACCGGCAGGCGGAAGCCCCCGCCGCCGGCGCGCTCGCCGGCAAAGAGATCCTGTGCCTCTCGTCGATCGATTGGGACTTCATCTGGCAGGGCCACCAGGAGATCATGACAACCCTCGCCAAGCAGGGCCACCGCGTGCTGTTCATCGAGAACACCGGGGTGCGCGCCCCGCGGCTTCGGGATCTGCCCCGCCTGACGCACCGCCTGCTGAACTGGCTGCGCAGCACGAAGGGGTTCCGCGAGGAGCGGGAGCGTCTCTTCGTCTACTCGCCCCTGATCCTGCCGTTTCCCTATTCCCCCGCGGCCCGCGGGGTGAACCGCTGGTTGCTGCTGCGCGCGCTCCAGCGCTGGATGCGCGCCGCCGGCTTTCAGCGGCCCATCCTGTGGACCTTCCTGCCCACGCCGCTCGCCCTGGATCTCATCCGGGAGCTGGATCCGGAGCTGACGGTCTACTACTGCATTGACGACCTGGCGTCCAGCTCCACGGCCGCCAAGCGCATCAGCCGCAGCGAAGCCCAGCTCTTCCGGGCGGCCGACCTCGTGTTCGTGACCTCCGAGAAGCTCCGTGAGCGCGCCGCGCGCCTCAACGACCAGGTCCATGTCTTCCCCTTCGGGGTGGACTTCGAGGCGTTCACCGAGGTGCGCCTGCGCGTCGAGGAGCCGCCGGCGGACCTGCGGGGCATCCCACGGCCCGTGGTCGGCTATGTGGGCGGGCTGCATCGCTGGGTGGACCAGGAGCTGTTGGCGGAGGTGGCCGGCCGCCTGCCGCAGGCCACCTTCCTCCTGATCGGGCCGGCCCAGACGGACCTCTCACGGCTCCTCCGCTGCCCGAACGTACGGTGGCTGGGCGCCCGGCCCCACGATGAGCTGCCGCGCTATGCCAAATCGTTTGACGTGGGGATCGTGCCCTATTCCCTGAGCGAGTACACGGCCCACGTCTATCCGACGAAGCTCAACGAGTATCTCGCGATGGGGATCCCCGTGATCGCCACGGCGCTGCCTGAAGTGCAGCGGTTCAACGCGCGGCACGGGGAGGTGGTGGCGGTGGCGCGGGATGCCGGCGAGTTCGCCCGGGCGATCCGCGACGCCCTGACGGGCAACTCGCCTGAGCTCATCGGGCGGCGGATCGAGGCGTCGCGCCAGAACAGCTGGAGCGCCCGGATCGCCCAGATGTCTGCGCTGATTGCGCAGCGGCTGGCGAGCCGCCAGGCGGACGGGGAGCGGTGGCAGGAGTCGCTGCGGAGCCTCTACCGGACCGCCCGCCGACGGCTGGTGCGGGTGGTGGCGGTCGGCGGGATGGCGTACGCGCTGCTGTTTCAGAGCCCGCTCCTCTGGCTGGTCGCCGAGCCGCTTCGGGTGACCGCGCCGCCTGCGCACGCTGAGGTGATCGTGGTGTTTGCCGGAGGCGTCGGGGAGTCAGGCAAGGCGGGTGGCGGGTATCAAGAGCGCGTGAAGCAAGCCGTCGATCTCTACCGGCAGGGGAGCGCCCCGCGGATCATCTTCTCCTCCGGGTACACGTTTGTCTTCCCGGAAGCCGAAGTGATGCGCGAGCTGGCGGTGGCGCACGGCGTGCCGGCCTCCGCGATCATCTTGGAGCAGCGCGCCGCCACCACCTACGAGAACGTCGCGCGCGCGGCGGAGATCCTCACCGCGCACGGCTGGCGCTCCGCCCTCCTGGTGAGCTCCCCCTATCACATGCGGCGCGCGCTGCTGGCATGGCGCAAGGCCGCGCCCCAGATCCGCGTGTCGCCGGCGCCCGTTGCCGACAGCCGCTTCTACGCCCACACGCGCGGGGCGACGCTGGAGCAGATTCGCGGGATCCTCCACGAGTACGTCGGGATCGTGTATTACTGGGCCAAGGGATGGATCTAGCATTTGTTCCGCACCCACCTGTCGCTCAGGGCTCAGGGCTCGGGGCTCAGGGTCCTTGCCCCCAGCCCCCAGCCCAGAGCCTCGAGCGCCGTTCTGTGAGGCGGTTGCCGGCGTCCATCGTCGTGCCGGTTCACAATGAAAACCCGGAGGTGGTCCGGCGCCTGGCGGAGGCGTGCCGTGCCGCGTACGGCGAGACTGAGCTCATCATTGTCGATGACGGCTCGCGGCCCCCGCAGCCTGTGGCGACGCTCCGGCATCCGCGCCAACGCGGGTATGGGGCGGCCATCAAGACCGGCATCGCGGCGGCGCACCAGCCGTGGCTCGTGACGATGGATGGCGACGGCCAGCATCGGGTCGACGACATCGCCCGGCTCTACGAGGTCGCGACCGCGGCGGGGCTGGACATGGCGATCGGCGACCGGCGCCTGGCGGAGCCGGACGCGCTGCGGTGGGGGGGCTCGCAGGCCATGAACGCGCTGGCCCGCGTCGTCACCGGATTGCCCATCCGCGATTTGAACTGCGGCCTGCGGCTGTTTCGGAAAGCGCTCGCGCAGCGGCTGGCCGATCAGCTCTCCGACGGGTTTTCCTTCACCACCACGATCGTCATGGCGTTCTTCGCCGAGGGCGCCCGGGTCGGGTGGGTGCCGGTGGTGGTGCGGCCGCGGACGCACGGGGGCAGCAAGGTGCGGTTGGTGGAAGACGGGTGCCTGACGGCCGCTGCGATCCTCTGCGCCGGCAGCCGGTGCCGGCTGAAGCGCTGGCGGCGCCGCGGATGACGCGTTCCCTGGCGGAGCTCTGGCGCGTGTCGCGGCTGTCGTTGAGCATCCTGAAGCAGATGACCGTGGAACGGGGACCCCGCGAGACGGCGGCGTTCGCCTGGCTCGGGCTCTGCCGAGCGCTCCAGGGCAAGCCGCTGCCGCAGACGCCGGACATCAACCGGCTGTTGTGGACGCACTATGATTGGTCCCGGGGAGGTCATGAGTGGTCCGACAGCCCGGCCTGGACCGCCAGCGTCGTTGACCATCTGCTCATCCCGCATGTGCCGATGGGCAGCCGCGTCCTGGAGATCGGCCCTGGGGCGGGGCGCTGGAGCGAGCCTCTCGCGCGCCGGGCCAGCCGGCTCGTCCTGGTCGATGTCACGCCCAGGTGCATCGACCTCTGCCGCCGGCGGTTTCAGGCGCTGCCCCAGGTCGAGTGCGTGCTGACGGACGGCACCGACCTCAGCGCCGTGGCGCCGGGCTCCATCGATCGCGTCTGGTCGTGGGATGTGTTCATCCATTTGCAGCGGTCTGACCAGGAGTCCTACCTGCGGCAGTGTGGCGCCCTCCTGGCGCCGGCAGGGCGCGGGCTGATCCATCACACGGTCGCGCCCTCTGGGCGAGGGTGGCGCAGCGTCGTCCCCGCCGAGCAGATGGTCCAGATGTGCCGGACGAGCGGGCTGGAGGTTGTCCGGCAGTTCACCACGTGGGGCGATGGGCGGTGGGCCACGCCGACCCCGGCGGACCTGATCACCGTGTTCGCAAAGGCATGACGCCGTGCCGACCCTCCTCCGTCCTGCAATGGCTCACCCTGGGCTACCTCCTGCTGCTGCCCCTCGGCGGCGCCCCGCTTCCGGCGAACATGCAGTGGGCCGATCTGGCGTTTGTCGCGCTGGGTGCAGCGGTCGTCGCCACGCAGCGTCGGGGCCTCCTGATCAGGCATCCCATGGATTGGCTCGTCGCGGCGTACCTCGCAGGGTCGGTGGTGTCGTGTTGGCGCAGCACGGATCTCGTGCAGAGCGGCCTGGGGCTCGCCCAGCAGGGCTCGCTCGTGCTCGTCTATCTCGTGTTCAGCGCGATCGCCAGGCCGCGCGGAATGGTGCCGAAGATCGCCTGCTGGGGCGCGTGGACGGCGATGCTCTTCGCCGGGGCCAGCCTGCTGGCGCTGGGGCTCTACGTGATGACCGGCGTCGAGCGTGGGCCGTGGCTCTCCGTGGGGCCGATTCCTGGCGCCGGCACCATCGCCCGCATCAAAGGCGCCCTGCTGTCGCCGGGCTTCTTCTGCAACTACCTGACCATGGCGCTGCCCTGGCTGATCCTCCTGCCGCAGGGTCCCGCGCATGCGCACGCGACGCGCTGGTGGCGCGCGGCGCGCGCCGTGGTCATGGGCGCGGCGATGGGCACGGCCACCGCCAGCGTGGCGGGCTTCCTGGCGGGTGGCCTGGCGAGCGTGTGGGCGCTCTGGCGGTCCACCCGGTGGCTGCGCCTCGCCCGCGCCGGCCTGGCCGCGGCAGCGGCCGTCACGCTGGTGGTGATGAACCTCATGGTGACCGTCGCCGTGCGCGACCTCTCATGGGCCAGCGATCGCAACTCCCGCGTCGGCGCTGCCGGGCACGAGTACGCGTTCCTGCCGGAGGGCGGCGCCGAGCGGTTCACCGTGAGCGTCTCGTACGTCCCCATCAGTTACGGCCTGCTCAAGCGCGTCGCGGTCGAGGCGTTCAGGCGCGAGCCGCTGACCGGCATCGGCTTGGGCGCCTTCCACGCCGAGACCGAGCGGGCGTACCAGCAGGGGACGCTCCATCAGCCCTACCGGGCGGCTGATCCGCACGCCGAATGGCTGGGCCGGCTGGCCGAAACCGGCCTCGTGGGGTTCGTGACGCTGGCGGCGTTCTGGGTCGGGGTCTTCCGCTTGGCCGCGCGCCTGAGCCGGGGCTCGCGCGCCGACGCGTGGGTGCTGCGGGCGCTGATCGCTGGCTGGATCGGCGTGCTCGTCAACAGCCTCAACGCCGATGTCATGAACTTTCGCTTCCTCTGGGTGGGGCTGGGCGTGCTGCGGGCGCTGGCGCTGCGATGCTGAAACTCTTGGTGCGGGACGCGCTCAGCGTCATGCGGTGGGGGCTCCATCGCCTGCTGCGTCGGCCGGTTCGGTCAGGGGTGCGGATCCTCCTCTACCATGCGATTGCCACGCTGCCGCGCCGGCGCGATCGATGGCGCCTGAGCGTGCCGCCCGCGCTGCTGGCGGCGCACGTGGCGTGGCTGAGGCGACACGGGTATGCCATCGTGTCCTTGGAGGACGCGCTGGACATGATTCGGGGCACGCGGCCGATGATCGAGAAAGCCGTGGCGGTGACGTTTGACGACGGCTTCCGGGATGTCCTGACGCAGGCCTACCCCATCCTCCGGCAGGCGCAGGTGCCGGCCACGGTGTTTGTGGTGCCGGGCTGCCTCGGGTCGCCGGAGCCGTTCCCGTGGGTGGAGCCGTCGGTCGGGTTTGCCCGACCGCTGCAGTGGGAGGAGCTGCAGACGCTGCTTGGCGATCAGCTGGTGTCCATTGGCTCCCATACGTGGAGCCATCGGACGCTCAGCCGGCTGCCGGTCGAGGAGCAGGGGCTGGAGCTTGCGCGATCCAAGTCGGCGCTGGAAGCCCGGCTGGGCACGAGCGTCAAATGGCTCGCGTATCCGTACGGTCATGCCGGCTCGTTCTCCCAGGAGACGATCGCGTGCGTCCAGCGCGTCGGGTTCGAGGCGGCGTTCGCCAACATCATGGGGGTCAATCGCGCGGGCGACTCGCTCTGGATGGTGAGGCGCACGCGCGTGGGCTGGGACGATCGGCTCTGGCGATTTCATCTGAAAATGGCCGGGGCCTACGACTGGCTGGACCGATGAAGGTGCTGCGGATCATCACGCGGTTGAACATCGGGGGGCCGGCGATCCATGCGGCCCTGTTGTCGACGCAGCTCGATGCCGGGCGCTTCCCCACCTGCCTCGTCGCGGGAACGCCGCAGGCGGGCGAGGGTGATCTGAGCGGCCTGGTGCGCGGCGGAGCCGTGCGCCTGGTGCGGCTGTCCACGCTCGTCCGGCCGATCCGCCCGTGGGCGGATGCGAGGACGCTGATCGCGCTGTTGCGGATCCTCTGGGCCGAGCGCCCGCAGGTCATCCACACGCATCTGGCCAAGGCCGGGGCGCTAGGCCGGCTGGCCGCTTTCCTCTATAATGGCCTCGGGCCCGGCCGGGCCCAGGGGGCGCGGGCCGCGGTGCTGCACACCTTTCACGGGCATGTGCTGGAGGGGTATTTCTCGCCGGCGCTGTCGCGGGCCTTCCTGGCGGTCGAACGATGGCTGGCGCGCCGGACGGACTGCCTGATCGCGGTCAGCCCGGCGATTCGGGAGGAGCTGTTGGGGCGCAAGCGGATCGGCCGGCCCGCGCAATGGCGGGTGATCCCGTTGGGGGTGGACCTCTCCGCCCTGGCGGCGCTTCCGTCGTCGGACGGCGACTCCCCGGTTCGGATCGGCTTGGTCGGGCGGCTGGTGCCGATCAAAAACCCCGGGTTGTTCCTCGAGGCGGTGGCGCGGCTGGCGCCGCAGACGGCGCATCCGGTGCGGGGCGTGATGGTCGGTGACGGCCCGCTGCGGCCGGCGTTGGAGCGGCACGCCCGTCGGTTGGGGCTGGAGCAGGCGGTTCGCTTCGCCGGCTGGCAACAGGCGCTGCCGTCGGTCTACGGCGCGCTGGACATTGTGTGCCTGACCTCGTGGAATGAAGGGACGCCTGTCTCGGTCATCGAGGCGATGGCGTCCAGCCGCGCGGTCGTGGCGACCGATGTGGGCGGCGTGCGGGACCTGCTGGACGACGGCCAGGGGCCGCGCCAGCCGGTCGCGCCCGGCACGTTCCACCTCGCGGCGCGCGGGATGCTCGTCCGCCCTGGGGATGCGCAGGGGCTGGCCGCCGCCCTGCGGGTCATGGTGGAGGATGCGGCGCTGCGCCGCCGGCTCGGCCAGGCGGCCCGCGCCTACGCGGTGGCGAGCTTCGCCCCCGAGCGGTTGGTGCGGGACATGGCCGCGTGCTACGAGGAGCTGATGGCAGGGAGGCAGCGATGAAGGCCTTGATGACGGGCGGGGCGGCGAGATGAAGGCGCTCATTACGGGCGGGGCGGGGTTCATCGGATCGCATCTGACCGAGGCGCTCCTCAGGCGGGGCGATCACGTGACGGTGCTGGACGATCTCTCGACCGGCCGGTACGAGAACCTCGCGCACCTGGACGGCCGCCCGGAGCTCCAGGTCGTCATCGGGACGGTCCTGAACGAGACCCTGGTGGACAAGTTCACCGAGCGGTGCGACGTGGTATTCCACCTGGCGGCCGCGGTCGGGGTGGAGCTGATCATCAAGAAGCCGCTGGAGTCGCTCATGACCAACATCCGCGGCAGCGAGATCATCCTCGAGATGGCCCACCGGTACCGCAAGAAGGTCCTGGTCGCCTCCACCTCCGAGATCTACGGCAAGAACACCACCGGCCCGCTGCGGGAGGACACCGACCGGGTGCTGGGCTCGGCCCTGAAGACGCGGTGGAGCTACTCGACGTCGAAAGCCGTGGATGAAATCCTCGCGTACGTCTACTGGAAAGAGAAGAAGGTCCCGACGGTCATCGTGCGCCTCTTCAACACGGTCGGGCCCAGGCAGAGCGGCGCGTACGGGATGGTGATCCCGCGGTTTGTCAGCCAGGCGCTGGCGGGCAGGCCCCTCCAGGTGCACGGGGACGGCACGCAGACCCGGTGCTTCCTGCACGTGAACGATGTCGTGCAGGCCCTGACGAAGCTCATCGAGCATCCCGGCGCCGTGGGGCAGGTGTTCAACCTCGGCAGCCAGGAGGAGGTGACGATCGAGGAGCTGGCGAAGCGCATCATCCGCCTCACCGGCAGCGCCTCTCGCATCGAGTACCTCCCGTATGACCAGGCGTATGAGGAAGGCTACGAGGACATGCCGCGGCGGGTGCCGGATACGAGCAAGGTCCGCGCGCTGATCGGCTTTGCGCCGAGCATGAATCTCGATGAGACCATCCGCAGCGTGGTCAGGAGCATGCGGCCTGAGAGGCCGGCCGCGCCCGCCACGGATCGCCCCACCCCGCCGGCGCGCCGGCGCCTCCGGAGAGGTGTCAGACACCTTTCAAAGCGGGAAAAGTGTCTGACACCTCTGGTGCGATGAGTGTCATGGCTCGGCACGTGGAGGCGTGGCTGAGCGCTCCGGTGTGGCAACAGCTCGGGATCGGCTGGCTGGCGGGGCTCACCGCCTTGCTCGTGACCCTGATGCTGACGCCGCTCGTCCGCGAGATGGCGGTGCGGTTCGGGTGGGTGGCCAGGCCGGTCGGGGACCGGTGGGGCCGGCGCGCCGTCGCGCGGCTCGGCGGGGTGGCCATGTTCGCCGGCTTTGTGACGGCGGTCCTCATCTGGGCGCCGCTTGAGCCGCGCGTGATCGGGCTCTTGGGGGGCACGGTCCTGGTGTTCCTCTTGGGTCTGCTCGATGACATCCGGCGGATGCCGGCCCATACGAAGCTCGTGGGGCAGCTGCTCATCGGCTGCGTCGTCGTGCTCAGCGGCATCCGCGTGGAGGTGAGCGCCTGGCCCTGGCTGTCGATCCCGCTGTCGGTCTTCTGGTTCGTGCTGGTCATGAACGCCTTCAACCTGCTGGACAACATGGACGGCCTGGCGGCCGGCGTCGGGGCCATCGCCGCCGCGTTCTGCGTCGTCCATGCGGCGCTCGCCGGCGAGCGGATCGTGGCGATGCTGGCGGTGATCCTGTGCGGCACGTGCCTGGGGTTTCTCTTGCTCAACTTCCCTCCGGCGAAGATCTACATGGGCGATTCCGGCAGCCACTTCCTGGGCCTCAGCCTGGCCGCGTTGGCGCTGCTCGGCGGTTGGCGCCATTCCACGCACCTGTTGAGCGTGCTGGCGGTGCCGTCGCTGATCCTGGCGGTGCCGATCTTCGACACGTGCTTCGTCACGGTGCAGCGGCTCGCGCACCGGCTGCACCCGTTCGTCGGCGGGCGCGACCACGTGTCGCACCGGCTGGCCATCCTCGGCCTGAGCACCCGCCAGACGGTGATCGCCCTCTACGGCCTGAGCGCGTCCCTCGGCGTGCTCAGCGTCGTGTCCCTCTCCCTGCGGCCGCTGGCGACGGTCGTGATGTGGCTGTTTGCCCTGACGGGGTTCGTCCTGGTCGGTTCGTACCTCTCGAACGTCAAGGTGTATCGGCTGAGCCGAACGCCGGCCGAGGCGGAGGAGGAACCGGATCGGCCCGTCACCCTGATCGACACCATGCTGATGCACAAACGCCGGCTCGTGGAGATCCTGGTGGACTTCGTCCTGGTGGGCGGCGTCTACGTCGTCGCCTACCTCCTGCGGTTCGAAGGGGCGCTGACGAGGGACCTCCAGCAGCTGATCGTGCAGTCGCTGCCGGTGATCCTGGTGGTGAAGTTGACATCCTTCGCCGCCTGCGGGGTGTACCGGGGCATCTGGCGCTACCTGAGCCTGCCGGATGTGGTGACGGTCTTCAAAGCGGTGACACTCGGCTCGGTGGGTTCGGCGCTGGCGGTCTTGTATCTCTGGCGGTTCGGCGGCTATTCCCGCGCGGTGTTCATCATCGACTGGATGCTGACCTTTTTCGCCGTCGGCGGCTCGCGGGTTCTGGAGCGGCTGCTCGATGAATGGATCAGCGCGGCCTCGGCGCAGGGGACCCCGCTGGTGATCATCGGGGCGGGGGATACCGGCGCGCGCGTGTTGCGGGCGCTGAAAGACGAGGGCCACGCGCGCCGCGTGATCGGGTTGCTCGATGATAACGTCCGCACGCACGGCGACCGCATCCACGGCGTGCCGGTCTTGGGCGGGCGGGGCAGGCTGCCGGAGCTGATTCAGGGCGCCGGGGTGCGGGAAATCCTCATCGCGATGAGCGACCCGCCGGGGGAGCTGCTCCACTACATCCAGCGCTGCTGCGAGCCGCATGGCGCCTCCTGGAAAATCGTGACCGCGGGGATCATGCATGCCCCCGAATAGCCTCGGCGTGTGGGCCCGCCGCCTCCAGCTCGCCGGCCTCTACGTGCTGCTGGGCGCGTTGCCGTTTTCAAAGGCCGCGGTCGAGATCTGTTTTGGCCTTCTGCTCATCGGGTGGGTGATCGAACGCCTGCAGCCCGCCACGCGGTTCTTGACGGTGTGGCGCTCGCGGCGCCTGCGCCCGATCCTGACCGGCCTGCTGGCGTACCTCGCGATCTGCGCGGCATCGATCGCCGTCAGCGACTTTCCCGGCAAGAGCCTGGACGGCTTCGTGTCCAAGTGGCTCGAGTACCTGCTGTTCCTGGTCATTGTCGCGGACCTGGGATCCCGGCCGGGGGTGGCGGCTCGGGGGCTCGCCATCCTCGCCGGGTCCGGGGGGGCGGTGTTCCTGCTGGGCCTCTGGCAGGAGCAGCAGATTCTGGCGTTCCAGCCGGCGCTGGCAGTCGCTCCCGCGCATCCGATCGGGGCGTACTGGCGGATGACCGGTCCGTATGAGAACCCCATCGACCTGGCGACCTACCTGATGACGACGACCCCGATCCTGGTGACGTGGGGCCTGTCCCAGCGCGGGTGGCGGCGCTGGAGCCTGGTGGGCCTGGGGATGCTCCTCCTCGCCTGCCTGGGTCGGACCGAAGCGCTGGGGGCCTGGCTGGGGCTGGCGGCGGGCCTGGCCGCCGCGGCCTGGATGGACCGGACGTTTCGGTGGCGCGCCCTCGCCATCATGGCGGCGCTGGGACTCGGTGCCGTCGCGGTGCTGGTCGCCACCGGGCACGCGACCAGGTTTTCGCCGGTGGACGCGGGCACCCGTGACCGCTGGATGATGTGGCAGGCGGCGCTGCGCATGATCGAGGACCGCCCGCTGCTCGGCCACGGCGTCAACACCTTCATGGCCAACTACCTGACGTATTGGGTCGGGGGCGAGCGGGTTCCCCGGTACGCCCACAATTGCTACCTGCAGGTGGCGGCGGAAACCGGCCTGATCGGCCTGGCCGCGTTCGCCTGGCTCCTGGGCGCGCTCGTGCTCCGCTGGGCCGCCGGGATCAAGGACGCCTCGGCACCGCAGCGGGCGATGCTCACCGGAGTGACCGCTGGCCTGGTGGCGTTTCTCGTGCAGGCCGGGCTCGACACGAACTTCTACGCGTTGCGCCAGGCGGCGCTGTTCTGGGTGCTGTCCGGATTCGCCGTTGGGTTGAGCGAGCCGCCCGGCGTCCCGCCGGGTTGACCGGCACCTGCCCCGCTGTGAGTCCCCCGTGAGCCCTGCGAGCGACATCCATCGGATCCTCGTCCTGCGAACGGACCGGCTCGGGGAGACCCTCCTCACCCTGCCGGCGGTGGCGGCGCTGCGGACCGTGATGCCCGGCTCGTCGGTCACCTTGCTCGTGCATCCTGAGCTGGCGTCGCTCTTGGCCGGCTCGCCCGGCGTTGAGGACGTCCTGCCCTACGACCGCGCCGCGCATCCCGCCTGGGGGGTCCGGGCGTGGCGCCTGGGACGCTCCCTGCGGGAGCGCCGGTTCGATCTGGCGATTGTCTCCAACCCGATGAAAGAATTGCATCTGGCCGTGTGGGTGGCCGGCATCACGCGCCGAGTCGGCTACGACCGGAAATGGAGCTGGTGCCTGACCCGCCGCATCCCTGACCGCAAGGCGCTTGGCGAGCGCCATGAGCTGGAGTATACTATGGATCTCGTGAAGGCCGCTGTTGACGAACCGCTTCCGCCCCTCGTCCCTCGATGGCCCCTCCCAACGTTTGACCGTGAGCACGGTGAGGTGCTGCAGCGGCTTGAGGAGCAAGGGATCCAGCGATCAGAGCCGTTCGTGGCGGTCCATCCGTGGACGTCCAATCCCCAGAAGCAATGGCCGTCCTTGCGCTACCAGACGGTGATCCGGGTCCTCGCGCAACAGCTGCCTGTCGCGGTCGTGGGGGGCGCTGAGGCGCGCCAGGCGGTCCGCCACCTGCTCCCCGCTCCCCTGCCGCGCGTGGCCGATCTCGTCGGGCACCTGACCCTTCGGCAGTTGGCGGCGATCCTGCAGCGCGCGAGGCTGCTCCTCTCCAATGACAGCGGACCGGTGCACCTGGCGGCCGCGATGGGCACGCCGACCGTGGTGCTCTTCGGCACGCCGGATGCGGCGACCGGCCCCAAGCGGTGGGGACCGTGGGGGTCCATTCACACGGTGATCTGGAAACCCTCGATGGACGCCATCAGCGTGGATGAGGTGATCGCCGCCGTGGAAGCGGCGGTCGCGCACCGGGCGCCATGAGCGCGATCCAGCGCATCCTCATCATCAATCCCTTCGGCATCGGCGACGTGCTGTTCACGACGCCGCTGATCCGGGCCCTCCGGCAGGCCTTTCCCGACAGCCGCATCGGGTACCTCTGCAACCGGCGCACCGAGCGGACGCTGCAGGATAACCCCCACCTGGATGAGCTGTTCATCTACGAGAAGGATGAGCTGGTGCGGCTGTGGCGGGCTTCGTGGTGGCAGGGGGTGGCCTATGCCGCCCGCCTGGTCCGCCGCCTCAGACAGGCGCGGTTCGATCTCGTGATCGACCTGTCCTTGGGGGAGCGATACAGCTTCCTCGTGAAGCTCCTCGGGGTGCGCCGGCGCATCGGGTTCGATTACCGCCGCCGGGGCCGGTTTCTCACCCAGCGGCTGGAGATTGACGGCTACCACGACGCCCACGTCGTGGACTACTACGATCGCCTCCTGCGGTTCATGGGGATCCGGACGGCCGACGCCTCGTTGGAGCTGCATGTGAACGTCGCCGACGAGCGGTGGGCCTTGGGCTGGATCCGCGCGCGCCGGTTGCAGGACGTGCGCCTGCTCGTGGGCATCGTCCCGGCCGGCGGGGTCAGTTGGGGCATTGACGCGCCGTTTCGACGCTGGGGGTTGGAGCGCTTCGCGGCGGTGGGCGATGCGCTGATCGAGCGGCACGACGCGACCGTCGTGCTCTTCGGCGAAGCCACCGATGTCGCGTTGTGCCAGACCGTGGGCCGTCTCATGCGGCATCCGGTCATCGACTTAAGCGGCCAGACCACGTTCGGCCAGTTCGTGAGCCTGCTCAGCCGGCTGGGGCTGGTCATCTGCAACGACGGCGGGCCGTTGCATCTGGCCGTCAGCCAGGGGGTCAGGACCGTGTCGATTTTCGGGCCGGTGGACCCGCAGGTCTACGGCCCGTACGGGTCCCCTGGCCGCCACCGGGTCGTGACGAAGCCGCTGCCGTGCCGGCCCTGCTACCATCGGTTCCGGCTGCCGCCGTGCCCCTATAACCGCGCCTGCCTCAATGAGCTGTCCGTGGAGGACGTGCTGGCGAGCATCGAGGACACCATGCAGGATCTGCGCGCCGGCGCAGCGGTGCCCTCCTGATGCGGGTGCCCTACGTCGACCTGCCGGCCCAGTCCGTTGAGGTGCATGGCGCCCTCCACCGCGCCTTCGACCGCGTGCTGCGGCGCGGGGATTTTGTGCTGGGGGAAGCGGTCGAGGCCTTCGAGGCGGCCTTCGCGCGAAGCTGCCAGGCGCCCTACGCGGTGGGCGTCAACTCCGGCACCGACGCGCTGTGGCTGTCGCTGGCGGCGCTGGGGATCGGGCCGGGCGATGAGGTGATCACGACCGCCTACACCTTCTTCGCCACCGCCTCCGCGATCGCGCTCACGGGCGCCTCGCCCGTGGCGGCGGACATCGATCCGGTGACGTACACCCTCGATCCGGCCTCCGTGGAGGCGGCCGTGACGAAGCGGACGAAGGCGATCCTGGCCGTCCATCTGTTCGGCCAGCCGGCGGACATGGACCGCTTGACCAGGATCGCGAGGCGGCACCGGCTCGCGCTGGTGGAGGATTGCGCGCAGGCCCACGGGGCCGCGTTCCGGGGACAGAGCGTGGGCACGTTCGGGGAGGCGGGCGCCTTCAGTTTTTACCCGACCAAGAACCTCAGCGCGCTGGGAGACGCCGGCCTCATCGTCACGACCCGCCGCGCCCTCCGCGACCGGCTGCGGCTGTTGCGGGATCATGGCCAGACCCGACCCTACCGCCACGCGGCGCTGGGTCACAACAGCCGCCTGGACACGCTCCAGGCGGCGGTGCTGCTGGCGAAGCTGCCGCGCCTGGCCGCGTGGAACCGGCGCCGGGCCCAGCACGCGCGGCGCTACACGGCGCGCCTTGGCGCGTGCGCCGCGCGGATCGTGCTGCCGCACGCCGCGCCGCATCGGACGCACGTGTACCACGTCTATGCCGTGCAGGTGCCCGGGCGCGACCGGGTTGTCCGTGGGCTGCGTGCGCGCGGCATCCAGGCCCTGGTCCACTACCCGTCGCTGTTCTACGAGCAGCCGGTCTTCCGGCGGCTCGGGTGCCGTCGGGGCCGCTGCCCCGTGGCCGAGCGGCTCGCGCGGCGTGCCGTCTCGCTGCCGATCGCGCCACAGCTTCAGCCCGCGCAGATCGACTACGTGGCGGAGCAACTCATCAACATCGTGGGGGGACGATGATCGTTGCTCGATCGTCCCTGCTTCTGGCTGCGGGGCCGGCTCGCCTGCGGTGCGCGGCATCGCTCCGGCCGCCCAGCGTGCGGCCGGTCGCTCAAAAGGTGTCAGACACCTTTCCCGATGCGAGACGAGCGGTCGAAAGGTGTCTGACACCTGTTGCGATGCGCAGCGGCAGGACCCGTCGGGCCAACACAGACCTGCAACAGGTGGCGGGATGGCGCGACGCGTGACGATCGGGGCGGTGTACTGCGTCTACAACGAGGATGAGTACATCGCCTATTCGATCCGGTCCATCCTCGGCTTCGCCGACCGGATCTTCGTGCTGCTCGGCCGGGCGCCGTATTCCGCCTATAACGCCAGGGCGCGGGAACAGTTCACCGCGGCCGACCGGACCGAGGCGATCGTCGACGCGCTCGCCCGGGAGCATGCCGCCATCACGCTGGTGAAGGGGCTGTGGGACTCCGAGCTCGCGCACCGCAATGCCGGCTTGCAATGGTGCTGGCGCGAAGGCTGCCGCTACTACTTCCTGATCGACGGCGACGAGGTGTACCGGCGGGACCACCTTGTGCGGCTGCGGGAGGAGATCCTCGCGCATCCCGAGGCCGGGCAGTTCATCATCAAGTGCGACCTCTTCTGGCGCAGCTTCCGCTACCGGATCCCGGCGAGCGAGCTCGCGTGGATGCCGCGGCGGGTCTTCAAGCTGACGCGCGTCTCGGAGCTTGGCAAGACGCACCTGCCCGTGCCGCTGCGGTGCCGGTTCACCGGCAACAACAAAACCAATAGCTGGGGCGCGGTGCACCACCTGGAGCCGTCCCAGGTGAAGTTCTACCACTTTTCCTTCGCGCGCTCCCCGGAGAAGATGCGCGAGAAACTGCTCACCTACAGCCATGCCCACGAAATCCTGGACGGCTGGTTTGAGCGCGTCTGGTTGCGCTGGCCGCAGCAGCGCGACATGACGAACCTCAACCCGGTGGATCCGCCCAAGCTGCCCCGGGCCGTCCTCCACGACGTGGCCGATCTACCCGAGGTCATGCGGGACCATCCCTATTACCACCAGGACATCATATGAACAGGTGTCAGACACCTTTCAAGGCGGGAAAAGTGTCTGACACCTGTGCGGCGGACTGGCCGCGCGTCGTCCGCAAATTCGGTCAGGCCGATGGGTGCACGATCGAGCGTCTGGGCCAGGACCAGGTGGAGGCGCTCTGCGACTTTTTCGCTCGCGCGTACGCCGACCGACCCCTCGCCCAGGCCTTCAGCGATCGGACCCTGATCCGTCGTCGATGGACGTGGTGGCACGAGGGCAATCCCGCTCGCCTCGACGCCGCGCCCCAGGCGTGGGTGTGCCGCCGCCAGGGTCAGATCATTGGACACATGGCGGCCCTGCCGGCGGTGGCGCTGGTCAACGGGCGGCCCCTGCCGGTCTGCTGGGGCGCAGACCTCATCGTGGCTCCGGAGCGGCGCCGCCACGGCCTCGGCCCCGTGCTCGTCATGACGCTCGTGCAGGCGATGCGGCAGCCGGTCATGATCGCCGGGACCAACGAGGACGCCTGCCCGATGTTCCGCCGCCTGGGGTTCGCGGATTGGGGGCGGCTGCCGCTCTACGTGCGGGTGCTCAGGCCGCGCCCGTTCTTCGACACGATGCCGTGGCCGCCGCTTGTCCGGCGGGTGACCGCCGCGGGATGGCAGGCCGCCGGCCGGGTCGCGTCTCGAGCCCCTCTCTCGCGACCAGGCGCCGTGGTGCCGTTGGAGCGGTTCGACGAGCGGTTCGATCGATGGTGGCAGCCCATCGAACGGACCTTTCCCGGCGTCATCCGGCGCACCAGCGACACCATGACCTGGCGGTATCACCAGCATCCTCACCACCACTATCAGGCCTTTGGCGCGATGTCGGCAGGGGCGCTGCGCGGGGTCGTCGTCCTGCGCCACGGCCGCTCCCGCGGCCTGCCGACAGGATTCATTACCGAGCTCCTCGCCGATCCGAACGACCAGCAGACCATGGGGGACTTGCTGGCACACGCGCAGGAGGTCTTCACCGCCCACGCGCAGGAGGCCCCGGTGTTCATTCGATGCGCCGTCCTCCCTGGGGCGTTTGGGCGGGCCCTGCGGCGCGCCGGGTTCCTCCGGGTTCCCAGCCCGATCCATTGGATGGTGGCGCACGCTGACGGGCCCTCAGGCCTTAGCGACCTCGCGGGTCGGGACGGATGGTTCCTGAACGCGGGGGATAGCGATCTGGATGTGGTGTAGGCGGTGCGCATGAGCCGCGTGCTGGTGACGGGCGGGGCGGGGTTCACCCCGCCCCGCCTCCCAAGATGAGAGTCCTGGTTACCGGAGGGGCGGGGTTCATCGGGTCGCATCTGGTGGATGCCCTGGTGCGCGAGGGGCATCAGGTCCGCGTCCTCGACAACCTGGAGCCGCAGGTGCACGAGGGGCGCCAGCCGGCGTATCTGCATCCTGACGCGGAGTACCGCTGGGGCGACCTCCGCGACCGCCAGGCGGTCCGCAAGGCGCTGGAGGGCGTCAAGGTCGTCTTCCACGAGGCCGCCGCGGTCGGCGTCGGGCAGTCCATGTACCAGATTGAGAAGTACGTCTCCGCGAACGTCCTGGGGACGGCCGTGTTGCTGGATGTCATCGTGACGGAGCGGGTGTCGATCCACAAGCTGGTGGTCGCCAGCTCCATGAGCCTCTACGGCGAGGGCCACTACCGGTGCGAGGCCTGCGGCCCGATGGTCATTGCGCTGCGTCCGGCCGAGCAGCTCGCCGCGCGCCAGTGGGAGCCGCGCTGCCCGCGCTGTCGCGCGGCGGTGGTTCCGCAGCCGACCCCGGAAGACAAGCCGCTTGTGCCGACGTCGGTGTACGCGGTGTCCAAACGCGACCAGGAAGAGCTCTGCCTGACGGTCGGCGCCGCGCATCAGATTCCGATGGTCGCCCTGCGCTACTTCAACGTCTATGGGAGCCGCCAGGCGCTCTCCAACCCCTACACGGGCGTCTGCGCGATCTTCTCCGCCCGCATCAAGCACGCCAAGGCGCCGCTGCTCTTCGAGGATGGCCGGCAGGCGCGCGATTTCACCCACGTGCGCGACATCGTCCACGCGAACCTGCTGGTCATGCGCGAGGCGCGCGCCGATGGCCGCGTCTTCAACGTGGCCACGGGCCTGCCGACCAGCATCCTGGACATCGCCCGGGCGCTGATCCGCTGCTATGGCGCGGCGGTGGAGCCCCAGGTGACGCAGCAGTTCCGCGCCGGCGACATCCGGCACTGTTACGCGGACATCCGGCGGCTGCGCGAGCTGGGCTTCTCGCCGAGCGTCCGGCTTGACGACGGCCTGCGGGAGCTGGTGGCCTGGGGCAGGCAGGAGCGGGCCGACGATCGCGTGGAGCTCGCGACGCGGGAGCTGACGAAGTTCGGGCTGGTGCGCGGCCATGGCTGAGCCGGTCTGCGATCTCGTGCTGTTAAGCTGGAACCACCTGGAGCAGACCCGGCCGTGCCTTGAGACGCTGGCCGGCTCCACCACCGTGCCGTGCCGTTTGTTCCTCGTGGATAACGGCAGCGAGCCCCCGGTGCGGGAGTTCCTCCGCGGCGTGCGCCCAGCCGGCGCGATCCAAGAGGTGGTGCTCCTGCAGAACGAGACAAACGAGGGCTTCCCCCGCGGGATGAACCGCGGCATCCGCGCCTCGCGCGCGCCGTACGTGTGCCTGCTCAACAACGACCTGCGGTTGACCACCGGCTGGCTCGAGGAGCTCGTGGCGGTGGCCGAGGCCCATCCGACCCTGGGGGTGCTCAACCCCAACACCAGCAACCTCGACAACACCCCGAAAGGGATCACGCTGGAAGCCTATGCCCAGCGCCTGCGCGCCGCGCGCGGGCAGCATCTGGAGCTGGGGATGTGCATCGGCTTCTGCATGCTCATCAAGCGGGCGGTGCTGGATGCGATCGGGGGCCTGAGCGAGGAGGTGGAGCGGATCTTTTTTGAAGACGAGGACTTCTGCATGCGCGCGCAGCAGGCCGGCTTCCAGTGCGGAGTGGCGCTGGGCGCCTACGTGTTCCACGCCGAGCACCAGACCGTCAAGGAGCTGCCGGAGCGCGAGGCGCTCTTCGCCCGGAACCGGCGCTGGTGCCACGGCAAGTGGGGGCGCTGGGTGCGGATGGCCTGGCCGCGGTTTACGCCGGTGGTGCCGGGCTCCAGTGAGCTGCGGCACTGGCTGGAGCAGCTGCTCGGCTTCGTCAGGCGCCGCACGCTGGTCTACGTCTATGGCCCGATGCCGGACGGCTTCAGCCGCGACGGGTTGTGTCGCTCCGTGGGGCTCGTCCCGCACGCGGACCTGCGCTGGTATGCGGTGCCGCGAGCGCTGGCGCCACTCGCCGCCGCCGCGATGATCCTCAAGCGGCGCAAGAAGCGGTTCAACGTGATCACGGCCCCGACGCCAGGCTGGGGACGGTGGATGCGACGGTTCACGCCGCTGCACGGGGCAGCGGTGGTGCCGGAAGACGATGACGCGCGGCTGCGCGCCGAGTGGGCGCGCGCCGCCTGGCGCGGGCTGGCCGAGCCGGCCGCGCCGCCGAGGGACGGGAAGACGCGGCCATGACCCCACTACCTGGGCGTGGGCCGGGTCGACGATACGGGGCGTCCGCGACCGACCCGGCCCGGGGTCGCGGCGTCTGGCTGACAACTGTGTGGGCGACCCGCCCCGCCGCAGGCGGGGCCGCCCAGGTAGTGGGATGAGGGTTCCGGTGTCGGTGGTGATCCTCACCAAAAACGAGGCCGGCCGCATCCGCGAGTGCCTCGAGAGCGTGCGGTGGGCGGATGAGGTCCTCGTCGTCGATGACAACAGCACCGATGAGACCGTCCCGCTCGCGCAATCGCTCGGCGCCCGGGTGCTCCGGCGCACCATGGACCTCGAGGGCCGGCACCGCAACTGGGCCGCCGCCCAAGCCGCGCACGAGTGGGTCTTCAGCCTGGACGCGGACGAGCGCGTCACCCCGGAGCTGGCGCAGGAGATCACCGCGCTGCTGCAGGGTCCTCCCGTCTACGAGACCTATGCGATCCCTCGGCGCAACTACATCGGGGACCGGTGGATTCGGCACGGCGGCTGGTACCCCAGCGCCCAGGTGAAACTGTTCAAGAAATCGGCGTTTCGGTGGGAAGAGACCACCGTCCACCCCCGGGCCATCGGGCCGGCCGCCGGCGAGCTGACGCACGAGCTGCTTCACTACTCCTATCGTGACCTCGCGGATTTTGTCAGCAAGCTGGATCGCCAGACGACGTTGGAGTCGGAGAAGTGGGTCGCCGATGGCCGCCGCATGACGCTGGGCAAAGCCCTCTGGCGAAGCGCTGATCGGTTCTGGCGGGCCTTCGTGGGCAAGCAGGGCTGGCGGGATGGGGTCTGGGGATTCCTCGTCGCGGTCATGGCCGGCTGCTACCAGATCCTGAGCTACGCGAAATATTGGGAGGCGCTCCTGCGCCTGCGCCACGAGCCCGCCACCTCTCCCGGCGCGCAGGAGGCGGCCGAGACGACGCCGGTCCTCTGCGACCTGATCGTGCTCACCTGGAACCGCGCGGATTTACTCCGGAGCTGCGTCGAGCGGCTCCTGGCCCATACGCCGCTTCCCAGCCGGCTCCTCATCGTGGATAACGGCAGCACCGATCCGGAGGCGTTGGGGTACCTGGACGCGCTGCGCCGGCGCCACCCGCGCGGCGTCGAGGTCATCCGGCATCCGGCCAACATCGGGATCGCCGCCGCGCTCAATGCCGGGCTGGCCCGGACCCGGGCGCCCTGGATCGGCCTGCTCAACAATGACGCCTTCGTGACCGCCGGCTGGCTGGAGGAGCTGATCGCCGTGGCGGAGTCCGACCCGTCGATCGGCCTGGTCAACCCCATGAGCAACCAGTTCGGCCTCGCCCCCCGCGCGCGCGAAACCATCGATGCGGTCGCGCGCCGATGCCGCGCGGCCCGCGGGCGGTGGATCGAGCAGTCCCGCGCTGAGGGATTTTGCGTCGTGCTGCCCCGCCGGGTCTTCGAGCGCGTGGGCTATTGGGATGACACGCTGGGCGGGATGTTTTACGAGGACGCCGATTACGCCCTGCGCGCGCGCCAGGCCGGGTTCCGCTCGGTGGTGGCCGAAGGGGCCTATGTCTATCATGTCGGCGGCGCAACGATCGGGCGGGACCCGGCGCGGCACGAGCGCTTCGCAGCAAGCGCCGCGCGCTTTGCTCGGAAGTGGCCCCTGGCCCAGCCGCAGCGGATGGGCTGGATCCTGGGGCGCGAACGCGGCCCTGCGCTGACGCCCGCGGCCTGCGCCATCCGCGAGCTGGCGAACGCGGGCCACAAGCTCTGGGTGTTCGGCGCCGCCGGCCAGGTGCGCGAGCTGCCCCGGCATCTGCAGGTCGTCCCGGTGACGCTGCCGCGGGTCGGCGGATCCCTCGTCGCGCTGTGGCGGATCCTGACCAAGAAAAAACGCTTCCAGCGGATCGTCGTCGAGCCGGGCGCACTCGCGCGCGCGGTGAGGAGCCTCACCCCGCTGCACCGGGCGATGGTGGAGCCGCCTCCGGTCCGGCAGGACTCGCCTGATGGCGTCCCGTGAACCCCGCCCCACGGCCTGCCCGCCCCGCTCCGCTGGAGCGGGCCAGCGATCTCACCCGCTCGATGAACGGGCTGGGCTCACAGGCGGGGCTTCCGTGGGGCGGGGTGAACGGCTGACCGCGCTGCTCTTGACGAAGAACGAGGAAGCGCAATTGCGGCGCTGCCTGGACAGCGTCCGGTGGGCCGATGAGGTCGTGGTCGTCGATGGCCAGAGCACCGACCGCACCCCCCAGATCGCTCGAGACTACGGCGCAACCGTGGTGTCGCGGCCGTTCAGCGGCTCCTTCGCCGAGGAGCGCAACGCCGGCCTGGCGGTCGCCACCGGCGACTGGGTGCTCCAGATGGACGCGGACGAGCAGGTCAGCCCGGGCCTGCGCGCGGCGATCGAGCGGCTCTTGGCCGACGGCTCGCCCCACGCGGCGTTCAAGCTGAGGCGGCTCAACACGTTCCTCGGCCGGACGATGCGCCACGGTGGCTGGTACCACTACCACACGGCGCTGTTCCGCCGGCAGGGCGCGCGGTACGAGGGGCTGGTGCATGAGCGGCTGCGCCACCAGGGGAGCGTGGGCGTCCTGGAGGCGGACCTGTGCCACGAGCCGTTTCAGTCGATCAGCCAGTTCCTCGCGCGCCAGAACCGCTACACCAGTCTGCAGGCGCGCGAGCTGTTCGAGCGCCAGGGGCGACTGCCGCTGGCGCGCGTGAGGCGCCAATTGTGGGCCCGCCCGCTCAAGCTGTTCTGGAAAGCGTACGTCAAGAAGCAGGGCTTCCGCGAGGGCCGGCACGGCTTGATGTTCTCGATCCTGTTTGCGTGGGTGGATTTCCTCTTGTGGGCCAAGTATTGGGAACTGGTCTGGGCGGGATCCAGCGGAGACGCGCGCCGCCATGCGTGAGCGGTCGCGGCCGGACTGGGTCATCGCCGGGCTCTTCGCCCTGGCCGGCCTCCTGCTCCTCGCCAACCTGGAGAACGGCTTGCTGTGGCAGGACGAGGCGGAAACGGCGCTGCTGGCCCGTCACGTCTTGCGCTTCGGCTACCCTCGGGCGTTCGACGGCCGCCATTGGCTTGAGCTGGCCGGCTACGGCTTTGGGCCCGGGGAGGCCTGGATCTACAGCCCCTGGCTGCCGTTCTATCTGCTCGCCGGCGTGTTTGCGCTGGCGGGCGAGGCGACCTGGATCGCCCGGCTGCCCTTCGCCCTGTGCGGGCTGGCCACGGTCTGGCTCACCTGGCGGCTGGCCTGTCGCCTGACGCCCGATGCGCGGATCCAGCGCCTCAGCGTGGCGCTGCTCGCCTGCTCGGTGCCGTTCCTGCTGCACATGCGGCAGTGCCGCTACTACGCCATGGCGACGGCGCTGTTGACCGCCGTCTGCCTCGCCTACCTGAACTTCCTCGCGCGCCCGTCCCTCCGCCGGGCCGCGGCCCTGACGCTGAGCCTGGTGCTGTTGTTTCACACGAACTTCGGGACGTTCCTGCCCGCGCTCGCCGCGCTGTTCCTCCATCAGGCCGTCTGGGGCACCCGGCAGACCAGCCGCCCCTTCCTCTGGAGCCTGGGGCTGGTCGTGCTGGTGACGTTTCCCTGGGCCCTGTACTTCTATCAGCCCGCCTTCCTTGGGGAGCTGTCGCCTGCGCGGGTATACCGGCATCTCGAATACTACGTGCGGATCACCAACAAGTACCTGATGCCGCTGGCGGCGATGGCGGCGACGTCGCTCGGCTTCCTCCTCTGGCGCGGGCGGGCCGCGTCCCTGCGGGCCGTCCCCTCCACCCCGCCCTTAAGGGCGGGGTCCACCCTGCCGCCTTCGATCCGCTGGTGGCTCATCCTGCTGGTGGGGCTGCAGGTGGCGTTCCTGACGCTGCCGGACCAGCGGCATATGCGCTACCTCATCCCGGCGCTGCCCGTGTTGGTGATCGCCGAGGCCTGGTGGCTGGCGTCCCTGGGGTTGCGCAACGGTCGGCGATCCCTCGGATGGGTGCTGGTGGCGCTGGCCGTGCTCACGAACGCCTTGCAAGCGGTGCCGCCGTCCATCCCCCTGCTGGATCTTGCGGAGGAGCTCACCCATCCGTACATCGGGCCGATGGAGGGCGTGGTGGGGTATCTGCGCGCCCACGGACGGCCCGGCCAGGTGGTGAAGATCCCCTACGATGACCGGACCCTGATCTTTTACACGGACCTGACGATCCAGCGTCCCTCAGAATTCCTGCGGGAGACCTACCCCGATTGGGTGGTCATCCGGCGCGGCTGGACCCCGGCCCACTTTTTCAAGTCCGCGCAGTACCGCCGGCTTGAAGCCACGTACGAGCGGATTGACTTGGATGCGCCGGACGCCTTTTGGCAGAACCGGGAGGACCCGGGCTTGCATCACTTCCGGCGGGCGTGGTGGCCCCCGCCCGTCCTCATGTTCCGGAAGCGGGTGGGATGACCGCCAGGCCGCAGCTGTCCGTCGTCATCCCGGTCTACAACGAGGCCGACGTGCTCCGCCAGACGGTGCGGGAGGTGGCGGCGTACCTGACCGCGTCGCAGCTTGCCCACGAGATCCTCTTGGTGGATGACGGCTCAACCGACGGGACGCCGGCGATCGCCCGGCAGCTGGCGCGCGATCTGCCCGGGGTCCGCCTCATCCAGGCGTCGCACCAGGGCAAAGGGGCGGCGGTCAAGCGGGGCGCGCTGGACGCCGTCGGCGCCTGGGTGCTGTTCATGGATGCGGACCACTCCACCCGGATCGAGGAGCTCCGGAAGTGCCTGCCGGGCCTGACGGACGGCTTCGAGGTTGTGATCGGCTCGCGCAAGATTCCAGGTGCCGACGTGCGCGTCCATCAGCCGGCGCTGCGCGAAGCGATGGGCAAGGTCTTCACCTGGCTGACCAACACGCTCCTAGGCACGCGGGTCTCCGACATCACCTGCGGCTTTAAGTGCTTCCAGGCCGACGCGGCCCGGCGGATTTTCTCCCTCCAGCGGTTGACCGGCTGGGGGTTCGACGCGGAGATTTTGTTTATCGCGCGGCGCTTGGGTCTTCGGATCACCGAGGTGCCGGTGGTCTGGCAGGATCACGCCTCCACCAAGGTGCGGCTGGTCAAGGACGCGGTAGGCTCGTGCCTCGAGCTCGTCCGGATCCGCCTCGGCGCCTGGCGCGGCCACTACGCGGAGCCGTGAGGCCATGCAGAAGCTGGCGCGAAAGATCCTGCGGGCGGTTGCGGATTACGACCCGGACTATTACGATATGTATGCGGACCCGAACGAGGCCGCGTTTGCCACGCTCTATCTCACGCGGATTACGCGTCATGCCGAGGCGGCCGGCATCCGCCCGCCCGCCCGCGTGCTGGAAGCCGGCTGCCAGGCCGGGCGGCTCGTGGTGCCGCTGGCCAAGCTGGGCTTTGACGTCACCGGGATCGACACGTCAGGGTTTGCGCTGCGGCGCGCCGCGGCCCATGCCACAGCGGCCGGGGTGGACGCGGCCTGGCTCAAGGGAGACCTGGTGGACGTGTTAGCCGGCGCGGCGCCGGAGCAGTACGACCTCGTCATCTGCGCGGAGGTGGTCTACCTCAGCCCGCAGTACCGCGAGATGCTGCGGGTCCTGGCGCGCGCGGCGCGGCCGGGCGGGCTGCTCTGCGTGTCGCACCGGCCCCTGTGGTACTACCTCATCGAAGCGCTCCGGGCGCAGGATCGCGAGGCCGCGGCGGACGTGCTGCGGCGGCGCGAGGGGCCCTTTCGAGAGACCCGGTACGTGAACTGGCAGACGGAGGAGGAGCTGCGCAGCCTGTACGCGTCGTTGGGCGTGGCGTGGCTGGGGTGCTACCCGATCGACCGGCTGGCGTGGTTGACGCAGACCGACCTGTCGCAGCTCTCGGCGGCCGAGCGGGCGGCGTGGCTCGAGCAGGAACTGACGCTGGCCGCTGAGGCCGCGACCTGCGCTCGGTACGCGCTGGTCGTGGCGCAGAAACCGCATGGGGCTGGGGGATGATCCACCACCTGCCGCTGGCGGCGCACAGGCCGAGCGCGCCGCCGACGTGTACCTGATGCAGAGCCGTCTGGATGGTAGCTTCGACGTCGGGTGGACGACGGATCCTGTGCGCCGCCTGGTTGAGCACAACGCCGGCGGCTCCCGCTGGACCAGCCACAAGCGCCCCTGGCGGCTCCTGGGCGTCGAGCGGCAGCCGACCAGGGACGCCGCCAAGCGGTACGAGCGCACGCTGAAGCGGAGCCCCCACAAACTGGCGATCTTCAAGAAGCGGGTGCTCAACCGGGCGGCCAATGGCCGCCCGCGGCAGGTTGTGGGATGAGCCGCTGGCGCTACCACCTGCCGATTCTGGGCTACCATCGCGTGGGGCCGTTTCGCCCCGATCACGTGCCGACCGTCTCCGCGGAGGCCTTTGCACGGCAGCTGCGCTGGCTGACGCGCTGGGGCTACCAGGTGGTGAGCCTGGATGAGGTGGTGGCGCGCCTCGAGCGCCGGCAGCCGCTGCCGAGGCGCCGCACGGTCATTACGTTCGACGACGGCTATGAAGAAACCTGCTCAATCGCCTGGCCCCTCCTCAAGCGCTTCGGCATGACGGCGACGGTCTTCGTGACGCCCAACGAAGTCGGCTTGCCGGGATTCGCGACCTGGGACCAGCTGCAGGCCCTGGCCCGCGGCGGCATCACCATCGGCAGCCACACGTTGCACCACTGCTATCTGCCGCTCGTGGAGGCCCATCGCCTGCCGGACGAGATCGCCGGCTCGAAACGCGTCTTGGAGGACCGGCTGCAGCAGCCCGTCCAGTACCTCAGCTATCCGGTGGGCGGATTTAACCCCAGGGTCCAGGCGTTGGTCCAGGAGGCCGGCTACCGGGCCGCCTGCACGACAAACCGCGCCGAGCCGCGCAACGGCCTGGATCGGTTCGCGCTGCGCCGGATCAAGGTGAACGAGCAGGATGCGAATCCGGTTCGGCTCCTGGCCAAACTGTCCGGCTACTACGATCTCTTCCGACGGGTGAACGCGCCCGCATAGGCGGCGGCTGCCATCGCGATTCGTGTGCTGATCGGCTACGTGACGGCGGGCACGGGGCACCGCCGGGCCGCCGAGGCGCTGGCCCAGGCGGTGCGCGCCCGCGACCCGCAGGCCGAGGTGGCGTGCCTCGATGTGCTCGCCGACGCGCCGGGCCGGTTCGCGGCGTTCTACGACCGCACCTACCTCCTCATGGTGCGGCATCTCTCCGGGGTCTGGAAGCTCAGCTACGGCCTGTTGGATCAGCCGTGGGTCTACCGCCTGGTCCAACCGCTGCGGCGGCGATGGAACCGCTGGATTGCCCGCCGGTTCATTGACCGGGTGAAGGCCTGGCGGCCGGACGTCGTCCTGGCCACCCATTTTTTGCCCGCGGATCTCTGCAACACGGGCCGGGCGGGGGGCTGGCTGAGCGCCCCGCTGGTCGTCGTCGTGACCGATTGGCATCCCCACCGGTTTTGGCTCGCGCCGGCGGCGGACGCGATGGTCGTCAGCACGGCCCACGCGGCGGCCGTGCTGGAGCGCCGCGGCATCGCCCGCGATCGGATCCGGGTCGTCGGCATTCCGATCGGCCGGGCGTTCCTCCAGCCTCCAGCCCCCGCGGCGCTGCGCCGGCGGTTTGCTCTTCAACCGGGCCGGCAGACGGTGCTGGTGACCAGCGGGGGCACCACCGTCGGGCAATTTGCGCGCGTCGTGCGCGCGCTGGCCGAGCTCGAGCGGGTGATCCCCGGCCGGCTGCAGCTCGTGGTGGTCTGCGGGGAAGACCATGCCATGCAGCGACGGTTGGGGCGGTTCGCGCAGACGTGCGCCATGCCCATGCGCGTGTTCGACTTCGTCGACTTCATGGCGGAGCTGATGGCCGTGAGCGATCTCGCGGTGGCGAAAGCCGGCGGGCTGACGGTGAGCGAGGCGTTGAGCTGCGGGTTGCCGCTGGTGCTGTATCACGTCATCCCGGGGCAGGAACGGTTGAACGCGGCGTACGTCGAGCGGCACGGGGCGGCGCGCATCGCGCGGGGACCGGGCGAGGTGGCGGCGAGGGTTCGCGAGCTGATCGGACAGCCCACACGGCTGGCGGCCATGCGAGCCGCGGCCCGTACCCTGAGCCATCCGGATGCGGCCGCGCGGATCATCAGCGAGATCGTGGAGCCGCTCGCGCGATGACAGTTTTCTCATGGCGCGCGTCTTGCCAGCTGCGGGATTGGCTCGCGGTCGGGTCGCGGCATCGCGTCCCCGCCGCTCACGGGCGGGGCGCCGGCGGCGGGGCCTGGCGCCGCGCCGGCCCCCGCGGCGCCACCCGCCGCTAGCGGTCCCCCCGCTGGGGGGCGGGCGGCGAGGCGGCCTGAGGCGCATGCCGCCCGGACCGAGGCGTGGAGCGGGGAGCCAGGCAGGGGACGCCGAAACTGACCGAGGGCGCAGCCCGAGGGAATTTCGGAGGGGCCTCCCCGCCTGGCCGGCGGGGCGAGGGAGGACGGCGCGCCGAAGGCTGCTCGCCGCCCGCACCTGGCGAGGGACCCGGCGGGCCATTGCCGACTCACAGCAGGTGCTTGGATGACCGTGGTTGACCGGCGGGCGATGGCCCGCGCATTGCAGCGGCATGTGGAAGGGCTGCGGCTCATGGGCGTGACGCATCTGCCTGCCTGCCGCGCCGATGATCAGTCGGACTGGGCGTCATGGCGCGGCGCGGGATCAGGAACACCCTCCAGGTCTGAGCGGCTGGCCCGGCTGGCCGCGGAGGTGGCGCGCTGCCGGCGCTGTCCGCTCTACCGCACGAGGACGCACGCGGTTGTCAGCGACGGCAGCCCCGAGGCCCGCCTCGTGTTTGTCGGGGAAGCCCCGGGTCGAGAGGAAGACCTCCAGGGCAAGCCGTTCGTCGGGGCCGCGGGGCAGCTCCTGACCAAGATGATCGCGGCGATGGGGATGCGGCGGCAGGACGTGTACATCTGCAACGTGTTGAAGGACCGGCCGCCGGCCAACCGCACCCCGCTGCCGGAGGAGATGGACGCGTGCCTGCCGTTTTTGGAGCAGCAGCTCGCCATCGTCCACCCGCGCGTCATCTGCACGCTCGGCGCGGTCGCCACGAAGGCGCTCCTGGGCCCCTCGGTCCCCCTCTCCGCCATCCGGGGCACGGTGCGCGACTTCCGCGGCACCCCGCTCGTGCCGACGTTCCACCCCGCGTACCTGCTGCGCAATCCCGCCGCCAAGAAGTTCGCCTGGGCCGACCTCAAGACCGTGAAGTCGCTCTTAGAAGAAAAGGTGTCAGACACTTTTCAAAGCGGGAAAAGTGTCTGACACCCTTTATGACGATGATTGCTGAAGTGGTGTTCAACCTTCCGCTGGAGAAATCCTTCCACTACCTGATCCCGGAGGCAGCGCGCGACACGCTGGAGCCGGGGATGCGCGTGTTGGCGCCGTTCGGCCCGCGCGAGCGGATGGGCTTCGTCGTGGAGCGCCTCGAGCGCAGCCCCATCCGTCACCTGAAAGCGATCCGGCGCGTGGTGGATCCCGTGCCCGTCATTGCGGAGGAGCGCTGGGCGCTGGCGTCGTGGCTCTCCGGCTACTACTGCTGCAGCCTCGGCGAGGTGCTGGCCGCGATGGTCCCGAGTGCGTTGCGGCTTGCTGTCCCGGTGCCAGGCACTTCAACGCCGGTGCCTGGCTCTTCGGCGCCAGTCACCGAAGCCCTAGGCGCCGAAGTGCCTGGCACCGGAAGAGAGCCAGATGCCGGCGGGGAGCCAGGCACCGACATTGAACTGACCGCCGACCAGCGGCGCGCCCTCGCGGCGATTCGGGACGCGATGGCCGCGCCGAGGTCCCGCACCGTGCTGCTCAACGGGGTGACCGGGTCAGGGAAGACCGAACTCTACCTGCGGGCGATCGCCGAAGGGCTCTCGCAGGGCCGGTCGGCGATCTGCCTCATCCCGGAGATTGCGCTGACCCCCCAGACGATCGACCGGTTCCGCGCCCGGTTCGGCGGGATGGTCGCCGTCTGGCACAGCCGGATGGGCGACGCGCAGCGCGCCACAGCCTGGCAGCGGCTGCGACGGGGCGAGGCGCGCATCGTCGTCGGCGCCCGCTCGGCGGTGTTCGCGCCCGTGACGCGCCTGGGCCTTGTGATCCTCGATGAGGAGCACGAGCCGACGTACAAGCAGGAAGACACCCCGCGCTACCACGCGCGTGAGGTCGCGGTCGCTCGGGCCAAGCTGGTGGGTGCGACGGTGGTGCTGGGCAGCGCCACCCCGTCGGTGGAAAGCCGCTACGCGGCCGGCCGGCCGGGCGGCATCCTCGTCACGCTGCCGCAACGGGTGAAGGGCCGCCCGATGCCGACGGTGGAGCTCGTGGACATGCGGGACGAGCTGATGGCGCGGCATCGGCTCGGCCCGCTCTCCGCCCGGCTGACGCGGGCCCTGGCGCACACCGTGGACCGTGGCGAGCAGGCGATGCTCCTCCTCAACCGGCGCGGGTTCGCCCGTGTCGCCTCCTGCCCGTCCTGCGGCTACGTGGCCCGGTGCGTGCGCTGCGCCGTGCCGCTCGTCTATCACGCCGGCCGCCAGGCGCTCCTCTGCCACTATTGCAACTTTCACGAGCCGCCGCCGGAGCTGTGCCCGGCGTGCCGCAAAGGCTACCTGCGGTTCCGCGGCTCCGGGACGGAGCGGGTGGAGTCGGAGCTGCACCGGCTGTTTCCTCTCGCCGCCATCGCCCGCATGGACCGGGATACGACGAGACGGGCGCAACGGTACCGGGAGGTCTATGACGCGGTGCGGACGCAGCAGGTGGGTGTCTTGGTTGGGACGCAGATGATTGCGAAGGGGCTGGATTTCCCGCAGGTGACGCTGGTCGGGGTGGTCTCGGCGGATACCGCCCTCAACCTGCCGGATTTCCGGGCGGGGGAGCGGACGTTTGATCTGTTGACGCAGATGGCCGGCCGGGCCGGCCGCGGACAGCAGCCGGGGCGCGTGCTGATCCAGACATTTTGCCCGCGCCACTACGCAATCCAGGCGGCCCAGCACCACGACTACCGGCGGTTCTATGAGGAGGAGCTGGCGATGCGCCGCCGCCTGCGCCTGCCGCCGTTCGTCCACCTTGTGGAGCTGACCGTGATCGGCTCATCCCTCGCTGGCGTCCAGGAGGCTTCGCAGCGATTGGCCGACGCGCTGCGCCGCGCGGCAACTCCGCGCCTGCCTGCCGCGCCGAGCGAACGGCGCCAACGGCGCACGACGCAGGCAGGGCGCATCACCGTGCTCGGCCCGGCGCCCCACCGGCTGGTTCGGCTGCGGCGGGCCTATCGCATGTGCGTGCTCCTGAAGGCGAAGTCGGTGGAGCCGATCGGGCGCCTGCTGCGGCAGGTCCTGGACCCGGGACGGAAGTTCCGCGGTCTGCCCGTGCTGGTGAACGTGGACCCCCTGTGAGCACAAAAGTGCCAGGCACTTTCCCGGTTGGATTTTTGGTTTAGCTGTGTCACACCGAAGTTTTCCACAGGTTGGCGGAAATTGGAAGCGGGAAAGTGCCTGGCACTTTTTTACGCGGCGAAACCTTTCTTGAGGGTGCCGAGGGCGTCGAGGTTGCGGAGGCTCTGTTGCGCTTCGAGGTCGCCGGGATGGAGCTTGAGGAGGCGCTCGAAGCACTGCCGCGCTTGCGCGTCGTTGCCGTGCTTCATACCCAGCCGCGCCAGCTTCCGCAGCGCCCCGAGATGGTTGGGGTCGATCGACAACAGCTCGTCGTAGATCTGCACCGCCGCCTCGTCCAAGCCGCTCTTCGCCAGGCTGAAGGCCAGGCGCATCAGCAGCGACCGGGAGCGGGGCAGCCGGCCCAGCAGCCATTCGTACAGCTGGATCGCCTGGCGGGTCTTGCCCTGCCACTGCGCGAGCACGGCAACTGCGCGCAGCGGAAGCGTCACGAGGGCCATCCCGAGCTGCGCCAGCGTCGAGGGCGGATGCTCGGCGAAGCGTTTTTGGACGGCCAGGCGCAGATACCGGCGCGCGTCGGTCGCGTCGGGGGCGAACCGGACGATGTACGCGAAGAGATCGACGGCGTACTCGTAGCTGCCCTGCGTATAGGCCGCGACGCCTTTCTCGTAGTAGGGGACAAGGTCCGCGGGCACCGCCGAGACGGCCATGGCCGCATTATCGCCGAATCGACCGGTGGCGTCAACGGCCGCCCCAAAGGTGTCAGACACCTTTTCCGCTTTGAAAAGTGTCTGACACCTTTTAGAATAGCAGCAGGTCCGTCATGAGCGTCCAGCCGCTGTGCCAGGAGCCCCACCCCGTGTTGCGCAGTCTGGCGAAACCGGTGCAGGCATTCACGGATGAGATCAGGCGGCTGGGCGAGGATCTCATTGACACGATGTACGCCCACGACGGCATCGGGCTGGCCGCTCCGCAGATCGGGCGGGCGCTGCAGGCGATCGTCGTCAATCCCTCGCAGGTGTCCGGGAGGGAAGTCGTGCTGATCAACCCGGTGCTGGAGGCGGCCGAGGGACGCGCCGGGATTGTGGAAGGGTGTCTGAGCGTGCCCAAGGTCTGGCACCGGGTGAGCCGCGCGGCCCGCGTGCGCGTGCGCGGACACGATCCCGCAGGCCATTCGCTGACGGTCGACGCCAAGGGGTTGTTGGCCATTGTGCTCCAACACGAGTTGGACCACCTGCAAGGGCGGCTGTTCGTCGACCGCCTCTCCTGGGTCCGTCGCTGCTGGGCGTATGCCCGGATCCGCGCGCTGGGGCGTCAGTCCGCGCTCGCCGGATGCGGGTGATGTTCTTCGGCACGTCCGCGTTCGCCGTGCCGAGCCTGGAGCGCCTGGCGGCATCCCACGCTGTCGTCCACTGCATCACCCAGCCTGATCGCCCGCAGGGGCGAGGGCTCGCCCGCGCGCCCTCGCCGGTGAAGGTGGCGGCGCAGCGGCTGCGCCTGCCGCTTGTGCAGCCGGCGCGGCTGCGGGCCGAAGACGCTGCCGGGGTGGCCGCTGACATCGGCGTAGCCGCGGCGTACGGCCAGTTCATCCCCAAGGCGCTGCTTGCCCTGCCGGCCCACGGGATGCTGGGCGTGCATCCGTCGCTGTTGCCGAAGTACCGCGGGGCCGCCCCGGTGGCCTGGGCGATCGTGAACGGCGAGGCGACCACCGGCGTGACGATCTTCCGCATGAACGAGCGGCTCGACGCCGGCGAGGTGGTGGCGCAGGAGGAGGTGGCCATCGAGCCGCACGAGGATGCGCAGCAGCTCACCGCGCGTCTGGCGCGCCTCGGCGCCGAGGCGCTGCTTGGCGCCCTGGAGCGGATCGCGCAGGGCCAGGCGACCTTCATTCCGCAGGATGAGTCGCGGGCGATCCCGGCGCCGAAGCTGACCAAGGCCCACGGCCGGATCGACTGGGCCCGTCCGGCCGAGCAGATCGTGCGGCTGGTGCGCGCAACCGTCCCCTGGCCAGGCGCCTGGACCGAGTGGCGCGGCGGCCTGCTGAAGATCTGGGCGGCCGTGGCGCGCGCGGAGCCGACGGCCGTTGCGCCGGGGACCGTGGCGCGCGCGGCCGGCGATGCGCTGGCGATCGCCGCCGGCGGGGACCTAGTGGAGCTGGTGGAGGTGCAGCCGGCCGGCCGGCGGCGCATGCGCATCCAGGAGTTCCTCGCCGGCCACAGAATTGATGTTGGTGAGCGTTTTGGGACAGGGGACAGGAGACAGGGGGCAGGTTGAGATGCTCGCTGCGACCTGTCTCCTGTCTCCGGTCTCCTGTCTTAGCCGTTCCGATGCCTGAGCTCCGCAAGGACCCCCTGATCGGCCGGTGGGTGATCATCGCGACGGATCGCGCCAAGCGGCCGGTGGACTTTGTCGCCTCCCATGATGAGGCGCTCTCGCCGGACACCTGTCCCTTTTGCGCTGGCCACGAGGGCGAGACCCCCACGGAGATCTTCGCGATCCGCCCGAACGGGGGCAAGGGCAACGGGCCGGGCTGGACGGTCCGGGTGATTCCCAGCATCAAGCCGGTCTTGCGCATTGAAGGCCAGCTCAACCGGCATGGGAAGGGGATGTACGACCTCATGGATGGCATCGGCGCCCACGAAGTGATCATCGAGACGCCGGACCACATCCCGAACGCGGCGGATCTTCCGGTGGAGCACCTCCACGCGGCGCTCGATGCCTCGCGGATCCGGATGGTGGACCTGGAGCGGGACCCGCGGTTCCGCTACGTCCTCTGGTTCAAAAACTACGGGTCGGTGGCGGGCGCCGGACGGATCCAGCACAGCCGCTCGCAGCTCATCGCCACCCCGGTCACCCCGCTGCGGGTCAAGGAGGAGTTGGTGGGCACGCGCCGGTACTTCGAGGACAAGGAGCGCTGCCTCGTCTGCGACCTCGCCGCCCAGGAGCGGCAGGCGCGGGTCCGCGTCGTGATCGACACGCCCCATATCCTGGCGCTGTGTCCGTTCGCCTCGCGGTTCCCCTTCGAGCTGTGGATTGTGCCGAAGCGGCACGGCTGCGATTTCGACAAGCTCTCGCCGGAGGAGCTCAGCGACCTCGCGGCGGTGTTCAAGCAGCTCCTCAGCCGGCTGAAGGCGGTCCTGAACGACCCGCCGTACAACGCGCTGCTGCACACCGCGCCGTTCCGGGGCCGCCACACCCGGGTCGGCTACTGGAAAACGATCGAGGATGACTACCACTGGCATTTCGAGCTCATCCCCCGTCTGACCCGCGTGGCCGGCTTCGAGTGGGGCAGCGGCTTCTACATCAACCCCACCCCGCCGGAAGAGGCGGCGAAGTACCTGCGCGAGGCTGTCATCGAGGAGCCCCTCGCCCATGTCTGAGCTGCGGCGCGATCCCATCATCGGCCGGTGGAACATCATCGAGGCCGACGACCCGGCGGGGCCGGAGGCCTTCGAGGTCGAGACGCACGCGAACAGCGGCGGCAAATGCCCGTTCTGCTTCGGCAACGAGGGCATGACCCCGCCGGAGATCTACGTCGTCCGGCCGCCGGGCGGCGCTGCGAACGGCCCGGGCTGGAGCCTGCGCGTGGTGGCGAACAAGTTCCCCGCGCTGAAGATCGAGGGCGACCTCGACCGGCAGGGGATGGGGGTGTACGACTGGTGCAACGGCGTCGGCGCCCACGAAGTGATCGTCGAGACGCCCGACCACAACCGCCAGATGGCGGACCTCAGCATCGCCGAGCTGACCGAGGTCGTGAAGGCCTTCAAGGCCCGCTCGCTAGACCTGCGCGGGGACAAGCGCCTGAAGTACACGCTCATCTTCAAGAACTTCGGGCTGTCGGCCGGGGCCTCGCTGGAGCACACGCATTCGCAGCTCATCGCGCTGCCGATCGTGCCGAAGCGGGTCCAGGAGGAGCTGCGGGGTGCGGAGCGGTATTTCGAGTTCCGCGAGCGCTGCCCGTACTGCGACATGCTCCGCCACGAGCTGCAAGAGCACGAGCGCGTCATCTGCGAAAACCGCAGCTTCGTGGCGATCTGCCCGTTCATGTCGAGCTTCCCCTTCGAGCTCTGGGTGCTGCCGAAGGAGCACGGGGCCGACTTCGCGCAGCTCGCGCCGGAGCCGGCGGGGGATTTCGCGCGCATCCTCAAGGAGACGCTGCTGCGGCTGCGGACCGCCCTCCGGGATCCGTCCTACAACTTCATCATCCACTCCGCGCCCATTGAGCGGCAGGCGCGGGAGGAGTACCACTGGCATCTGGAGCTGATCCCCAAGCTCACCAAGATCGCGGGCTTTGAGTGGGGCACCGGCTTCTACATCAACCCGACGTCCCCCGAGCAGGCCGCCACGCTGCTCCGGGACATCCAGATCGGCTAACCGATGACACCGTTCCGGTGTCAGGCACTTCGCTCCGCCTACAATGGTGTCAGACACTTTTCAAAGCGGGAAAAGTGTCTGACACCTTTTAACGGGAGGATGTGATGGCGATTCGGGTCGGCATTAACGGGTTCGGACGGATCGGGCGCAACGTCTTCCGCGCCGGCGTCAACCGGGCGGGGATCGAGTTCGTGGCGGTGAACGACCTGCCGACCCCGACGGAGACGCTGGCCCACCTGCTCAAGTACGACTCGATCCTGGGCACGTTTCAGGCCGACGTCCGCGCCAGCCAGGACGCCGTGGTCGTCAACGGCAAGCCCCTGAAGGTCTTCACGAGCAAGACCCCGGCCGAGATCCCCTGGAACGACCTGGGGGTCGAGCTCGTGGTGGAGTCCAGCGGCGTCTTCACCGACAAGGAGCGGGCATCCGGCCACCTCGCCAGGGGGGTCAAGAAGGTCGTCATCACCGCCCCGGCGAAGAACGAGGACCTCACCATCGTGCTGGGGGTCAACGAGCAGGCCTACGACCCGGCCAAGCACCACGTGCTCTCCAACGCCTCCTGCACGACCAACTGCGTCGTGCCGATGGCCAAGCTGATCCATGAGCGGTTCACGATCGTGCGCGGGTTCATGACCACGATCCACTCGTACACCAACGACCAGCGCCTGCTGGACCTGACGCACAAGGACCTGCGCCGGGCGCGGGCCGCGGCGCTGTCGATGATCCCGAGCACGACCGGGGCGGCCAAGACGGTCGGGGTGGTGTTCCCGGAGCTCAAGGGGCGCATCGACGGGCTCTCGATCCGGGTGCCGACGCCGAACGTCTCGATCGTCGATCTCTCCTGCCAGGTGGAGCAGCCGACGACGGCCGAGGCGGTGAACCAGCTCTTCAAGGCCGCCGCCGAGGGGCCCATGAAGGGGATCCTGCAGTACTGCGCCGACCCGCTCGTCTCGCGGGACTTCAACGGCAACGCGCACTCGTGCATCTTCGACGCCACGATGACGGCGGTGATCGACAGGCAGCTCGTCAAGGCCTTCGGCTGGTACGACAACGAGTGGGGCTACTCGAACCGCGTCGTGGACCTCATCGAGTACGTCGCGAAGCGCGGGCTCGGCGCCACCGCAGGCAGCGCGGCCAAGGCTGCAGTTGGGGCCTAGCGAGACAGAGAAAGAACGCAGGGTTCTCACCTGGATGGCAAAGCAAACGATAAAAGATATTGACATTCGGGGGAAGCGGGTGCTGATCCGCGTGGATGTTAATGTGCCGCTGGACAAGGCCACCGGCCGCATCACGGACGAGACCCGCATCCGGCAGAGCCTGCCCACCATCCGCTATGCGCTCGAGCAGGGCGCGTCCATCGTCCTGATGAGCCATCTGGGCCGGCCGGACGGCCAGCGGGTGGCCTCGATGTCGCTCAAGCCCGTGGCCGAGGCCGTCGGCACGCTGCTCGGCCAACCGGTGGCGTTCCTCCCTGACTGCGTCGGGCCCGAGGTGGCCTCCCGCGTCAAGGCCCTGAAGCCTGGGGAGATCGCGGTGCTGGAAAACCTCCGGTTCCATCCGGAGGAGGAGGCCAACGATCCGGCGTTCGCCAGGCAGCTTGCCGAGCTGGGCGAGATCTACGTCAACGACGCCTTCGGCACCGCGCACCGCGCGCACGCCTCCACCGAAGGCATCGCGCGCCATCTGCCCGCGGTGGCGGGCTTCCTGATGGAGAAGGAAATCACCTACCTCGATGAAGCGCTCGCCAATCCCCAGCGGCCGTACGTGGCGATCCTGGGCGGCGCGAAGGTGTCGGATAAAATCGGCGTGCTGAGGCGGCTCCTCGAGCGGGTGGACCGGGTCCTGATCGGCGGCGGGATGGCCTACACCTTCCTCAAGGCGCAGGGCCATGCGATCGGCTCCTCCAAGCTCGAGGCGGACAAGGTCGCGCTCGCCAAGGACCTGCTGGCTCAGGCCGCGGCGCGGAAGGTGCCGGTGCTGTTGCCGCTCGATCACGTCATCACGACGTCGCTAGAGCCCGGCAGCGAGACGAAGTCGATCGCCGACGTGGACATCCCCGGCGGGTGGTTAGGGGCGGACATCGGCTTGTCGACCATCGACGCCTTCCTCAAGGCGCTGTCCCCTGCGAAGACCGTGGTCTGGAACGGCCCGCTGGGCGTGTGTGAGCAGCCCAGGTTCCGCGACGGCAGCCGGCGCATCGCGGAGCTGGTGGCGACGCTCAAGGCCGTCACCGTGATCGGCGGGGGCGACACCGCCGCCTGCGTCCAGCTGCTCGGCCTGGCGAGCCGGATGAGCCACATCTCCACCGGCGGGGGGGCGTCCCTGGAGTTCCTTGAAGGCAAGGCGCTCCCGGGCATCGCGATCCTGAACGACCGGGCGGACATGCGCTCCGGGCTCAGGGCTGTGGGCTCTGGGCAATTGCCCCGAGCCCCGAGCCCAGAACCCTGAGCGATTGGGTTGCTGATGCGCAAACCGCTCATTGCCGGCAACTGGAAATGCCACACGACGCTCCGGGAGGCCGCGGCGCTGGTCGAGCAGGTGAAGCGCTCCTGCCAGCTGCCGACGGTGGAGGCGGCGGTCTTCCCCCCGTTTCCCGCGCTGTCGTCGGCGGGCCAGTGGCTGGACGGGTCGACGATCCGCTTGGGCGCGCAGGACGTGTTCTGGGAGCCGCAGGGCGCGTTTACCGGCGAGGTCTCCCCGCGGATGCTCGTGGATGTCGGCTGCCGGTTCGTGATCATCGGCCACTCGGAGCGCCGGACGCTCTTCGGGGAGACCGATGAGACGGTGCGCCGCAAGCTCCTCGCCGTCCTGAGGGAGCCGCTGACGCCCATCGTCTGCATCGGCGAAACGCTGGCCGAGCGCGATGCCAATCGGACGTTCGACGTCATCACGCGTCAACTGACCGACGGCCTCCAGGGGCTGGCCGGGGAGCAGGCTGGGCAGGTCATCGTGGCGTACGAGCCACTCTGGGCCATCGGCACCGGCCGCAACGCGACCCCGGAGCAGGCGCAGGAGGCGCATGCGTTCGTCCGTCAGCGGCTGGCGAACGCGTGGGGCAAGGAGACCGCCCAAGCCATTCGGATTCTCTACGGCGGCAGCGTCAACGGGACGAACGCCGAGTCGTTGCTCGCCCAGCCGGATGTGGATGGGGCGTTGGTGGGCGGCGCCAGCCTGAAGGCCGAGTCGTTCAGCGCGATCGTGAAAGCGGCTGCAGAAGCCAAAACCGTGAGGCGATAACCGATGTTTGTCTTCCTCCTCGTCATTCATGTGCTGGTGGCCCTGTTCCTGATCGGCGTCATCCTCATCCAAGGGGGTCGGGGCGGGCTCGGCGAGGCCTTGGGCGGGGCGGCGGCGCAGTCGCTCTTCGGCGGCGGCGCCAACCTCGTCATGGCGCGAGTCACCACGGCGGCCGCGGCGCTGTTCATGGTCACCTGCCTCTCGCTGGCGGCGATTTCCACGGCCCGCGGCCGGTCGGTGATCGAGCAGCTGCCGGCGTCGGTCGACCAATTGCCGTTGACGTTGCCGGGGGAGCCCGTGCAGCCGACCGCTCCTCCGGCGGTGCCGACGAGCGTCGGGGAAGCCGAAACCGCACCTTCCCAACCCGCTCAGCCCACTCCCCCCTAGGCCTCCCAAAGGGCAAAAGGTGTCAGACACCTTCTTCGCTGCGAGACGACCGCTCAACAGGTGTCTGACACCTTTTGTTGTTGTGGCGGCGCTGGCGCTCCTTGCCCCCGCGCTTCGCGCCACGCCCCCTGCCGAGCCGGTGACCGGCGATGCGCTGGTCGACGGCGCTATCGGCGACGCGAGCCGGCTGCTGCCCCTCCTGGCGACCGACAGCGCCTCCGGCACCATCGTCTCGCTGCTCTTCAACGGCCTCGTGAAATACAACGAGCGGCTCGAGATCGTCGGCGATCTGGCCGAGTCGTGGGCCGTCAGCGACGGGGGCCTGACGATCACCTTCGTCCTGCGCCCGAACGCCCGCTGGCATGACGGGGCTCCGGTGACGGCGGAGGATGTCCGCTTCACCTACGAGAAGCTCATCGATCCTGCCGTGCGCACGCCGTATGCCAGCAGCTATGAGCGCATCCAGTCGGTCGAGGTGCTGGATGCGCACACCGTCCGCGTCCGGTATCGGGAGCCGTTCGCGCCAGCGCTCGAAAGCTGGATGATGGGGATCATGCCCAAGCACCTCCTGCAGGGCGAGGACCTCAACACGACCCCGTGGCTCCGCCGCCCGGTCGGCCACGGCCCCTATCGGTTCGTCCGGTGGAAGACCGGCGAGCTGATCGAGCTTTCCGCCAACCCGGACTACTTCGAGCACCGCCCCTTCCTCGACCGCTACCTCTACCGGGTCATCCCGGACGCCGCGACGATGTTCTTGGAGCTGTTGACCGGCGGCATCGATCAGACCGGCTTGACCCCTCTGCAGTACGCCCGGCAGACGGGCGGCGAGCGGTTTGCGCGCGCCTACCGGAAATTTCGCTACCCCTCCTTCGGCTTCACGTACCTCGGCTACAACCTCCAGGATCCGCGGTTCGCGGACCTCCGCGTGCGCCGCGCGATCGACCGCGCGATCGACAAGCAGGCGATCCTCGACAACGTGCTGTACGGGCTAGGGGCTGTGGCCACCGGCCCGTACCCCGAAGAGTCCTGGGCGCACAACTCCGAGGTGCGGCCCGCGCCCTGCGACCTGCAGGCCGCCGCGGCGCTCTTGGCGCAGGCCGGCTGGAGCGACCATGACGGCGACGGCTGGCTCGACCGGGAGGGGGCGCCGTTCCGCTTCACCGTGATCACGAACCAGGGCAACGACGTGCGCCGCCAGGTGGCGGAGATCGTCCAACAGCAGCTGGCGAAGCTGGGCATCGACGTGACGATCCGGATCATCGAGTGGGCCACGTTCGTGCACGAGTTCATCGACAAGCGCCGGTTCGAGGCGGTGCTGCTCGGCTGGGGCCTGTCGCGCGATCCGGACCTGTACGATCTGTTCCACTCCTCCAAGACGAAGGAAGGGGAGTACAACTTCGTCGGCTATGCCAACCCTGAGGTGGACCGGCTGCTGGAGGAGGGCCGTCGCACGTTCGATCAGGCCGCGCGGCAGCGGATCTACCGGGAGGTCCACCGCCGGCTGGCCGAGGACCAGCCCTACACGTTTCTCTTCGTCGCGGATGCGCTGCCGGTGGTGGCCTCGCGGGTGCGCAACGTCAGGGCCAGCCCCGCCGGCATCGGCTACAACGTCATCGAGTGGTACGTCCCGCTGCCCGAGCAGCGCTACAAGCGGCTGGCCCAATAATGGTACCGGGTCTTGCTCTGTCGAACAGCCACGGTTCCAGAGCAAAACGTGTCAGACACGTTTCCCGCTGCGAGACGACCGGTCGAAAGGTGTCTGACACCTGTTGCGGTCGTCCCAGCGGCTGTTCGACAGAGCAACCGGG
>Ga0114945_10000098_pt1 | contig 49261 bp, 49 predicted proteins | sample OV2TP3_FD_87194 | JGI IMG/M metagenome (GOLD analysis project Ga0114945, IMG submission 87194) | Hot spring microbial communities from Beatty, Nevada to study Microbial Dark Matter (Phase II) - OV2 TP3 | ecosystem: Environmental > Aquatic > Thermal springs > Hot (42-90C) | place: USA: Beatty... | reverse complement strand
GCTGCGCGGCGGGATGCGGGCGATCTTGGCGATGATCTCCTCGATCTCGCCCTTGCCGATGACCTTCTTCTGCTTCGCTTTGGGTTGGATGCGCTGCGCAGCGCCCGCTTCGTCGATGACGTCGATCGCCTTGTCCGGCAGGTGCCGGTCGTTGATGAACTTGGCCGAGAGCTCGGCGGCGGTGGACAGCGCGTTCGCCGTGTACTTGACGCTGTGGTGCGCCTCGAACCGGGTTTTCAGCCCCTTGAGGATCTCGACGGTCTCCTGGATGGAGGGCTCGACGACGTCGATCTTCTGGAAGCGGCGCGACAGGGCGTGGTCCTTTTCGAACACGCCGCGGTACTCGTTGTACGTGGTGGCGCCGATGCACTTCAGCTGGCCCGTGGAAAGCGCCGGCTTGAGCAGGTTGGAGGCGTCCAGCGTGCCGCCGGAGGCGGCGCCCGCGCCGATCACGGTGTGGATCTCGTCGATGAACAGGATCGCGTGCGGGTTGTCGAGCAGCTGCTTGAGCACCGCCTTGAGGCGCTGCTCGAAGTCGCCGCGGTACTTGGTGCCGGCGAGCAGCGCCCCCATGTCGAGCGCGTACACGGTGCACTTCTCGAGCAGCTCCGGCACGCTGCCTTCGACGATCCGGCGCGCCAGGCCCTCCGCGATGGCGGTCTTGCCCACGCCCGCCTCGCCCACCAGCAGCGGGTTGTTCTTGCGCCGGCGGCACAGCGTCTGAATGACGCGCTCGAGCTCGCGGTCGCGGCCGATCAGCGGATCGATCTTGCCGGCGAGCGCGAGCGCGTTGAGGTTCTGGGTGTAGTTGTCGAGCGGGCTGTTGGCGGTCTCGGACTGGCTCTCCTGCTCGGCCTCCTGCTCGCCCTTGCCCTGGCTCGCCTGCGGCGTCTTGGTGATGCCGTGCGAGATGTAGTTCACCACGTCCAGGCGCGTGATGCCCTGCTGCTGCAGGAAGTAGACCGCGTGGGAGTCCTTCTCGCCGAAGATCGCGACCAGCACATTGGCCCCGGTGACCTCCTTCTTGCCGGAGGACTGGACGTGCAGGATGGCGCGCTGGATGACGCGCTGGAAGCCGAGCGTGGGCTGCGTGTCCACTTCGCGGTCGGCGGCGATACGCGGGGTCTGCTCGGCGATGTGCTGCGCGAGGTTGCGGCGCAGCTCGTCCAGGTTGGCGCCGCAGGCGCGCAGCACCTCGGCCGCGGTCGGGTTGTCCAGCAGCGCGAGCAGCAGGTGCTCGACGGTGATGAACTCGTGGCGCTTCTGGCGCGCCTCGACGAAGGCCATGTGCAGGCTGACTTCGAGCTCCTGGGCGATCATGCTACGTTTCCTCCATCACGCATTGCAGCGGATGCTGGTGCTTGCGCGAGTATGCCGCGACCTGCTGCACCTTGGTGGAGGCGACGTCGCGCGGGTACACGCCGCACACCCCGATGCCCTCGCGGTGGACCTTGAGCATCACCTGGGTGGCGCGCTCGCGGGTCATGGCAAAGAACTTCTGCAGCACCACGACGACGAATTCCATCGGCGTGTAGTCGTCGTTGAGCAGCATGACCTTGAACATCGGCGGCGGCTTGAGCTTGGCCTTGCGGGCCTCAAGTACCGTGTCGTCCCTCTGCTGCATGGGCATGCCCTGCTCAGTCTCCGCTCCAGACCCCCGCTCCCCGTGCGCTGCGCTCCGTTGACCGTGATGGTTCGATCGAGCCGTCACTGCCGCCTTGCTGCAGGCTATCCTAGCCAATGCGGGAGAGGAGCGCAACGCGCCGGAAAAGCGCAAAATGCGCCTTCTTTCACGGCCTTGCCGGCCGTAGCGCCACTTGACGGCGCTCGCGAAGGCGCGTAAAAGCCGCCGAGTGTTTGGATTCAGGCTGTCTGTTTCGCCAGCGCTAGGGGGGCGGGGTCGTGAGTTTCAAGCACGGCCCGGGCTTTGCCCGGAGTTCAATCCAGGGGAAGGAAGCGAAAATGGCGACAGGCACGGTGAAGTGGTTCAACGACGCGAAGGGCTACGGGTTCATCACGCCGGACGACGGCAGCGAAGACCTGTTCGCGCATTTCTCGGCGATCAACATGCAGGGCTTCAAGACCCTCAAGGAAGGCCAGAAGGTCAGCTTCGACGTGGTGCAGGGCCCCAAGGGCAAGCAGGCCTCGAATATCCAGAAGGTCTGAGGCGCTCCGCCCCGGACCGGCAGGGCCGCCGCGAGGCGGCCCTTCGCGTTTCTACATCCGCTCGATCATCGCCTGCCCGAACCCGGAGCAGGACACCTTCCGCGCGCCCTCCATCAGCCGGGCGAAATCGTAGGTGACGATCCGTTCCGTGATCGCCGTCTCCATCGACCGGAGGATGGCGTCGGCCGCCTCGGTCCAGCCCATGTGCCGCAGCATCATCTCGGCGGAGAGGATCTCGGAGCCGGGGTTGACCTGATCCTTGCCCGCGTACTTGGGCGCCGTGCCATGGGTGGCCTCGAACATGGCGACCGAGTCCGAGAGGTTGGCCCCCGGCGCGATGCCGATGCCCCCGACTTCGGCCGCGAGCGCGTCCGAGAGGTAGTCGCCGTTCAGGTTGGTGGTCGCGAGCACGTCGTACTCCGCGGGGCGCAGCAGGATCTGCTGCAGCATGGCGTCGGTGATGACGTCCTTCACCACGATGTCGGGTCCGCCCTTGGGGTTGGCGAAGCTGCACCAGGGCCCGCCGTCGATGGGCCGGGCGCCGAACTCGCGTGCGGCGAGCGCGTAGCCCCAGTCGCGGAAGCCGCCCTCGGTGAACTTCTGGATGTTGCCCTTGTGCACCAGCGTCACCGACCTGCGCCGGTTGTCGACGGCGTACTGGTAGGCCTTGCGGATCAGGCGCTCGGAGCCCTCGACCGACACCGGCTTGATGCCGATCGCCGAAGTCTCGGGAAAGCGGATCTTCTTCACCTTCATCTCGCCGATGAGGAACTCGATCACCTTCTTCGCCTCGGCGGATCTTGCCGGCCACTCGATGCCGGCATAGATGTCCTCGGCGTTCTCGCGGAAGATCACCATGTCGACCTTCTCGGGCTCCTTGACCGGCGAGGGCACCCCCTTGAAGTAGCGCACCGGCCGCAGGCACACGTACAGGTCGAGCTCCTGGCGCAGCGCGACGTTGATCGAGCGGATGCCCCCGCCCACCGGCGTGGTGAGCGGGCCCTTGATCGAGACCACGTACTCGCGCGCCGCCTGGAGCGTCTCCTCCGGGAGCCAGACGTTCTCCCCATACACCTGACAGGACTTCTCGCCGGCGTAGATCTCCATCCACGCGATCTTCCGGCGGCCCCGATAGGCCTTTTGCACTGCCGCATCGACTACCTTGAGCATCACCGGGGTGATGTCCACGCCGGTGCCATCGCCCACGATGTAGGGGACGACGGGCCGATCCGGCACCACCAGCGAGAAGTCCTTGTTGACGCGGATCTTTTCTCCCTCGGCGGGGACCTTGATGTGCTTGTACGCCATTGCGGCTCCTGGCTCGGTGGGGATTGGGGAGCGGCGATTATAGGAGACCGCAGTCACGGAGCAGGTCCCAGAGAAAACAACGGCATACCTTACGTTGTTGACCTTTCTCCTTTTTACTACAATGAGTTGCGTGGGATGTCCCACAGGGAGGCAAGGCAGGGAGGCCGGGCTGATTCGGTCAACCGCCGTACGGGCTACGCGTTAGGGGATGCGGGGCCTAGCGGCGGACTCGTTGCGTCGCCCCAATACAACTACGACCTCAGGAGAGAGAGACAATGCGCAAGCTGGTGACCCTGATCATGGCGGCCGCGTTCGCCGCTACGAGCTTCAACGTCGTCGCGCAGGACAAGGCGAAGAAGCCCTCGGCCGAGGAGTGCAAGAAGAACCCGAAGATGAAGGGCTGCGAGAAGATGAAGAAGTAGTAAGGTTCGCTCGAGCGAGCCGCGAAAAGGCAGGGGTTCGCCCCTGCCTTTTCGATTTCTGAAGCCGTGAAACGGGCCTTTCTCATCCTGGCGGCGTGCTGCGCGGCCGCCGCCCGCGCCGAGCTGCCCGTGGTGCAGCTCACGGCGGGAATGCACCGCGTCCGGGCCGAGCTCGCCGACCGCGTGGACACGCGCATGACCGGCCTCATGCACCGCACGGCGCTGGCGCAGAACGCCGGCATGCTGTTCGTGTTCGACGAGGCCGCGATCCACTGCATGTGGATGAAGAACACGCTGATCCCGCTCTCGGTCGCGTTCGTCGACGAGGCGGGCGCCGTGATCAACGTCGCCGACATGCAGCCGCACAGCGAGCAGTCGCATTGCGCGGCGCGGCCCGCGCGCTACGCGCTCGAGATGAGCCGCGGCTGGTTCGCCGAGCGCGGGATCGGCCCCGGAAGCCGGCTGCGCGGCATCCCGGGCGCGAAGCAGAACTAAGCCGCTACAGGCCGGCGTTCTGCTGCGCCACCATGCAGTAGAGCATGGGGATCGACAGCAGCGTGTTGAAGCGCGAGGTCAGGCCCGCCATCTTCGCCGCCGCGGCCTTGGCGGCAGCGTCGACCTGCACGATGCCGAGCGCCTTCTTCTGGTTGGGCCAGATGATGAACCAGACGTTGAACGCCATCACCAGGCCGAGCCACATGCCGATGCCGATGGTGTGGAACGGCGCCTGCAGGCCGAGGGCCTGGCCGATGTAGCCGTTCATCCAGGAGAGCAGCAGCCCGGTGACGATGGTGGCGAGCGCCGCCCAGCGGAACCAGAACAGCGCCTCGGGCGCGATCACCTTGGAGATCGCCGGCTTCTGCTCGTCGGGGATCTTCGGCATCGAGGGCGTCTGCACGAAGTTGAAGTACCAGAGCAGCCCGATCCACATCACGCCCGAGAGCACGTGCAGCCAGCGCATGAAGAACGTCCAGTAGCCCATCTCGCCGAGCTTGCCGAAGGTGCCGGCGATCCCCATGATCACGACGAGAACGACCACCCCCGCGATGACGGTGCGGCCGAGCGATTGCAGGACTGCGCCCATGGATTCCCTCCTGGCGTTGTTGTCTTAGGGGTGAAAAAAGTCTAGCACAGCCGCGCACCGCTCCGGCTCACAGCGGGAAGAAGCGCGGCAGCAGCAGGGTGTACGAGCCCAGCATGATGGCGAGCAGCGGCAGGCCGCCACGCACGAAGTCTGAGAAGCGGTAGCCGGCGGCGCTCATCACCAGCAGATTGGTCTGGTAGGCCATCGGCGTCACGTAGCAGAAGTTGGCGCCGAACATGATCGCGAGCACCAGCGGCTCGGCGGAGACGCCGAGCTGCTGGGCGATGCCGACCGCGATCGGCGTGCCGACCGCGGCGGCGGCGTTGTTGGAGACGAAGTTGGTGAACGCCGCCATCAGCAGCATCAGCAGCGCCAGCACCCACTCGCCCGGCAGGCCGCGTGTCGAGGCGACGAACTGCGCGGCGAGCCAGCCGGTCGCACCGGTCTTCTCCAGCGCGGCGCCCAGCGCGAGGCTCGAAGCGACCAGCAGGATCACCTTGGTCGAGAGCGCCGCGCCCACATCCTCCCAGCCCAGGCAGCGCGTGAGCATCATCGCAGCGACGCCCGCCAGCGCCGCGATCGAGATTGGCGCGAGCTTGAGCGCCGCCACCGCCACCACCGCGGCGAGGATGGCGAGGGCGAGCGGCGCGCGCTCGGTGCGCGGCAACTCGTAGCTCTGGTCGAGGACCAGCAGCCGCGCGCGCGCGCGCAGCTGGCCGATGGCCTTCTCCGTGCCCTGCACCAGCAGCACGTCGCCGGCGCGCAGGATCGTGTCGCCGATGTCCTCGCGGCCGCGCATGCTCGGCGCGCCCGCACCGTGCATGCCGACGATCACCACCTCGTGGAAGTCGCCGAAGCGCGTCGCCCGCAGCGTCGAGCCATGCAGCGCCGATCCCTCGGTGACGACGACCTCGGCAAGCTGCTGCCCCTCGGCCTTGAGCGGATGCTCGTCGTCCACGGGGTTCTCGAGGTCGTCGGGCTTGAAGAGCCGGGCGCCCAACTGGTCGGCGAACTCCTGCAGGTCCTTCGCGCCCGCGGTGAGGTAGAGGCGGTCGCCGGCACGCAGCGTCACGGTCGGCAGGCGCGCGAGCTCGAGCGCTTCGCCACGCACCACGCGCGTGACGCGGAAGGCGCGCCCGGCCTTCTCCTGCAGCTGCGCGAGCGTCTTGCCGTCGGCGAACCCGCCCTCGGCGACGTGCAGGGCGGCCGCGAACATCTGCGGGGTCGCGTCGCCCAGGGGCGAGGTGCGCTCCGGGATGAGGCGCGGCAGCACCAGCCACAGGTAGAGGATGCCGCCGACCGCCGCAAGCGCCGTGACGTGGATGAAGTCGAACATCTCGAAGCGGCGCACGCCCAAGTCGGCGGCGATCGCCACCACGATCAGGTTGGTCGAGGTGCCGATGGTGGTGCCCATGCCGCCGATGAGCACCGCGTAGTTCATCGGCAGCAGCGTGCGCGCGGGCGAGGTCTTGGCGCGCAGCGCGGCGCCGACCAGCACCGGCATCATCAGCACCACGATCGGGGTATCGTTGAGCACGCCGCTCGCCGCCGCGCACAGGACCAGCACCACGAGCATGGCGAGCGCGGGTTGCGCCTCGAGCAGGCGCGCGAGCACCCGCGAGACCGGCTCGAGCGCGCCAGTGAGCACCAGGCCGCGTCCGAGCATCATCAGCCCGCAGATCGCCACCAGCGCCTCGTGCCCGAAGCCGAGAAAGAAGGCGGTCGGCCGCAGGTACTCGCCGGCGGCGACATAGGGAAACACCTCGAAGCCTGCCGTCAGCAGCACCAGCACGCCCAGGCCGGTCGTCTCGATCGGCACCTTCTCGCTCGCGAACAGCAGGAACGCGGCAACCGTGAGCGCGAGCACGGCGATGGCGTGAGGATCCATGTCGCGGGAACTGCGCGGCCCTCGGAGCGTCCACTATACTTCGTCTTCTCGCCGGACGAGAAAATCGTGTCCGACCTTTTTTTCTTGCCGCATTTTCCCTCGGCGCTGTCGCAGTTGCCGTGGTATGCGCTGCTGCTGTTCGGCGCGGTGATCGCCGGGGAAGCCGTCGAGCGCTGGCTGCGGCTGCCGCGGCTGTTGGGCTGGATCGCGGTAGGCGCGGTGCTCGGCCCGCACCAGCTGGGGGCGCTTGATGCCGGTGGGCTCGAGGCGCTGCGGCCGCTGCTGGACATCGCCATCGGCATGGTGCTTTTCGAGCTTGGCCAGCGCGTGGATCTGTCATGGCTGCGGCGCAACCCGTGGCTGCTCGGCACCAGCGTCCTGGAGAGCGCGCTCGCCTTCGGCCTGATGTACGTCGTGCTGCTGGCGGCGGAGGCGCCTCCGCTGCTCGCCGCCGCGGCGGCCGCGATCGGCATTGCCACCTCGCCAGCGGTCGTGCTCACCGTGGCGCGCGACCTGCGCGCGCAGGGGCAGGTCGCCGAGCGCGCGCTGCTGCTTACGGCACTCAATTCCGTGTATGCCGTGATCGTCGCCGCGGTGCTGCTGGCGTGGCTGGCGCGCGACTACGCGGGCGACTGGCGCGTCGGTGTGCTGCATCCGTTGTACCTCATCTTCGGCTCGCTCGCGCTCGCGGCGGCGTTCGCGGGCGCGACCCTCTGGCTGCTGCGGCTGCTCGGGCGGCGCCACGAGGCGCAGTTCTTCTGCGCCGTGGCGCTGGTCGTGATCGCGGTGTGGGCGGCGGCATCGCTCAAGCTCTCGGTGGCGCTCGCGCTGCTCGCCTACGGGGCGATGGCGCGCGTCTTCGACCGGCGGCGCCTGTTCGTGTCGCTCGAGTTCGGCCGCGTCGGCCGCATCCTGCTGATCCTGCTGTTCGCGATCAGCGCGGCCTCGCTCGACTGGTCGCTGCTCGCGAGCGGCGCGTTCGTCGGTGCGCTGCTCATCGCGGCGCGGCTCGCCGGCAAGGCGCTCGGGGTGCTCGCGCTCGCGCCCGCCTCGGGGATGCCGCTGCGCAAGGCGTCGCTGCTGGCCCTGGCGCTGACGCCGATGTCGGGCATCGCGATCGTCCTCATGCACGAGACCGCGCGGCTCTACCCGCAGTTCGCGCCCGCGCTCGCCGCCGTGGTGGTGTCGGCGATCGCAGTGCTGGAGCTTCTGGGACCGCTGCTGACGCACTTTGCGCTGGTGCGCGCGGGCGAGACCGCGGGCGAGGTGCGCTGAGCATGGAGCCACTCGAATTCCGCCGCTCGACCCCGCTCACCCTGGGCGTGGAGCTCGAGCTGCAGCTCGTCAACCGGCGTGACTGCGACCTGACGCGCGCCGCCTCCGACCTGCTGGCCCAGGTCGCCCGCCGGCCGCACCCCGGGGAGATCAAGCCCGAAATCACCGAGAGCATGATCGAGGTGAGCACCTCGGTGCATGCGCGCTACCCGGCGCTCGTGGGGGAGCTGCGGCAGATCCGCGACGCGCTGCTCGCGGTCGCCGAGAAGCTCAACGTCGGGGTCGCCGGCGGCGGGGCGCACCCGTTCCAGCACTGGAGCGAGCGCCGCATCATGGACACGCCGCGCATGCAGCACGTGTCGCAGCTCTACGGCTACCTCGCCAAGCAGTTCACCGTGTTCGGCCAGCACATCCACATCGGCTGCGCCGAGGGCGACGACGCCATGTACCTGCTGCACGCCATGGCGCGCTACGTGCCGCAGTTCATCGCCCTGTCGGCCGCTTCGCCCTTCTACCAGGGCGTGGACACCGCCTTCGACTCCTCGCGCCTGAACGCGGTGTTCGCGTTCCCGCTGTCGGGCCGCGCGCCCTTCGTGCTGACCTGGCCGGCGTTCAATGACTATTTCGCCAAGATGCGGAGCGCCGGGATCGTCGAGAGCATGAAGGACTTCTACTGGGACATCCGGCCCAAGCCCGAGTTCGGCACCATCGAGATCCGCGTCTGCGACACGCCGCTCGGCGTCGAGCGCGCCGCCGCGCTCGCGGCCTACGCGCAGGCGCTGGCGCGGCGGCTGCTGATCGAGCGGCCGCACCCGGTGACCGAGGACGCCTATCTCGCCTACACCTACAACCGCTTCCAGGCCTGCCGCTTCGGCCTCGAGGGCGAGATGGTGGATGCCGAGAGCGGCGTGCGGCGGCCGATCGGCGAGGACGTGCGCGCGACGCTGGATGCGCTCGCGGTGCACGCCCGCGAGCTCGAGTCGGAAGCCGCGATGCGGGAGATCGCCGACGTGGTCCGGCAGGGCAACGACGCGCGCTGGATGCGCGAGCGCTTCGCCGAGGGCCGGTCGCTGCCCGACCTGGTGTGGCGCCAGGTGGAACGCCTGCGCGAAGGACGGTGAGCCCGGCACGTCCGCTGCGCATCGGGCTGTCGGCCCGCCTGCTGCACGACCCGCCCCGCGAGCTCGGTTTTCGCGGCAAGACGCTGCAGTACCTCGAGCAGACGGTCGCGCACTGGCTGCTCGCGCATGGCGCGCTGGTTTTCATGGTGCCGACGGTGGCGCGCGGCGCCACGGTCGAGCGCGCCGCGATCAGCATGCGCGACTACGTGCGCGAGCTCGACGGCCTGCTGCTGCAGGGCGGCGCCGACGTGAGTCCCTTGAGCTACGGCGAGGAGCCGCTGCGCGAGGAATGGGCGGGGGACCGCGTGCGCGACCTCTACGAGACGGAGCTCTTCTGGGAATGCGTCATCCAGGGCCGCCCGGTGCTCGGCATCTGCCGGGGGCTGCAGCTCGTTAACGTCGCGCTGGGCGGGACGCTGTACCAGGACATCGCCACCCAGGTGCCGGGCGCGCTCGCGCACGTCGACCGGCAGGCCTACGACCAGAACGAGCACGAGGTCGAGATCGTCCCCGGCTCGGGCCTTGGCCGGCTCTATGGCCTGACGCGTCGAGCCCGCGTCAACTCCATCCACCACCAGTCGGTGAAGCATCTCGGACGCGGCCTCGCGGTCGAGGCGGTGTCGCCGGGTGACGGCGTGATCGAGGCGATCCGCTGGTCGGGGTCGAGCTACGTCATGGGGCTGCAGTGGCACCCCGAGTTCCACGGGGCGGGGGAGCGCGGCCTGCTCGACGGCTCGCCGGTGCTGGAGGAGTTCCTGGAGGCGGCCGCCGCGGCGCGCGAGCGCTGAAAAAAAGCCGGAAGCGGGCGAAGAGGGGGCCGCTTCCGGCGTCCTGCGACTGCTGCTGCTTCAGGACTTCTTGTCCTCGTCCTCGGGCTTCTTCTTGTCCTCGTCGCTCTTCTCGTCGGTGGTCGGGCTCTTGGCGTCGTCCTTCGCGTCGTCCGAGTTGTAGACGGCGGGTGCGCTCACGGCGACCGCGGCGTGGCCAGCGGCGCTGGCGAGCGCGAACAGGGCGACGAACAGGCTTGCGAACAGCGTTTTCATTTCAGTTCCTTTCGGGGTTGGGATAAACTCGATTACGGGGCGGAAACCGGCCGGTCAGTCGGCCTTCTTGCCGCCGTCCTCCTTCTTCTCTTCGTCCTGCGGCTTCGGGGCCTCGCTTTTGCCTTCGCTCGCGGCCTCGTCCTTCTTCTCGTCCTGCACGGCGACCTGCGGGGCAGGCGCGGGCTGCGCGGCGGACGGCGCGGGCTGAGCCGCGGGGCTCGAGGTCACGGCGGCAGGAGCGCTCGATTGCACCGCGCGGTCTTCGCCGCATGCGGCGAGCCCGGCGGTGGAAAGCGCCGCAACGATCAGATGCATCTTCATGGGTTTGGTCCCTTCAATGGTGAGTGGGCATTGCGGAGGGCATTGCACCGCGCCCATGTAAGCCGAGCATGTCGCGAACCGGGACTCTTGTATCTGCGAGGTGCAATCTGTTGCGCCGCGTTACGGCGAAGGCTCCGGTTACATGGCGTTACATTCCACCTTGACGCGGCGCGCGGCGACGTGCCATATAGCGCCGCCATGGAGCGTCAGGGTCACATTCTGGTGGTCGACGACGATCCCGGAATCCGCGGCCTGCTCGGCGAGTATCTCGAGCGCAGCGGCTTTCGGGTCTCGCTCGCAACCGACGGGCGCGAGATGCGGTGCGCGCTGGAAGCCAGCCGGCCGGATCTGGTGGTGCTGGACGTCATGCTGCCGGGCGAGGACGGCCTGGCGCTGTGCCGTGACCTGCGCGCCCGCTCCAGGCTCCCGGTGATCATGCTCACCGCGCGTGGCGACGAGCTCGACCGGATCATCGGCCTTGAAATGGGCGCCGACGACTACCTCGCCAAGCCGTTCAACCCGCGCGAGCTGCTCGCGCGCATCAACAGCGTGTTGCGCCGCGCGCGCGCGCTGCCGCCGGAGCAGGGCCCCGCGCACCGCGTGCGGTTCGCCGGCTGGACGCTGGATCTTGCGGCGCGGCAGTTGATCGCGCCGGACAGCCTGGTGGTCAGCCTGAGCGGCGCGGAGTTCCGGCTGCTTGCGGTGTTCGTGGACCGTCCCAACAGGGTGCTCGACCGCAATCAGCTGATGGATCTGACGCTCGGGCGCGAGAGCTCGCCGTTCGACCGCTCCATAGACGTCCAGGTGAGCCGGCTGCGCGCGCGCCTGCGCGACGAGGGGCGCGAGCCCCGCATTATCAAGACCGTCCGCAACGAGGGCTATGTGCTCGCCGCCGCGGTCGAACGGCTCGACTGATGCGCCTCGTGCCCGCATCGCTCTTCGGGCGCACCCTGCTCGTGCTCGCGGTCGGGCTGCTGTTGGCGCAGGCGGCGAGCGTGGTGCTCAACCTGTTCGACCGCGGCAGCTCGGTCTACCGCCTGGCGGCGATCCAGATCGCGGCACGCATCGCGCAGAACGCGCGCATCCTCAACCGCCTGCCGGCGGCCGAGCGCCCCAAGGTGATCGAATCGGTCGACGGGCGCCACCTGCGCGTGTACCTGAGCGAGCAGACCGTGCCGGTTTCGCGAGGCTTCGAGGAGCACGACCGCTACGAGAACGCGTTCCGCGAGCTGCTGCTCAGGCAGATCGGCGTGTCGTGGCCGGTGAACGTGGAGATCACCTCGCAGCCGCGGGTACCGAACGTGCCCGGCGAAGGGTCGGTGGCCACCCCGTTCGAGATCTGGCTGGCGCGATATTTCTACTATCTGTTTCCGGACACGTTTTCGATCGTCGCCCAGGTCCGCCTCGAGGACGGCAGCGTCGCGGTCTTCTCCGCGATCGTGCCACAGGAGCCGCTGAGCCGGCTCGAGTCGCTGGTGCCGCAGCTCCTGCTGCTGGTGGGGGTGTGCTTCGCGCTGGCGGGGCTGCTCGTCTACATGACCACACGCTCGCTCGACCGCCTGGCGCAAGCTGCCGACGCGATCGGGAGCAGCCCGGACGGTGCGCCGACCGAAGAGTCGGGGCCGAGCGAGATCCGGCGCGTCATCGGCGCTTTCAATCGCATGCAGCAGCGCGTGCGCGACCACCTCCAGGAACGCACCCGCCTGCTCGGTGCGATCTCGCACGACCTCAAGACGCCGATCACGCGGCTGCGGCTGCGAACCGAGATGCTGGCCGACTCCGAAGTCGGCGCCAAGATGCAGCGCGACCTGGACGAAATGGAGGCGATGGTGGGATCGACACTGGAATTCTTCCGCGATCTTGGCGCCGAGCCGCAGCGCCGGCCGATCGATGTCGGCGCGCTGGTCGAAAGCGTGGTGGAGGACCGGCGCGATGTCGGCCAGACCCTGGAGGTGCGCGGCGCGGCGCGCACGCCCTATCCCGGCCATCCGCAGGCGCTGCGCCGCTGCCTCGAGAACCTGATCGAGAACGCGGTGCGCTACGCCGGTTCGGCCGCCATCGAGCTCGACGACACGGCCGAGCGCCTGCGCATCGCGGTGCGGGATCAGGGACCGGGGATCCCGGAAGCGGAGCTGCAGCGCGTGTTCGAGCCGTACTACCGGCTTGAATACTCGCGCAACCCTGCGAGCGGAGGCGTCGGGCTCGGTCTGAGCATCGCGCGCAACATCGCTCGCTGGCACGGCGGGGACGTCGAGCTCAGCAACGCGTCCGGCGGCGGGCTGAGCGCGGCGATCGTCCTGCCGCGCGGTGCCCGCGTCAGGTCGCCTAGTGCCCGAGGATCTGGCTGAGGAAGAGCCGCGCCCGCTCGCTCTTCGGCGCGGCGAAGAACTCCTGCGGCGGCGCGGCCTCGACGATCTCGCCGTGGTCCATGAAGACGACGCGGTCGGCGACCGTGCGCGCGAAACCCATCTCGTGCGTCACCACCACCATGGTCATGCCCTCGCCCGCGAGCTCGACCATGACGTCGAGCACCTCCTTGATCATCTCCGGGTCGAGCGCCGAGGTCGGCTCGTCGAACAGCATGACCTTGGGCCGCATGGCGAGCGCGCGCGCGATCGCCACGCGCTGCTGCTGGCCGCCGGAGAGCTGCGCCGGGTACTTGCGCGCCTGCTCGGCGATGTGCACCCGCTCGAGCAGCTGCATCGCCAGCGCTTCGGCTTCCTTGCGCGGCGTGCGCCGCACCCACACCGGGGCGAGGGTCAGGTTCTCGAGCGCGGTGAGGTGCGGGAACAGGTTGAAGCTCTGGAACACCATGCCGACCTCGGCGCGGGTCGCCTCGATCGCCTTGAGGTCGTCGGTGAGCTCGATGCCGTCGACGACGATGCGCCCCTGCTGGTGCGTCTCGAGCCGGTTGATGAGGCGGATCATGGTCGACTTGCCCGAGCCCGAGGGCCCGCAGACCACGATGCGCTCGCCGCGCGCCACCTCCAGGTCGATCTCCTTCAGCACCTGGAACGTGCCGAACCACTTGCTCACGCCCTGCAGGCGGATGATGGGCTCAGGCATCGCGCAGGGCCCCGGCGCGCGCCCCCGGGGTGAGGTCGTGCTCGAGGCGCTGGCTGTAGCGCGACATGGTGGTGCAGAAGGCGAAGTACACGAGCGAGGCGAAGAGATAGGCCTCCACGCCGAACCCGGTCCAGGCCGGCTCCTGCAGCGACACCTTGATCGAGGTCAGCAGGTCGAAGAGGCCGATGATCACGACCAGCGAGGTGTCCTTGAAGAACGCGATGAAGGTGTTGACGAGCGGGGGGATCGAGACGCGCAGCGCCTGCGGCAGCACCACCAGCAGGGTCTTGCGCCAGTAGGGCAGCCCGAGCGCGTCCGCAGCCTCGTATTGCCCGTGCGGGATGGACTGCAGCCCGCCGCGCACCACCTCGGCGAGGTAGGCGGCGGCGAACATGATCATCGCGATCTGCGCGCGCAGCAGCTTGTCGACCGTCACGCCCGCGGGCAGGAACAGCGGCAGCATGACCGAGGCCATGAAGAGCAGGCTGATGAGCGGCACGCCGCGGATGAGCTCGATGTAGCCGACGCAGAAGCCGCGCACCACCGGCATCGCGGAGCGCCGCCCCAGCGCGAGCAGGACGGCGAGCGGAAAGGCGGCTGCGAGGCCGAAGGTGGCGAGCAGCAGCGTCAGCATCAGCCCGCCCCAGCGCTCGTTCTCTACGTAGCGCAGGCCGAACACCCCGCCCCACATCAGCACGCCGATCAGGGCGAGCCCCGCGACCCAGTAGAGCGCCAGGCGCGGCCGCCAGAAGCGGCGCAGCGCGGACACCGCGTAGAGCGCGAGCATGACCAGGATCGCAAGGCCGGGGCGCCAGTGTTCCTCGTAGGGGTAGGTGCCGAACAGGATGAAGCGGTGCTTCTCGGCGATGAACGCCCAGCAGGCGCCCTCGCCGCGCGCCGCGCGGCAGGCCCCGGAGTCGGGCGCGCTCCAGACGGCGTCGAGGAAGGCCCAGTCGAGGAACGGCGGCAGCGTGCGCCACAGCAGCCAGAGCGCGAGCATCGAGAGGATCGCGTTCGGCCAGCTGGAAAAAAGGTTCGCCCGCAGCCACGGAAAAACGGGGTCAGACCACGTTTTCGCGAGCGCCGCGGTGCTCATCGCGACGCTCCCCGCAGCGCGACGCGCCGGTTGTACCAGTTCATGAACGCGGAGATCGACAGGCTGATCGTGAGGTAGACGAGCATGATGATGGCGATGCCCTCGATCGCCTGGCCGGTCTGGTTCATGGTGGTGTTGGCGATCGAGACCAGGTCCGGATAGCCGATCGCCACCGCGAGCGAGGAGTTCTTGGTGAGGTTGAGGTACTGGCTGGTCATCGGCGGCACGATCAGGCGCAGCGCCTGCGGCAGGATCACCAGCTGCATCGCGCGGCGCCGCGGCAGGCCCAGCGAATCGGCGGCCTCGAACTGGCCCTTGTCCACGGCGAGCACGCCCGCGCGCACGATCTCGGCGACGAACGCCGCGGTGTAGGTGGCCAGGCCCGTCAGCAGCGCCGCGAACTCGGGCGTCAGCGTGGCCCCGCCCTGGAAGTTGAAGCCGGCGAGCTCGGGTCGGTCCCAGGCGAGCGGGGCGCCGGAGGCGAGGAACACGGCGAGCGGGGTCCCGAGGACCAGCGCGAATCCCAGCCAGGCGCCGGGCGGCGGGGCGCCCGTTGCCGCTTGGCGCGCGCGCGCCCAGCGCGCGACGAGGATCGCCGCGACGACGCCGGCAAGGAGGGCAGCGAGCATCCAGCCGTAGGCCGGGTGCGGCGCCGGAACGGGCAGCGCGATGCCGCGATTGGACAGGAACACGCCGGCGAGGGGGCTCAGCGCCTCGCGCGGCCCGGGCAGGTTCTCGGCGATGATCGCGTACCAGAAGAACAGCTGCACCAGCAGCGGGATGTTGCGCATCACCTCCACGTACAGCGCGGCGAGCCTCGCCACCAGCCAGTTCGAGGACAGGCGCCCCAGGCCGATCAGGGTGCCCAGCACGGTCGCGACCACGATGCCCAGCAGCGCGACGCGGAAGGTGTTGGCGAGACCCACGCCGAAGGCGCGCAGGTAGGTGTCGGCGGCGCTGAAGGCGATGAAGGTGGTCTCGCCGATCTCGAATCCGGCCTCGCGCCCGAGGAAGCCGAAGCCGCTGGCCACCCGCAGCGCTTCGAGGTTCCTCGCGGTGTTCGAGACGAAGAACCACAGCACCAGGCCGGCCGCGGCGAGCAGGCCGGCCTGGTAGGCGAGGCGCCGGTTCACCCTAGCGGATCGGCGGGGCGTACATCAGTCCGCCCTTGGTCCAGAGGTTGTTGATGCCCCGGTCGAAGCCGAGCGGCTTGAGGTGGGTCTCGAACGACTCGCCGTAGTTGCCGACCTGCTTGATGATGTTGAAGGCCCAGCGGTTGTCCAGGCCGAGCATCTTGCCGACGTCGCCGCTCGCGCCGACGAAGCGCTGCACCGCCGGGTCCTTGCTGGAGGCGGCCTGGTCGATGTTCTTCGAGGTCAGGTTCATCTCCTCGGCCTCGAGCATCGCGAACAGCGACCACTTTACGATGTCGAACCACTTGTCGTCGCCGTGGCGCACCACCGGCCCGAGCGGCTCCTTCGAGATGACCTCGGGCAGGATGATGTGCTCGGCCGGGTTCGGCGCGCGCGAGCCGCGCGTCGACACCAGCCCCGAGACGTCGGTCGTGAACACATCGCAGCGCCCGGAGAAGTAGGCGTTGGTCACCTCCTCGAGCTTCTCGATCACCACCGGCTTGAAGCTCATGCGGTTGGCGCGGAAGTAGTCGGCGAGGTTGAGCTCGGTGGTGGTGCCGGGCTGCACGCACACCGTGGCGCCGTTCAGCTGCTTCGCGCTCTTGACGTTGAGCTTGCGCGGCACCATGAAGCCCTGGCCGTCGTAGAAGTTGACGCCGACGAAGTTCAGGCCCAGGCTCGTGTCGCGCGTCACCGTCCAGGTGGTGTTGCGCGCCAGCACGTCCACCTCGCCCGACTGCAGCGCGGTGAAACGCTGCTGCGCGGTGAGCGGGGTGTAGCGCACCTTGGAAGCGTCGCTGAACACCGCCGCCGCGACCGCGCGGCACAGGTCGACGTCGAGGCCCTTCCAGACCCCCTTCGAGTCGGGTTGCGAGAAGCCGGCGAGGCCGGTGTTGACCCCGCATTGCACATGGCCTTTCTTCTGCACCGCGTCGAGGGTGGATTGGGCGTGCACCGCGCCGGTGCCGAGGATCGCGAGGGCTGCGACGCCTGTCCAGAGGCTGTATCGATTCATCGGGATCTCCCTAGGGTGTGTGGCGCGCAGTGTAGTCTCGGGCCCGAGGCCGGGCAACCGGCGCGATCAGGAGTCTTCGCGCAGCGGCCGGCGCGGGCACTCCTCGAAAATGCGCGCCCGGCAGCGCGCGCAGATTCCCGGGTCGAGCTGCTCGAAGATCTTCGCGATCGCCTCGCGCTTGTCGCGGAACACGCCGTCCTCGCCGATCTCCTGCGCAAAGCCGCTGTTGCGCAGCACCACCTCCGCGGGCTGGCGCAGGCCCTGCAGGTAGAGCCGGCCGCCGGACCAGCGCCGTGCGCGCGCCTCGCGCGCCAGCGCCTCCGCGCCCGCGAGGTCGATGAAGTTGATGTTGCGCGCCACCAGCAGCAGGTTCCTCTGCCCACGCGCCACCTCGCGCAGCGTCTCGAGGTGCGACTCGACGTGGTCCACGGCGCCGAAGTAGATCGAGCCCTCTACCGCCATGATCTTGAGCTGGGGGCATTCCACGAGCCCCTGCGCCACCGGGCCGAAGCGCCGCTCGCTGTGGCGCGGGTCTGGCGCCACGGCGCGCATCTGCGGCCGCGAGGTGCGGTTGAGGTACAGCACGAGCGAAAGCACCACGCCGACCAGGATCGCCATCTCGAGGTTCATGAGCAGCGTGGCGGCGAAGGTGAGGAGCAGCACGCTCGCCTCGGCGCGGCTGGCCCGCAGGATGGCGCGCATGGCGCCGAGGTCGAGCAGCCCCCAGGCGACCATGAAGAGCAGCGCCGCCATCGAGGCCACGGGCAGGTGAACGATCAGCGGCGCCAGCGCGAATACGAGCAGCGCGAGGATGGGCGCGGAGAACGCCGCCGCGAGCGGCGTGCGAGCGCCGGCCTCGTAGTTGAGGCCCGAGCGGTTGAACGAGGCCGAGGTCGGGTAGCCGGAGAAGAAGCTCGCGGCGATGTTGCCCAGCCCCTGGCCGATGAACTCCTGGTTGGCGTCGATGCGCTGGCCGGACTTGAGCGCGATGGCGCGCGCGATCGACATCGCCTCGGTGAGAGAGAGCACGGTCACGCCGACCGCGATCCCCATCAGCGCCTTGAGGGTGTCGGCCGAGAGGTCGGGAAGCGAGAGTCCCGGCAGCGCGCCCGGGAGCGCGCCAATCGTGCGGATGCCGGCGTGCCCGGGGATCAGCCACTGATCGAGTGCGAAGCCCGCGAGTCCGCCGACCAGCAGCGCGACGATCATGTAGGGGACCCTACGCAGGTACCTGCGCGCGGCCACGCCCGCCGCGAGCGTCAGGCCGCCGACCAGCAGCACGTTCGGGTTCACCTCCCCGATCTGCCCGAGGAACGCCTTGAGCGTCGACAGGAACGAGCTGCCCGGCGCGATCTCGAGGCCGAAGAAGTTGCCGAGCTGGCTGGCGACGATGAGCGTCGCCGCGCCCGCGGTGAAGCCGACCACGACCGTGTGCGAGACGAAGTTGACGATGCGGCCGAGCCGCAGCGCGCCCATCGCGAGCATCAGCACCCCGGCCATGAGCGAGAGCGTCAGCACCAGCGTGATGTAGCGCTCCGAGCCCGGCGCGGCGAGCGGCGCGACCGTGGCGAGCACGTAGAGCGAGACCGCGTTGGTCGGGCCGCTGACCGCGTGCCAGGAGGAGCCGAAGAGCGCCGCGACCGCCGCCGGCACCATCGCCGCGTAGAGCCCGTACTGCGGCGGCAGGCCGGCGAGCGTCGCGAACGCGATGCCCTGCGGCACGACGATGACGGCGCCGATCAGCGCCGCGATCAGGTCGGCGCGCAGGCTGGCGCGGTCGATGCGCCGGCGCCAGGCGAGCGGCGGAAAGAACCTCGCGGCGCGCGCTGCGAGCGGCGCCACTCAGGCCCGCGCCGCCGCGCGGGCCCGCAGCATCGCGCCGATGATGATCATCGCGCCGACGAGCAGCGCGGCGACCATGAACAGGAAGCTCAGGTTCTCGAGGAACCTCGCCGCGCCCGCGCCGAGCTCGAGCACTTCCAGCTGCGCCAGGTAGACCGGCAGCACCAGCAGCCGGCTGACGGCGACGATCAGCATGATGATCGCGGTGACCAGCTTGATCATGTACGGCTTGACGTAGGTCGTGCCGATCGCGCCCAGCTGGATGCCGAACAGCGACCCGAGCAGGATCAGCATCGCGAGGCGAATGTCGACGAAGCCGGCCATCGCGTACTTGAGCGTGCCGAACAGACCCATCACGAACGCGATGACGAGCTCGGTTGCGCTCGCCACCAGGCTCGGCGCGCCGAGCAGGTAGATCATCCCGGGCACGCCTACGAAGCCGCCGACGGCGATGGTCGAGGCGAGCAGCCCCGTGCAGAAGCCGAGCGGCAGGATGAAGAGCGCCGAAACGTGCACCCCTGCCACGCTGAAACGCATCATGGTTCCCGGGATCTCGACCGACTGCACCCACTCTGCGAACACGTGGGTCCGCTCGACCTCGCCCGCGCCGCTGCGGTGCAGGCGCAGCGCGTCGCGCAGCACGAAGCCCCCGACCACGCTCAGCACGACGACGAACGTCAGGCTGACGTAGAGATTCGATCCCGCTTCACCGTAGGCATCGCGCACCGATTCCATGAAGCCCGCGCCGACCCAGACCCCGGCGCTCGCGGTGAGCGCCATGGTGAGGCCCAGCTTGAGGTCGACCTGGCCGAACTGGTGCCGCTTCCAGGCTCCGACCAGCGCCTTGGGGAACTTGTGGCAGAGGTTGCTCGCCACCGCCACCACCCCGGGAGCCCCCATGCTCATCATGCCCGGTGTCAGCACGAAGGCGCCGCCCGATCCGATGAAGCCGCTCACCAGGCCGCCGACGAAGCCGACGATGAGCAGGAACGCGACGTTGTGCGGAGCAAGCTCGATGAATCCCGGGGGCATGGCCTCAATCCTCGGTGCGTCCGGCCGCCTGCGCGCGGCTCTGGGCGCGCGGCCTCACTCCGAGCGCTTCCCAGAAATACCCGGTGAACGCGCCGTGCGCGAACGAGAACACCAGCGCCGTGACCACCGGCAGCAGCGGATAGAGCCCGTCGGTGCGCGTGTAGCTCGCCATCACCTCGGCCTCGTTGGCGAACAGCGCGACGTAGAGGGCGAGGGTCGTCGCGCCGGACACGGCGAGCCTGCCGAGGAGCTCTTTACGGGAGTGCATGGCGCAGGATGAACGCGGAAGATGATACCCTGCGCCGGCGCGCGCGCAGTTCGATCCTGCTTCGCTCCGGATAAGAAACCCGTATGCCCAGGCTAGCCGCAAACCTCTCCATGCTCTTCGCCGAGCACGCGTTCCTCGATCGCTTCGCGGCCGCTGCGCGCGCCGGCTTCCACTGGGTCGAGTACCAGTTCCCTTACGCCTGGCCGAAGGAAGAGCTCGCCACGCGCGCCCGCGCCGCGGGCGTCGAGGTGGTGCTGCACAACCTGCCTGCGGGCGACACGACGAAGGGCGATCGCGGCATCGCCTGCCTGCCCGGGCGCGAGGCGGAGTTCCGCGCGGGCGTGGAACTCGCTATGCGGTACGCGCGCGCCACCGGCTGTCCGCGTTTCAACTGCCTGGCGGGTCTTGCGCCGCCGGGCGTGCCGCGCGCGCAGCTGCTCGAGACGCTGGTCGCCAACCTGCGCTTCGCGGCGCAGCGGCTCGCCGCGGCGGGCCTCACGCTGCTCCTCGAGCCGATCAACCCGCGCAGCGTTCCCGGGTTCCTGCTCAACCGCTCGCGCGAGGCGCTCGAGGTGATCGACGCCGTGGGCGCGCCGAACCTCCTGCTGCAGTACGACCTGTTCCACATGCAGATCGCCGAGGGCGACCTCGCCGCCACGATCGAGCGGCTGCTGCCGCGCATCGGCCACATGCAGCTCGCCGACGTCCCCGGGCGCCACGAGCCGGGCACGGGCGAGATCAACTTCGCGTGGCTGCTCGAGCACATCGACCGCCTCGGCTATGGCGGCTGGATCGGCTGCGAATACAATCCGCAGGGCGACACCCTGGAAGGCCTGGCATGGGCGAAGCGTTACCTCGGCGGGACGTAGACGCGGCGCGGCAGCGCGAGACGGTGCGCGCGCTGCGCGAGTTCCTCCCCGCGCGCGCGGTGCTCTGGGAGGATGAGGACACCCGCCCCTACGAGTGCGACGGTCTCACGGCCTACCGCCGCGTGCCGATGGTGGTGGCGCTGCCGGAGACCGAGGCGCAGGTGCAGCGCGTGCTCGCGACCTGCTCGGCGCTCGGCGTGCCGGTGGTGCCGCGCGGCGCGGGCACCGGGCTCTCGGGGGGCGCGCTGCCGCTCGGCGACGGCGTGCTGCTCTCGATGGCCAAGTTCATGCGGATCCTGCGGCTCGATCCGCTCGCGCGCCTGGCGGTGGTGCAGCCGGGCGTGCGCAACGCGGCGATCTCGGAGGCGGCGGCGCCCTTCGGCCTGTTCTATGCGCCCGATCCCTCGAGCCAGATCGCCTGCACCATCGGCGGCAACGTGGCCGAGAACTCGGGCGGCGTGCACTGCCTCAAGTACGGCCTCACCGTGCACAACGTCCTGCGCGTCAAGGGCTACACCGTCGCCGGCGAGGCGGTGAGCTTCGGTTCCGAGGCGCTCGACGCGCCCGGCTACGACCTGCTCGCGCTCGCGATCGGCTCCGAAGGGCTGCTTGCCGTGACCACCGAGGTCACGGTGCGGCTGCTGCCCCGGCCGCCGGCGGCGCGCGTCGTGATGGCGTCCTTCGACGACGTGCAGAAGGCGGGCGACGCGGTCGCGGCGGTGATCGCGGCGGGCATCATCCCGGCGGGCCTGGAGATGATGGACCGGCCCGCCACCCGCGCCACCGAGGAGTTCGCCGGGGCGGGCTACGACCTCGAGGCGGCGGTGATCCTGCTGTGCGAGTCCGACGGCGCGCCCGAGGAGGTCGAGGAGGAGGTCGCGCGGATGCGGGAAGTGCTCGCGCGCGCCGGCGCCACGCGCATGACCGAGTCGCGCGACGAGACCGAGCGGCTCAGGTTCTGGTCCGGGCGCAAGGCGGCCTTCCCCGCGATGGGCCGCATCTCGCCCGACTACTACTGCATGGACGGCACCATCCCGCGCCGCAGGCTCGGCGAGGTGCTCGGCTTCATCGCCGAGATGGAGCGCAAGTACGGCCTGCGCTGCCCCAACGTGTTTCACGCCGGCGACGGCAACCTGCATCCGCTGATCCTGTTCGACGCCAACGACGCGGACCAGCTGCGCCGCACCGAGGCCTTCGCCGGCGAGGTGCTGGAGAAGTGCGTCGCGGTGGGCGGCACGATCACCGGCGAGCACGGCGTGGGCGTGGAGAAGATCGACCAGATGTGCGTGCAGTTCCGGCCCGCCGAGCTCGAGGTGTTCCACGCCGTGAAGCGCGCCTTCGATCCCAGGGGCCTGCTCAACCCCGGCAAGGCCGTGCCGACGCTCGCGCGCTGCGCCGAGTTCGGTCGGCGGCACGTGCACGCGGCGTCCGCGCCGCACGCGGACCTGCCGCGCTTTTGACCGCCGCCGAGCTCCGGGAGCGCATCCGCGAGGCCGCGGGCCGGCGCGCGGCGCTGTGCCTGCGAGGCGGCGGCAGCAAGGACTTCTACGGCGGGGAGCCGCGCGGCGAGCTGCTCGAGGCGGGCGGGCACCGAGGCATCGTCGACTACGACCCGACCGAGCTGGTGCTGACCGCGCGCGGCGGCACGCCGCTCGCGGAAGTCGAGTCCGCGCTCGCCGCCCAGGACCAGATGCTCGCTTTCGAGCCGCCGCACTTCGGGCGCGGCGCGACGCTGGGCGGCTGTGTTGCGGCGGGGCTTTCCGGTCCGCGGCGCGCCGCGGCGGGCGCGCTGCGCGACTAAGTGCTCGGCGTGCGCATCCTCGACGGCCGGGGGCGCGAGCTCGCCTTCGGCGGGCGCGTCATGAAGAACGTCGCGGGCTACGACATCTCGCGGCTGCTCGCGGGGTCGCTCGGCACGCTGGGCGTCATCCTGGAGGTCTCGCTCAAGGTGCTGCCGCGCCCGCCGGCCGAGACTTCGCTGCGCTTCGAGCTGCCCGACGCGCGCGCGCTCGAGCAGGCGAACCGCTGGGCCGGCATGCCGCTGCCCGTGTCGGCCACCGCCTGGCGCGACGACGCGCTCACGCTGCGCCTCTCGGGGGCCGCCGCCGCGGTGCGCGCCGCGACGCAGAAGCTCGGGGGCGAGGCGCTCGATGCCGCGGCGGCGGCGCGCTTCTGGGAAGGCATTCGCGAGCACTCCGACCCGTTCTTCGCGGGAGAAGCGCCGCTCTGGCGCCTGTCGCTGCCCGCGCACGCGCCGCGCCTCGGGCTGCCCGGCGCGCAGCTGATCGAATGGAACGGCGCGCTGCGCTGGCTGAAGAGCGGGGCCGATGCCGCCGCGGTGCGCGAGGCTGCGAGGCATGCCGGGGGCGAGGCCACGCTGTTCCGCGCCGCCGACAAGTCTGCGGGCGCGTTCGCGCGGCCCGCGCCCGAGCTCATGCGCCTGCACCGCGAGCTGAAGCAGGCTTTCGACCCGGCGGGAATCCTCAATCCCGGGCGGCTCTACCCGGAGTTCTAGGCCTTGGCGAGCCTGCGCTTCTGCGCTTCGACCTCGGCCCGCGCCTGCGCCGCGAAGCCGCTCTCGGGATACCGTGCGAGCAGCCGCGCGTACAGCTGGATGGCGAGCGCGGGCTCGCCCGCATCGGCGGCCTTCGCCGCCGCCTCGAAGAGCAGCTTTTCCGGCGCCGCCGGCGGCACCGCCGCAGCGGGTGCAGCCGGGAGGTGGTTCGACATGAAGCTGGTGAAGCGTTCCTCGGCGGCGCGCCGGCGCGCCTCCCAGTTCCGGTACGCGCGCCAGCACAGGTACGCGACCCCGGCGAGCGCCGCGACGAGCGTGAGCCAGAGCAGCTGCCGCATGCGGCGAGTATAGACAGGCGCATGCAGACCCAGCTCGCCGGATTCATCCGCGACACGGCCGCAGGCCGCGAAGCCGACGCCATCCTCAGGAAGTGCGTGCATTGCGGCTTCTGCAACGCGACCTGCCCGACCTACCAGCTGCTCGGCGACGAGCTCGACGGCCCGCGCGGTCGCATCTACCTGATGAAGCAGGTGCTCGAGGGCGCGGCGCCGAGCGCGCGCACGCGGCTGCACCTCGATCGCTGCCTCACCTGCCGCGCCTGCGAGACGACCTGTCCCTCGGGCGTGCAGTACGGGCGGCTCGCCGACATCGGCCGCGCGATCGTGGAGCGCGCGACGGCGCGCGGCGCATGGGAGCGGATCGTGCGCGGCGCGCTCTCCTTCGTCCTGCCGCGGCGCGCCCTCTTCGGAGCATTGCTCGCGCTCGGCAGGTTCGTGCGGCCGCTGCTTCCGGGCGTCCTGCGCGAGAAAGTGCCGCCCCGCGTTGCGCCGGCGGGCGAGTGGCCCGCGGCGCGTCACCCGCGGCGCATGCTCGCGCTCGCGGGCTGCGTGCAGCCCGCGCTCGCGCCCTCGATCAACGCCGCGGCCGCACGCGTGCTCGACCGCGCGGGCATCTCCTTGATCGAAGCGCCCGGCGCCGGGTGCTGCGGTGCGCTGCGCTTCCATCTCAACGACCAGGACGCGGGCCGCGACGACATGCGCGCGCTCATCGACGCCTGGTGGCCGCTCCTCGAGCACGGCGGGGTCGAGGCGATCGTCATGACCGCGAGCGGCTGCGGCGCGACCGTGCGCGAGTACGCGCACCTGCTCGCGCACGACCCGGCGTACCGCGAGAAGGCGGCAAAGATATCGGAGCTGACCGGGGACCTGTGCGAGGTCCTGCCAGCCGAGGCGGTGGCGGCGTCGGGCCGGCCGATGAAGGTCGCGTTCCAGTCGCCCTGCTCGCTGCAGCACGGGCAGCAGGTCCGGGGCAGGGTGGAGGCGCTGCTGCGGAAAGCGGGTCACGAGCTCACGCCGGTGCCCGACCCGCATCTCTGCTGCGGCTCGGCGGGAACCTACTCGCTGCTGCAGCCCGAGCTCGCGGCACGGCTGCGCAGGCAGAAGCTGGAGGCGCTGGCGAGCGGCGGCCCGGAAGTGGTCGCCACGGCCAACGTCGGCTGCCTGGGCCATCTCGCCGCCGCGAGCCCGCTGCCGGTGCGCCACTGGATCGAGCTGATCGACGACGCGCACGCCCGCGCGTAGCGCTCTGCGGCGAGCGCTCGACGCACGGCCGCGTTCGGCCGGACCACCGTCCCGGCATGCTGCGCGGCGATCAGCGCGGGCTCCCGCGGCGCCACTCGATCGACGCGGCGAACCCCTGCTGGAGCAGCGCGGGAATCTCGCTCGCCGGCACGGCCTTGCTCCACAGCCAGCCTTGACCGTAGTCCACGCCGACCGCGCGCAGGTAGAACGCCTCCTCCGGCGACTCGACGCCCTCGGCGACGGTGCGCATGTGCAGGCTCTCGGCCAGGCCGACGATGCCGCGCAGGAGGCGCGCCGCCGGGCGGCTGCCGAGCGCCGGCGTGATCAGGCTCCTGTCGATCTTCAGCATGTCGAGCTCGAGGCCGACGATCTGCGCCAGCCCGCTGTGGCCCGTGCCGAAATCGTCGACCGCTACCGCGATCCCGGTCTCTCTCGCGCGCTGCACTGCGATGCGGCCTTCCTCCGAGAGCGCCTGGCGCTCGGTCAGCTCGATCACGATGCGGCGGCCCCAGTGCGCGAGATTGAGCGTCTCGACGATGGAGCGCAGGCGTCCGGCACCGACGATCGAAGGCGGGATGTTGATGCCGACGTAGAAGTCACCGTGCCGCTCGAACGCCGGGACCACGTCCTCGCGCAGGCAGACGAGCAGGCGCTCGGCCAGCGCGGTCAGCGCCTCAAGATCGTGCTCCAGCGTCTCGATCAGCGGTCCCGCCGAGCGCTCGCGGCCGTCCGGCTCGACGATGCGCATGAGCGCCTCGAAGCCGCGTACCTCGCCCGTGTTCAGATCGACGATCGGCTGGTATCTCGCCGTCAGCCGCGCGATCGATTGCCGAATGAGGGCCGGGTCGGTCACCGCGCGCCGCAGTGGAGCGGAGCGGGCCGGCGCATCGCAGCCGCTCCGCAGGGGAACCCGCTCAGGGGATTCGGCGGTCGCACGGATCCTGTCGCCTTCCTACGCTGGCTCATCTTGCCCCCGCCAGCCACGATCGGGCAAGCGACGGCCCCGCCCCGCCGCGACCCGCTCGAGCGCCCGCGGCGAGGCAAGCGCGCGCGCCCGGAGCACGGTGCGGGGCACGCCCCCAGGGTCGGGCAATCTGCGCGACAATCCTTCCATGAACGCCCCCCGCCCGTCGGGACAGATCGCCGCCGCCGACCCCGCGGTGAAGGTGGTCCGGGCCGCCTGCCCGCACGACTGCCCGGACACCTGCGCGATGCTGGTGACGGTGAAGGACGGGGTGGCGATCAAGGTGCAGGGCGATCCCCTGCACCCGTTCACCGACGGGTCGCTGTGCACGAAGGTCGCCTACTACACCGAGCGCACGTACTCGCCCGACCGGCTCATGCACCCGCTCAGGCGGGTCGGGCCCAAGGGCAAGGGCGAGTTCAAACGCATCACCTGGGACGAGGCGCTCGACGAGATGGCGGCGCGGCTCAAGGCGATCGCGGCCGAGGAGCCGCAGTCGATCCTGCCGTGCAGCTACGCGGGCACCATGGGGATGCTGCAGTACGCGTCGATGGACCGGCGGTTCTTCCACCGCCTCGGCGCCTCGCAGCTCGAGCGCACGCTCTGTTCGTCCGCCGGCAAGGCGGGGATCAAGGTGACGCTCGGCGGCAGCTACGGCATGGACCCCGAGCACTACCAGGATGCGAAGCTCATCCTGATCTGGGGCTCGAACCCGATCACGTCGAACCTGCACTTCTGGTCGCGCGCGCAGGAGGCGAAGCGCCGCGGCGCGAAGCTGGTGGCGATCGACCCGTACCGCAGCCTCACCGCCGAGAAGTGCACGCAGCACCTCGCGCTGCTGCCCGGCACCGACGGGGCGCTCGCCCTGGGCATGATGCACGTCCTCATCAACGAGGGCCTGGTCGACGAGGACTACGTCGCGAGGTATACGCTCGGCTACGAGCAGCTCGCAGAGCGGGTGAAGCAGTATCCGCCGCAGTGGGCGGCGCAGGTCTGCGGCATCGCGGTCGAGGAGGTGGTGGGCCTCGCGCGCGCGTACGGCAGGACGAAGCCCGCCGCGATCCGGCTCAACTACGGCATGCAGCGGCACTCGGGCGGCGGCATCGCCGCGCGCACCATCGCCTGCCTGCCGGCGCTGGTCGGGGCCTGGCGCGATCCCGCGGGCGGGATCCTGCTGACCACTGCCGACAACTACAACTTCGACCACGCCGCGCTCGAGCGCCCGGACCTGATGCCTGCGCCGCGGCCGCGCTCAATCAACCACTCGAAGCTGGGCGAGGCGCTCACCTCGGCGGAGCCGCCGGTGCGCGCGGTGGTCGTCTACAACAACAACCCGGTCGCGGTGTGCCCCGACTCGACGCGCGTCATCGAGGGCTTCTCGCGCGAGGACCTGTTCTGCGTGGTGATGGATTCCTTCCTCACCGACACCGCGGACTACGCCGACCTCGTGCTGCCGGCGACGACGCAGCTCGAGCACCCCGACATCCACAAGTCCTACGGCCACCTCTACGTGCTGGCGAACAACCCGGCGATCGCGCCGGTGGGCGAGTCGCTGTCGAACGCCGAGGTGTTCCGGCGCGTCGCCGCGCGCATGGGGTTCGAGGAGCCCTGCTTCCGGGATTCGGACGACGACCTCGCGCGCCAGGCGCTCGCCTCGGGTCACCCCAACCTCGCCGGCATCGACTGGGAGACCCTCAAGCAGGCCGGCTGGCAGCGCCTCGCGCTGCCCGAGCGCTACGCGCCCTTTGCCAGAGGGGGCTTCCACACGCCCTCGGGCAAGTGCGAGTTCTACAGCGAGTCCCTCAAGGCCCAGGGGCTCGACCCGCTGCCCTTCTACAACCCGCCGGCGGAGCTTCCCGCGACCAACCCGGCGCTGGCGAGGAAATACCCGCTGAACTTCCTCTCGCCGCCGGTGCGCAACTTCCTCAACTCGTCGTTCGCCAACCTGCCGCGCTTCCGTGCGCTGGAGGGCGAGCCGGGCCTGGAGCTGCACCCGGAGGACGCGCTGGCGCGCAGCATCGCCGACGGCGACCGGGTGCGCGTGTACAACGACCGCGGCAGCGTGACGCTGCGCGCGCGCGTCAACGGCAAGCCGCGCCGCGGCGTGGTGGTGGCGCCCTCGGTGTGGTGGCGCAAGTTCGCGCCGGATGGCAGGAACGCGAACGAGCTCACCTCGCAGCGCATCGCCGACCTCGGCGGCGCGGCGACGTTCTACGACTGCCTGGTCGAAGTCGAGCGCATCGCCTGACCGGCACGCACCTTTTCCTGAGCGAAGAGCTGGGACGCTACGGCTTTCCAGAGGGCCACCCCCTGTCGGCCGATCGCCAGCGCGCGTTCTGGCGCGCGGCGACGGCGGCGGGCCTCGACCGGCGCGTGACGCTCGCGCCCTCGCGCGCGGCGACGCGCTCCGATCTCGAGCGCTTCCACCACCCCGGGTACGTAGAGCGCGTGATCGAGGCCTCGCGCGAGGGTGCCGGCTACCTGGATGCGGGCGACACGCCGGCGTTTCCCGGCTGCTACGAGGTGGCGGCGCATCTCGTCGGTGCCGCGCTCGAGGGCGCGCGCCGCATCGTCGCGGGCGAGGCGCGGCGCACCTTCCAGCCCAGCGGCGGGCTGCACCACGCGCGCCGCGGCGCGGCGGCCGGCTTCTGCGTCTTCAACGACATCGGCGTGCTGATCGAGGCGCTGCGCGCCGAGCACGGCGTGCGCCGCATCGCTTACGTCGACATCGACGTGCACCACGGCGACGGCGTGTACTACGAGTTCGAGCACGATCCGGACCTGATCGTCGCCGACATCCACGAGACCGGGCTCGTGCTGTACCCGGGCACCGGGTTTCCGGAGGAGACCGGGCAGGGGACGGCGCGGGGCACCAAGCTCAACCTGACGCTCTCGCCGGGGGCGGGCGACGCCCAGTTCTTCCGCGCCTGGGACGAGGCCGAGCGGTTCGTCGAGCGCTTCGCGCCGGAGTTCGTCATCCTGCAGTGCGGCGCGGACGGCCTCGCCGGCGACCCGCTCGCCGACCTGCGCCTCACGCCCGCGGCGCATGCGCACGCGGCGCGCCGGCTCGTAGGGCTCGCCGAGCGCCACGCGCGCGGCCGCCTCATGGCCTTCGGCGGCGGCGGCTACAGCCTCGAGAACCTGGGAATGGCGTGGTGCGCGGTGCTCGGCGAGCTCGCCCGGCGCTGAAACCCCGCCGCCGGTCGGGCGATTGCAAACATGCGTGAGGGACGGGTGCAATTGCTCGCGGCCGCGGCGGCGCGCGGCCTAGGGTGGCGGGGCCCGCGCAGCGCGGGCAGCCGCATGAGCGAAGCCGACCGCAGCCCGGACTGGAGCGAGGAGGACGAGCAGCGCCTCGACGAGGCGCGCGTGGCGTCGCTGTTCGGCGTCGCGAAGACCGCCTACGTGACGACGCTCGTCGCCGGCGCGCTGCTGGTCGCGATCCTCTGGGGGCCGTTCACGGGCGCGGCGCTCGCCCTCTGGTACGGCCTGCTCGCCGCGCTGACCGCGGGGCGGGTGCTGCTGTACCGCGTCTACCTGCGCGCCCCGGACCGCCTTCCCGCGCTGCGCTGGGAGGCGCGCTTCGCGCTCGGCGCCTTTGCCGCCGGCGCGCTCTGGGCGCTGCCGCCGATGGTGTTCTTCCCGGAGGGGGACCCCCTGCTGCAGATGGCGGTGATCGTCGTGGTCGGCGGCAGCGTCATCGGCGCGGCGGGCGTCTACGGCGCGAGCCCCGCGGCGTTCTACGGCTTCAGCGTGCTGCCGATCCTGGGCGTCGCCCTGCAGCTGGCGCAGCAGGCGGGGCGCACCTACCAGCTGCTGGCGCTGCTCGCGCTCGTGTTCGGCACGGCGATGATCCGCGTCTACCGGGACATCCATGCGAGCATGCAGAGCACGTTGCGCGGCCGCATCGAGAAGGAGCGCCTGGTCGAGCGCGCCGAGCGCAGCGAGGCCCGGCTGCGCGAGGGCATCGAGAGCTTTCCGGAAGGCATCGCGGTGTACGACGCCGAGGACCGGATACTGGTGTGCAATCAGGCCTACGCCCAGGTCTACGGCGCCGGCCGCAGCGCCGCGGAGCTCGCGGGCACGCCTTACCGCGTGATCGCGCGCAACGCCTTCGAGGCGGAGGTCGTCGAGCCCGGGTACGCCGGGCGCGCGGAAGACTGGCTGAGCGAGCGCCTCGCGCGCCGCAGCACCGGCACGGGAGCGGTGCGCCACTACCGCACCCGCGACGGGCGGTCGCTGCAGGGCCGCTTCGTGCGCAGCCGCGGCGGCGGCATCGTCAGCGTGTTCACCGACGTCACCGAGCTGAAGCGCGCGCAGGATGCCCACGCCGAGATCCTCGCCGAGGAGAACCTGCTGCTCGACACGCTCCCCTTGGGCGTCGCGTTCCTCGCCGAGCGCGTCATCGTGCGCTGCAACCGGCGCCTGGAGCAGATGCTCGGCTACGCCGCCGGCGAGCTGAACGGCAAGCCCGCGCGGCAGCTCTATCCCAGCGACGAGGTCTGGCAGATCGCCGGCAAGGGCTACGAGCGGTTGCGCTCGGGCGCGGTGCTCGAAGGCGAGCTCGAGCTCGCGCGCAAGGACGGCTCGACGCTCTGGTGCAGCCTGCTCACGCGCGCGCTCGACCCGGACGCGCCGCAGGCCTCCGCGATCATCGCCTTCACCGACGCCGCCGAGCGCCGCGCGGCGGCGCGCGCGCTGCGCGCGAGCGAGGCCATGTACCGCAGCCTCGTGGAGACCTCGCGCGACCTGATCTGGTCGGTCGACGCGCGCGGCCGCTGGACCTACCTCAGCCCGGCGGCGGTGCGGCGCATCTACGGCTGCGAGCCCGGGGAGCTGCGCGGGCACGAGCTCCGCGAGCAGCTGGCGCAGGAGGTGCGCGAGCGCGATCTCGCGGTGTTCCGGCGCATCCTGGCGGGAGAATCGGTGTTCGACTACGAGACGCGCCACCTGCGGCGCGACGGCGCGCACGTCGACCTTTCGTTCAACGCGGTGCCGCTGCGCGATGCCGCCGGGGACATCGTCGGCGCGACCGGCACGGCGCGCGACATCAGCGGCGAGAAAGCCGCCGCCGCCGCGCTGCACGAGAGCGTGGAGAAGCTGCGCCTGGCGGTCGAGGCCGCCGACCTGGTCTACTGGGAATGGGACGGCGGGGCCGACCGCCTGCACTGGGGCGGCCGCCCGGGCGAGCTGCTCGGCGCGGGCGAGCACGAAGGCCGGGAGACGCGCTGGTCCGACTACCTCGAGCGGGTTCACCCGGAGGACCGGGAGCGCTATCTCGCGACCGTCGCCGCCGCCTGGGAGCAGCCGGGAACCTGCGCGAGCGAATACCGGGTGCAGCGGCGCGACGGCAGCTTCGCGTGGATCTCCTCGCGCGGCAAGCCGCTCCCGGATGCCGCCGGGCGCGCGCGGCGCATGATCGGCGTGTCGCAGGACGTCACCGAGCGCAAGCGCCAGGAGGACGAGGCGCGCTTCCTCGCCTATCACGACACCCTCACCGGGCTGCCCAACCGGCGGCTGCTCGACGACCGGCTGCGCCAGGCGCTCTACCTCGCGCAGCGGCGCGGCCTGCGGGTCGCGGCGATGATGGTGGACCTCGACCGCTTCAAGCAGGTGAACGACGCGCTCGGGCACCGCGCCGGCGACGCCGTGCTGCGCGAGGCGGCGCAGCGCCTGGGCGCCTGCGTGCGCAGGGCCGACACGCTCGCGCGCCACGGCGGCGACGAGTTCGCGGTGGTGATCCCCGACCTGCAGCTCGAGGCCGACTGCCAGGTGGTGGCGGAGAAGATCCTGCGCTCGTTCGAGGCGCCGTTCCGCGTCGAGGGCCGCGATTTCCCGATCGGCGCGAGCATCGGCATCTCGCTCTACCCGGCGGACGCGGGCGACGGCGAGGCGCTGCTGCGCAACGCCGACAGCGCGATGTACCGCGCCAAGCAGCTCGGCCGCGGCGGCTACCGCTTCTACGGCAGGTAGCCGGCCCCTGCGGTAGAGTGGGTGCATGGCGCAGTTCCTGCGGCTGGCGCGCTTCGTCGCCCCCTACCGCCTCAAGGTCGCGGCGGCGCTCGCGGCGCTCATCGTCGCCGCGGCCTGCGTGCTCGCGCTCGGCCAGGGGCTGAGGCACGTGGTGGACCGGGGCTTCGGCAGCGGCAGCCCGGCGCTGCTCGACGCGGCGCTCGCCGCGATCGTCGGTGTCGCGGCGCTGCTCTCGGCGGCGACCTACGCGCGCTTCTACCTGATGATGACGATCGGCGAGCGCGTCGTCACCGACCTGCGCCGCTGCGCGTTCGACCACCTGATGGGCCTCGAGCCCGCGTACTTCGACGCGGCGCGCGCGGGCGAGCTGATCTCGCGGCTCACCAACGACACCACCCTGCTGCAGCAGGTGATCGGCTACGGCGTGTCGATGTTCGCGCGCAACCTGCTCATGATGCTCGGCGCCGCCGCGATGATGTTCGTGGTGAGCTGGAAGCTCGCCGCGCTGGTGCTGCTCGGCGTGCCCCTGACGCTGGTGCCGATCCTGCTCCTCGGGCGCCGCGTGCGGCGCCTGTCGCGCGAGAACCAGGACCGCGTCGCCGACGTCTCGGCGTACGTCGACGAGGCGGTGCACGAGATCCGCACCGTGCAGGCCTACGCGCACGAAGCCGCGGACCGCGCCGCTTTTGCGCGCCACGCCGAGGCCGCGTTCCGCGCCGGCGCGGCGCGCATCGGCCAGAAGGCCTTCCTCATCGCCTCGGTGATGCTGATCGCGTTCTGCGCCGTCGGCGTGATCCTCTGGGTCGGCGGGCACGACGTGTTCGCGGGGCGCCTCTCGGCGGGCGAGCTCGCCGCGTTCGTCTTCTACGCTTTCGTGGTCGCCGGCGGCGCGGGCACGGTGTCGGAGGTCTGGGGCGAGCTGCAGCGCGCCGCCGGCGCCACCGAGCGGCTGATGGAGATCCTCGATGCGCGGCCCGCGATCGCGGCGCCGGCGCTGCCCGCGCCGCGCCCGGTGCATACCGGGATCGCGTTCGAGGCGGTCACTTTCGCCTACCCGGGGCGTGCGGCGGCCCCGGCGCTCGACCGCTTCACGCTGCGCATCTCGCAGGGCGAGCGCGTGGCGCTGGTCGGGCCCTCGGGCGCCGGCAAGACCACGGCGCTGGCGTTGCTGCTGCGCTTCTACGACCCGCAGCAGGGGGCGGTGCGCATCGGCGGGACGGACGTGCGCGAGTTCGATCCCGCGCAGCTGCGCCGCCTCGTCGCGGTGGTGCCGCAGGAGCCCGTGGTGTTTGCCGCGAGCGTGCTGGAGAACGTGCGCTACGGCCGGCCGGGGGCGGACCGCGAGGAGGCCGAGCGCGCCTGCGAGCAGGCGTTCGCGCTGGAGTTCATCCAGCGCCTGCCGCAGGGCATGGACACGGCGCTCGGCGAGCGCGGCGTCACGCTCTCGGGCGGGCAGCGCCAGCGCCTGTCGATCGCGCGGGCCCTCCTCGCCGACCGGCCGCTCCTGCTGCTCGACGAAGCCACCAGCTCGCTGGATGCGGCGAGCGAGCGCATGGTGCAGCAGGCGCTGGAGGCCCTGGAGCGCGGCCGCACCACGCTGGTCATCGCGCACCGCCTCGCCACGGTGCAGCACGCCGATCGCATCGTGGTGATGGACCGCGGCGCGATCGTCGCCGAGGGCACGCACGCCGAGCTCGTCAGGCAGGGCGGGCTCTACGCCAGCCTCGCGGCGCTGCAGTTCCTCGATGCCGGGGCGAGGAGGCTCGAGCGCGCCGCATGAGGCTCGCCGCGGCCCTGCTGCTCGCTGGCGCGCTCGGCGCGCAGGCCGAGACGCTCAGGGTGGGCTCCAAGCGCTTCACCGAGTCCTACGTGCTGGGCGAGGTGCTGGTGCAGGCCGCGCGCCGCGCGGGAGCGCAGGCCGAGCACCGCCAGGGCCTGGGCAACACCGGCATCGTCTACGCCGCGCTGAAGGCGGGCGAGATCGACCTCTACCCGGAGTACACCGGGACCATCGCGCGCGAGGTGCTGAAGCTGGAGGGGAATCCGGCTCTGGCCGAGATCGACCGCCGGCTCGCGGCCGAGGGGCTCGGGGTGGCGGTGCCGCTCGGCTTCAACAACAGCTATGCGCTGGCGCTCGGCGAGGAGCACGCCGCGAAGCTCGGCATCCGCAGGCTCTCCGATCTCGCCAGGCACCCGGACCTGAGGCTGGGCCTGTCGCAGGAGTTCCTCGGCCGCGCCGACGGCTGGCCGGGGCTGAAGGCGGCCTACGCGCTGCCGTTCGGTGCCCCGCAGGGGCTCGACCACGGCCTCGCCTACGAGGCGATCGCCGCGCGGCGCATCGACGTCATGGACATCTACACCACGGATGCCAAGATCGAGCGCTACGCCCTGCGCGCGCTGGAAGATGACCGCAAGTACTTCCCGCGCTACGACGCGGTGCTGCTGTACCGGCGCGACGTGGCGAAGCGCTTTCCCGCCGCGTGGCAGCAGATCCGCAAGCTCGAGGGCCGCATCGACGAGGCACGCATGATCCGCATGAACGCGGCGGCCGAGCTGCACGGACGCAGCTTCACGGAGGCCGCGGCGCTGCTCGAAGGCGGGGCCGGGAGGCCCGGAGCGCCGCGCAGCTTCTGGGGCACGCTCTTCGGGCCGGACTTCCTGCGGCTCACCGGGCAGCACCTGGTGCTCGTCTTCGCCTCGCTCGCGGCGAGCGTCGCGCTCGGGGTGCCGCTCGGCGTCGCGGCGGCGAAGCAGCGCTGGCTCGCGCAGCCGATCCTCGGCGTGGTGGGCGTCATCCAGACGATCCCGTCGCTCGCGCTGTTCGCGTTCCTCATCGCGCTCCTTGGCACCATCGGCACCGTGCCCGCGCTGATCGCGCTGTTTCTCTACGCGCTGCTGCCGATCGTGCGCAACACCCACGCCGGTCTCGAAGGCATCGGCCTCGGCATGCGCCAGGCAGCGCTCGCGCTCGGCCTCTCGGCGCGCGAGCGGCTCGCGCGCATCGAGCTGCCGCTCGCCGCGCCCTCGATCCTCGCCGGCGTCAAGACCTCCGCGGTGATCAACGTAGGGACCGCCACCATCGCCGCGTTCATCGGCGCGGGCGGCTACGGCGAGCGCATCGTCGCGGGGCTGGCGCTCAACGACAACGTGGTGCTGCTCGCCGGCGCGGTGCCCGCGGCGGCGCTGGCGCTCCTCGTGCAGGGCGCGTTCGAGCTCGGCGAGCGGCGCTTCGGGTGGATGCGGCGCGCGCGCGCGCGATCGGCATAGTCCGGACACCGCTCGCTGTCGTATCATTCGGCGTCACAGGGAAGGAGCCAGCGATGCGGATTGGCATTCCCGCCGAGACCCGGGCGGGGGAGACGCGCGTTGCGGCGACGCCGGAAACGGCGAAGAAACTCGCCGCGAAGAACGAGGTGCGCGTGCAGGCGGGCGCGGGCGCGGCCTCCAATATCCCGGATGCGGAATACGAGACGGCTGGCGCCAAGCTTGTCTCAGCGGCAGAGGCATTTGAAGCCGACATCGTGCTCAAGGTCCGCGCGCCGGCGAATGGCGAGCTCGAGCGGATCAAGTCCGGCAGCACGCTCATCGGCCTGCTCGAGCCCTTCGACACGGCCGGGATCGAGGCGCTCGCCAGGCGCGGCCTCACGGCCTTCGCGATGGAATCGCTGCCGCGCGTCTCGCGCGCCCAGCCGATGGACGTGCTCTCTTCCCAGGCCAACATCGCCGGCTACAAGGCGGTGGTGCTCGCCGCCGCCGAGTACGGCCGCTTCTTCCCGATGCTGATGACGGCCGCCGGCACGGTGAAGGCGGCGCGCGTGCTGGTGCTCGGCGCGGGGGTCGCCGGCCTGCAGGCCATCGCCACCGCGAAGCGCCTCGGCGCGGTGATCGAAGCCTCCGACGTCCGGCCCGCGGTGAAGGAGCAGATCGAGTCGCTGGGGGCGAAGTTCCTCGACGTGCCCTTCGAAACCGACGAGGAGCGCGAGATCGCGCAAGGCATTGGCGGCTACGCGCGGCCGATGCCCGAGGGCTGGATGCGGCGCCAGGCCGAGGCGGTGCACCAGAGGGCGCTCGCCGCCGACATCGTCATCACCACGGCGCTCGTCCCGGGGCGCCCGGCGCCGAAGCTCATCGGCGAGGACACCGTGCGCCGGATGAAGCCCGGCGCGGTGATCGTCGACCTCGCGGCGGAGCAGGGCGGCAACGTCGAGGGCACCGAGGCCGGCAGGACGGTGCTGAAGCACGGCGTCAAGCTGATCGGTCCGGTAAACCTGCCGGCGAGCGTGCCGGCGGATGCCTCCGCGCTGTACGCGCGCAATCTCTACAACTTCCTCTCGCTCATGCTCGATCCGAAGACGGGCGAGTTCAAGCTCGACCGCGAGGACGAGCTCGTCGCCGGGACGCTCGTCTGCGCGGGCGGCGAGCTGGCGAAGAAAGGCGCCTGACCATGGCGGGCACCGTAGATCCTACCGTCGTCAACCTGGTGGTATTCGTGCTGGCGGTGTTCGTCGGCTACCACGTGATCTGGAACGTGACTCCGGCGCTGCACACCCCGCTCATGAGCGTCACCAACGCCATCTCCTCGGTGATCATCGTAGGCGCCATCCTCGCCGCCGGCCCGGCCGAGAGCGACTTCGGCTCGATCCTCGGCATCATCGCGGTGGGCCTCGCCTCGGTGAACGTCGCCGGGGGCTTTCTCGTCACGCAGCGCATGCTCGAGATGTTCAGGAAGAAGGCGCCCAAGGGCGAGGCGAAATGAGCGCCAACCAGCTCACGCTCTGGTACCTCGCCGCGAGCGTGCTCTTCATCCTCGCGCTGAAGGGCCTCTCCTCGCCCGTGACGGCGCGCCGCGGCAATCTCTTCGGCATGGCGGGCATGGCGATCGCGATCGTCTTCACGCTGGCGCTGATTGCGCGCGGCAACACCGGCCCCGTCGTTCTCGCGATGCTGGCCGGCGGGGCCATCGGCGCCTTCGTGGCACGGCGCGTGGAGATGACGCAGATGCCCGAGCTGGTCGCGGCAATGCACTCCCTCGTCGGCATGGCGGCGGTGCTGATCGCGATCGCGGCGATCAACAATCCGGGGGCCTTCGGCGTGCCCGATCCGCTGCCCGCGGGCAACAAGCTCGAGCTGTTCGTCGGCACCTTCGTCGGCGCGATCACCTTCTCGGGGTCGGTGATCGCCTTCGGCAAGCTCGCGGGCCTGGGCAGTCGATTCCGCGTCTTCTCCTCGGCGCCGATCGTGTTTCCCGGCCAGCACTGGCTCAACCTCGCCATCGGCGTGGTGATGATCGGCTTCGGCGTGGCCTTCTTCCTCTCGCCGGGCGAGGCCTGGGTGCCGTTCATCCTCATGACGGGGCTCGCCTTCATGCTGGGGTTTCTCATCATCATCCCGATCGGCGGCGCCGACATGCCGGTGGTCATCTCGATGCTCAACAGCTACTCCGGCTGGGCGGCCGCGGGCATCGGCTTCTCGCTCAACAACGCGATGCTGATCATCGCCGGGTCGCTGGTGGGCTCCTCGGGGGCGATCCTCAGCTACATCATGTGCAAGGCGATGAACCGCTCCTTCGCCTCGGTGATCCTGGGCGGCTTCGGCGCCGGGGAGGGCGCCGCGGCCACCGGCGGCGCCGGCCAGAAGACCGTCAAGTCGGGCTCGGCCGAGGACGCCTCGTTCCTGCTGCAGAACGCGGCGTCCGTGGTGATCGTGCCGGGCTACGGCCTGGCGGTGGCGCGGGCCCAGCACGCGGTGAAGGAGATGACCGACATGCTGGTCGAGCAAGGGATCGGCGTGCGCTTCGCCATCCACCCGGTCGCGGGCCGCATGCCGGGGCACATGAACGTGCTGCTCGCGGAGGCCGAGGTGCCCTACGAGCAGGTGTTCGAAATGGAGGACATCAACGGCGAGATGGGCACCACCGACGTGGTGCTGGTGCTCGGGGCGAACGACGTCGTCAACCCGCTCGCCTACGAGAAGGGCTCGCCGATCTACGGCATGCCGATCATCGACGTGCACAAGGCGCGCACCGTGCTCGTCAACAAGCGCTCCATGGCGGCGGGCTACGCAGGGCTGGACAACCCCCTCTTCTACATGGAGCGCACCATGATGGTGTTCGGCGACGCCAAGAAGGTGGTCGAGGACATCCTCAAGGCGCTGCACTAGGGCGATGGGCTCGCGCGAGAAGATTCTCGCCCGCATCCGTCACCGGATGGGCCGGGGCGGCGGTGGTCCTTCGTCGGCCGAGCGCGAGGCGCTCTCGACCTGGCTTGCGCGACACCCACGCGGGCCCTTGCCCGAGACCGGACCGGACCTCGCCGCGCGCTTCCTGGACAAGGCGAAGGCCGCCTCCTGCACCACCGATCGCATCGCGCAGGAGGCGGACGTCCCGGCCGCGGTGGCGCGCTATCTGAAGGAGGCGGCGGTCGCCGGGGCGGGCTGCGTCTGGCCTGCGCTCGCGCACCTCGACTGGGCGGGCGCCGGGCTCGCGCTCGAGCCGCGCGCCGCGAACGGCGAGGACGGGGTGGGCGTCACCGGGGTGTTCTGCGCCATCGCCGAGACCGGGACGCTGATGCTGTGCTCGGGCCGCGCCACCCCGGCGAGCGCAAGCCTGCTGCCAGAGACCCACGTGGCGGTGGTCCCGGTGCGGCGCCTCGTGGCGCACATGGAGGACGCCTGGGACCTCGCGCGCGCCGAGCTGGGGGCGCTGCCGCGCGCGGTGAACTTCGTCTCCGGCCCCTCGCGCACCGCCGACATCGAGCAGACCATCGTGCTCGGCGCGCACGGGCCGGCGCGGGTGCACGTGGTGCTCGTCGGCTAGCGCCGCGCCGACGGCGCGCCCGGCTGCAGCTCCTCGATGCCGAGGCGGCGCAGCAGCAGCTTTTCGCCCTCCAGAAGCAGCATCATCGCGGCGCCGACGCCCACCACCAGCAGTCCGTCGGCGAGCGCCACGGGCCGCGTCGCGAACCACGCCTGCATGAACGGCGCGTAGGTGAAGGCGAGCTGCGCCGCCGTCACCGCCGCGAGCGCGGCGAGCACCGCCGGCGTGCCGAGCGCGCCGCGCAGCGTGATCGAAGGCGCGCTCAGGTAGCGCACGTTGAACAGGTAGAAGATCTCCATCGCCACGATCATGTTGACGACGATGGTGCGCGCGGTCTCGAGGTCCTCGCCCCGCTCCAGCGCATGGAAGAACACGGCGAGCGCGGCGCCCAGGAAGAGCAGCGACACCAGCACCACGCGCCACAGCAGGAAACGCGACAGCAGCGGGGCGTCCGCCGGTCGCGGCGGCCGGCGCATCACGTCCGGCTCGGCAGGCTCGAAGGCGAGCACCAGCCCGAGGGTCACCGAGGTGACGAGGTTGACCCACAGGATCTGCACCGCGCTCATCGGCAGCGTGAAGCCGAAGGCGATGGCCGCGATCACGGTCATGGCCTCGCCGCCGTTGGTGGGCAGCGTCCAGGCGATCACCTTGCGGATGTTGTCGTAGACGGTGCGCCCCTCGTGCACCGCGTTGACGATGGAGGCGAAGTTGTCGTCGAGCAGCACCATCTCGGCCGCCTCCTTGGCCGCCTCGGTGCCCTTGATGCCCATGGCGACGCCCACGTCGGCCTGCTTGAGCGCGGGAGCGTCGTTGACGCCGTCCCCGGTCATGGCGACGCGCGCGCCGCCCGCCTGCAGCGCTCGGACGATACGCAGCTTGTGCTCCGGGCTGGTGCGGGCGAACACCTGCGCGTCGCGCGCGGCGGCGGCGAAACCGGCTTCGTCCAGCGCGTCCAGCTCCGCCCCGGTGACTGCGCGCGGCTCGCCGGCGAGGCGCAGCTGGCGCGCGATGGCGACGGCCGTGGCGGCGTGATCGCCCGTGATCATCTTCACCGCGATCCCCGCCGCGCGGCACTCGGCGACCGCCGCGATCGCCTCCTCACGCGGCGGGTCGATGAAGCCGACGATGCCGAGGAACTCCAGGCCTGCCGCGAGGTCGGTCACGCGTAGCCGCGCCGCGGGAGCGCCGAGCGGCTTCGCGGCGAAGCCGAGCACGCGCTCCCCCGCCGAGGCGGCCGCCGCGATGCGGCGGTGCCAGACTTCCACGTCCGCGTCCTGCGCCATGGCGAGGAGCTGCTCCGGCGCGCCCTTCACGAACGCCATCGTCTCGCCGGCGGGACCGCGGTGCAGGGTGGCCATGAAGCGGTGCGCGGCGTCGAACGGAACCTCGTCCAGGCGCGGCCACTCGGCGCGCGCGTGCTCTGGATTGAGCCCGGTCTTCATCGCGAGGGCCACCAGCGCGCCCTCCATCGGGTCGCCTTCCACCGACCAGGTCCCGTCGCGCTGCGCAAGGTGCGCGTCGTTGCACAGCAGCGCGCAGCGCACCAGCGGCGCGGCGGCCGCCACTGCGGCGGCGTCGTCGTCGTGGCCCACCGCCTCGAGCTCGCCCTCGGGCGCGTAGCCCGAGCCGCTCACCGCCACCCCGTGCCGCGGCGTCACGACGCGCCGCGCGGTCATCTCGTTGCGCGTCAGCGTGCCGGTCTTGTCCGAGCAGATCACGGAGGTGGCGCCCAGGGTCTCGACCGCGGGCAGGCGCCGGATGATGGCGTTCCTCGCCGCCATCCGCCGCACGCCGATGGCGAGCGTGATCGTGATCACCGCCGGCAGGCCCTCGGGGACCGCACCGACCGCGAGCGCGACGACCGCCATGAGCGCATCCGGCCAGCCATAGCCGCGCACCCACACCGCGAAGGCGAACACCAGCGCCGCGACCGCCAGCGCGACCCAGGTAAAGCGCACCCCGAAGTAATTGATCTGGCGCAGCAGCGGCGTGGTCAGCTGCTCCACGCTCTCCAGGAGCGAGCTGATGCGCCCGATCTCCGTGTGCAGCCCGGTCGCCACCACCACGCCGCTCGCCTGCCCCGCGGCCACCAGCGTCCCGGAGTAGGCCATGCTGCGGCGATCGCCGAGCGGCGCGTCGGCCGCCACCGGCTCTTCCAGCTTTTCCGCGGCGACCGATTCTCCCGTGAGCAGCGCCTCGTCGATGAGCAGCCCCCGCGCGCGCACCAGGCGCAGGTCGGCGGGCACGCGATCGCCCGCCTCCAGCAGCACCAGGTCGCCCGGAACCAGTTCCGCCACGGCCACCGACCGGCGGGCACCGTCGCGCCGCACGCTCGCCTTGGGCGAGATCATCTTGCGCATCGCCTCGAGCGCCGCTTCCGCCTTGCCCTCCTGCACGAAGCCGATGAACGCGTTCACCACCACCACGGCGACGATCACCGCGGCGTCGACGTAATGGCCGAGGATCGCCGCCGCCGCCGCCGCGACCAGCAGGAAGTAGATCAGCGCGTTGTTGAACTGCGCGAGCAGGCGCGCGAGCGGGTGCCGGCGCGCGGGCTCGGGCAGCGCGTTCGGGCCGTGCTCGCCGAGCCGCCGTGCCGCCTCCGCGGCGCTCAGCCCCTCGGCGCCCGCCGCGAGGCGCTGCAGCGCCGCCGCCGCAGGCATCGCGTGCCAGGCAGGGTTCTCGGCAGAGGAGGTTTCGGGCATTCTCGGGTTCCCGGCACAGGCGGCGAGGAGGCGACGGTATGAAGCATATCGAATCGATCCTGGTGCCAACGGATTTCTCCCCCGGCGCGCGCCATGCCGCGCAGCGCGCGGGCGATGCTTGCACGCGCTTCAGGGCTGCGCCGGTGCGAGCTGCTGCACGTCATGCCCGAGTTCGCGCTGGCCCCGGATCTCGAGCAGCGTGCCGCCGCCGCGGTCGAGGGCGCGCTGGAGGAGCTCGCGGGGGAGATGCGGGGCACGCACGGGCTTGCCTGCAGTCCCCACGTGCGCAGCGGTGCCGTGGTGCCCGAGATCGCGCGCGCCGCAGCGGAATACGACCTCGTCGCGCTGGGTGCGCACGGCGAGCATCCCTTGCGCGACCTCGTCCTCGGCAGTAGCGCGCAGCGGCTGCTGAGGCTGGGCACCAGTCCGGTGCTCGTCGTCAAGCGCCCGCCCGAGGGTCCCTACCGGCGGGTGCTGGCGCCGGTGGACTTCTCGGCCGACAGCGAGGCGGCCGTGTCGCTCGACACCCTGCCCCTGGCGGGGGCGCGCTGGGTGGTCACGTCGCTGCCGCTGTGGGAGGCGAACCCGGGCGCTGCTGCACCTGCTGCGCGAAACGGGTTTCCGCGGCGAAGTTGCCGGGGTGGTGCGCGACGAGTCGCAGGGCAGGGCGCTGCGCCAGGCCGGCGTCGAGCACATCTTCAATCCCTTCACCGACGCCGCGGACCACGCGGCGCAGGCCTTTGCGGCGCGGGTCCGCGCGGGTGGCACGACCGGCACGGCGCTCGCATCATGACGCAGCGCGCGATGCTCCTGCTGGCAGCGGACGAGTCCGCCGCGGCGGGTCGAGGCTGCGCTGCGCGGTGCCCGCGAGGTGCTGGATTCGTCGTCATGGGCACCGGCGGTCTGGGCGCCGCCCACCACGCCTTCATCGGCTCGGTGGCCCTGGCGGTGGCGGGGCAGGCGGACGTGCCGGTGCTGCTCGTGCCCTAGCCCGCCGGCGGCGCATCTTCAGCAGCACAGCGATCCGCCACAGCAGCAGCGTCGCGGCGTAAGCGGCGAGGCCGCCGATCACGGCAAAGGTGGCGAGCCCGAGCATGAGCGCCTTGCCGAAGCCCGCGAAGCGCTCCCACCAGCTCTGTGCCAGCACGTCGGCCTCCGCCGCGCTCGCCTCGATCGCCGCGGCCTGCGCCTCGTCGGTCGGCTCGGCGAGCAGCGCCGAGCCGACGCGGTAGGCGGCCACGAAGATGGGCGCGTAGGTGAACGGGTTGGACACCAGGGTGCTCACCGCGGCCACGGGAAGGTTGGCGCGCAGCAGCAGCGCGAACAGCGCGGCGCCCGCGATCTGCAGCACCGGGATCAGGAAGCCGAAGAACACACCGATGCCGACGCCTGCGGCGACGCTGTGCCGGTTGAGCTGCCACAGCCACGGGCGGTCGAGCAGCGGCCCGAGCCAGCGCAGGCTGCGCGTCGAGCGCAGCTTCTCGGCCGAGGGCAGGAACCGGCGGAAGAATCTGCGCCGCATGCCCGCATTGTCCCATCGCAGGTCGGGTTCGCTAATCCGGACCGGCCGCGGCCGCAGTATCGATCGGCTGCGGCGGCGGGAAGGTTTGTCCCCGCGCCGCGCAAGCGGCTAGAATCGCGGCGCCGCGCCGGAACGGGAACCTCATGCTTCGATCCGTCAGCCTGCTTGTCGCGCTCTTCGCTTTCTGGGTCCTCATGTCGGGGATCCTGACGCCGTTCCTGCTCGCGGTGGGCGCGGCCTCGAGCCTCGCCGTGGTGTGGCTTGCCCGGCGCATGGACGTTGTCGACCACGAGGGCCATCCGTACCACCTGACCTGGTCGGCGGTGACCTACTGGCCCTGGCTCGTCAAGGAGATCCTAAAGTCGGCGCTGGACGTCGCGCGCCGCATCCTCGACCCGGCGCTGCCGGTGAGCCCGGTGGTGCAGCGCTTCCGCCCGCGGCAGAAGACGGTGGTCGGACTGGTCACGCACGCCAACTCGATCACCCTCACGCCCGGCACGCTGTCGGTGGAGGTCTCGGGCGAGCAGTTCACGGTCCACGCCCTGACGCGTGAGGGCGCGGCCGCGGTGCTGGAGAGCGAGATGGACCGGCGCGTGGAGCGCTTCGAGGGCAGCGCCTGATGTTCGAGGCGGTGGCGCTGGCGTTGCTCGTGTCGCTCGGCCTCGCGCTGACGCGTGCGGTCGCCGGGCCCACGGTGTTCGACCGCGCGCTCGCGGGCAACGCCATCGGCACGCTCGCGCTGCTCACGCTCGCGGTGATCGGATTCCTCACGGGACGCCCCGAGTTCCTCGACCTGGCGATCCTCTACGGCCTGCTCAACATCGTCGGCACGATCGCGGTGCTCAAGTTCTTCCGCCACGGCGACCTCGGCGACCCGGGCGAGGAGGGCGCCCCGCGATGAGCGCGGCGCTCGGCGCCCTGTCCTGGCTGCTGCTGCTCGCCGGCGGCGCCTTCTGCGTCGTGGGCGCGCTCGGCCTGGTGCGGCTGCGCGGCTTCTACCCGCGCACCCACGCCGCGAGCGTGATCGACTCGGCGGGCGCCGGGCTGATCCTGCTCGGCCTCATGCTCCAGGCGGGCTGGACCCTGGTCGCCGTCAAGCTCGTCGTGATCGGGCTGCTCATCTTCTTCACCTCGCCCACCGCGACGCACGCGCTCGCCAACGCGGCGCTCGCGCGCGGCCTGCGGCTCGAGGCGCACGCCGGGGAGGCGCCATCGAAGCGCTGATCATCCAGGTGCTGCTCACCATGATGGCCGTGGCGGCGATCGCAGTGGCGCTGCAGCGCAACCTGTTCTCGGCCGTGGTCCTCGCCGGCATCTACAGCTTCCTCATGGCGACGGTGCTGGTGGCGCTCGACGCGGTCGATGTCGCCATGACGGAGGCCTCGGTGGGCGCGGGCATCTCGACGGTGCTGCTGCTCGGGGCGCTGCACCTGTGCGGCGGCGAGGAGGCGAAGCCGCTGGCGCGGCCGTGGCCGCCGCTCGCGGTTGCGCTGACGATCGTCGCCGCGCTGGTCTACGGCACGCTCGGCCTGCCCGCCTTCTCCGATCCGCAGGCGGCTCCGCACACGCATGTCGTGCCGCGCTACCTGGAGCAGGGACCGAAGGAGACCGGCGTGCCGAACGTCGTCACCGCCGTGCTCGCCAGCTATCGCGGCTACGACACGCTGGGCGAGGTGCTGGTCGTCTTCACCGCCGGCATCGGGGTGATCGCGCTGCTGCGGCGCGCGCGCCGCAGGAAGGAAGGCAAGCCGTGAGGCGCGAGCCGGTGCTGCGCGTGGTCGGCAAGCTGCTGATTCCGTACATGCTGCTGTTCGCGCTCTACGTGCAGTTCCACGGCGACTTCGGCCCCGGGGGCGGCTTCCAGGCGGGCGTGATCGCCGCCGCCGCGGTGATCTTCTACGCGCTCATCTTCGGCCTGCCGGCGGCGCGGCGCCTCGTGCCCGAGACGGTGGTCGAGGCGATGGTGGCGCTCGGCGTCCTGATCTACCTCGGCGTGGGCTTCGCCGGGCTGGCGCTGGGGGGAAACTACCTCGACTATTTCGTGCTCGACCGCGATCCCGTCGCGGGGCAGCACCGCGGCATCTTCTGGGTGGAGGTGGGCGTGCTGGTCACCGTCGCCGGGGTGATGCTCAAGATCTTCTACGTCTTCGCCGGGCGCGCCCGGCCGGCCGGCGAATGAGCGTCGCGAGCCACTACAGCTACTGGATCACGGTGCTGCTGATGACCGCGGGCCTGTACATCGTCATCGCGCGCGGCAACCTGGTGAAGAAGCTGATCGGGCTCGCGATCTTCCAGACCTCCGTGTACCTGCTCTACATCGCCCCGGGCAAGCTGATCGGCGGCACCGCGCCGATCGTCGCCGAGGCTTTCAAGCTCTACTCCAATCCGCTGCCCCACGTCCTCATCCTCACCGCAATCGTGGTCGGCGTGGCAACGCTCGCACTGGGCCTTGCCATCACGGTGCGCGTGCGCGAGACCTACGGCAGCATCGAGGAGGACGAGATCCTCGCCGCCGACCGAGACGACCCGGACGGCGCGTGATCCTGGAACACCTTCCCGCCCTGCAGGTGACGGTGCCGCTCGCCGCCGCCCCGCTCATCGTGCTCGTACGCCAGTCCACGGTGGCGTGGGGGGTCGCCACGGCGGTGTCGTGGTTCGCCTTCGCCGCCGCGCTGCTGCTCGCGACGCAGGTCGCCGGCGGCGGCCCCGTGTCCTACGCCCTCGGCAGCTGGCCGCCGCCCTGGGGAATCGAGTACCGGGTGGATGCGCTCTCGGCGTTCGTGCTGGTGCTGGTCTCGGGCGTCGCGGCGGTCGTGGCGCCGTTTGCCTGGCGCAGCGTCGCGGCGGAGTTGCCGCGCGACCGCGTCTACCTCTTCTACGCCCTGTACTGCCTGTGCCTCGCGGGGCTCCTCGGCATGACGATCACGGGGGACGCCTTCAACCTCTTCGTGTTCATGGAGATCTCCTCGCTCGCGAGCTACGTGCTGATCGCGCTCGGGCGGCACCGCCGCGCGCTGCTCGCGGCCTACCAGTACCTGATCCTCGGCACCATCGGCGCGACCTTCTACGTGATCGGCGTCGGGCTGCTCTACCTCATGACGGGGACCCTCAACCTCGCCGACATGGCCGCCCGCCTGCCGGCGCTCGCCGGCACGCGCCCGGTGCTCGCAGCGCTCGCCTTCATCACGGTGGGCGTCTCGCTCAAGCTGGCGCTGTTCCCGCTGCACCTGTGGCTGCCGAACGCCTATGCCTACGCACCCTCTGCGGTCACGGCCTTCCTCGCCGCGACCGCCACCAAGGTGTCGGTGTACATCCTGCTGCGGTTCTACTTCGGCGTTTTCGGGGCGCGGCTGGTGGTGGGGGAGCTGCCGATGCCCGAGATCCTGCTCGCGCTGTCGATCCTCGCCATCGTCACCGCCTCGCTGGTGGCGCTCTGGCAGGCCGACCTCAAGCGCCTGCTCGCCTACTCGAGCGTGGCGCAGATCGGCTATATCACGCTCGGCGTCGGCATGGCCTCGCGCGACGGCCTCACGGCGGCCGTGGTGCACCTGTTCAACCACGGCATCACCAAGGGGGCGCTGTTTCTGCTCGTGGGCGGCATCGCGCTGCGCGCCGGCCGCGCCGGGTTCGAGCGTCTGCAGGGTCTGGGACAGGTCATGCCGCTGACCTCGCTCGGCATCGTGCTGGCAGGCCTCTCGCTCATCGGCGTGCCGGGCACGGCGGGCTTCATCAGCAAGTGGTACCTGGTGCTGGGCGCCATCGAGGCCGAGCGCTGGTGGCTTGCCGCGCTGGTGGTGGCGACTTCCCTCATCGCGGTGGCCTACGTCTGGCGCTTCGTCGAGGCGGCGTACCTTGCACCACCGGGCGCGGCCACGCCGCAGCCGGGCGAGGCACCGCGCGCGATGCTCGTCCCCGCCTGGCTGCTGGTGGCTGCCTGCATCTGGTTCGGTCTCGACACGTCGTTCACGGTCCGGGGCGCGCGCAGCGCCGCGCTCCTGCTGCTCGGAGGCGCGCCGTGAGCGCGGCCCAGCTGATCGCCGCAGCGCTCCTCGTGCCCGCGGCCGGCGCGGGGCTGCTCGCCCTGGCGGGGCGCCGGCCCAACCTGCGCGAGGCGGTGACCCTGGTCGCCGCCGCGCTGCTCTTCGCCTGCGTCGTCGCGCTCGCGCCCCCGGTGCTGGCCGGCGCGCGGCCGCAGCTCTTCGCGCTCGAGCTGCTGCCCGGCATCGCGCTCGGCTTCCGCGTCGAGCCTCTGGGGATGCTGTTCGCGCTGGTCGCCTCGGGCCTGTGGATCGTCAACTCGCTGTACTCGATCGGCTACATGCGCGCCAACGGGGAGCCGCACCAGACGCGCTTCTACGCCTGCTTCGCGCTGGCGCTCGCCGCCACCATGGGCATCGCCTTCGCCGCCAATCTGCTGACGCTGTTCCTGTTCTACGAGATGCTGACGCTGGTCACCTGGCCGCTGGTGACGCACCACGGCGACGACGAGGCGCGCGCGGGCGGGCGCGTGTACCTCGGCCTGCTCCTCGGCACCTCGATCGTGCTGCTGCTGCCGGCGATCATCGCCACCTGGGCGTACGCGGGGACGCTCGAGTTCGCCCCCGGCGGCATCCTGCGCGACGCGGGGCTCTCGGGGCCGGCGCTCGGGGGTCTGCTCGCCCTCTACGTGTTCGGCATCGGCAAGGCGGCGCTGATGCCGGTGCACCGCTGGTTGCCGGCGGCCATGGTGGCGCCGACGCCCGTCTCGGCGCTGCTGCATGCGGTGGCGGTGGTGAAAGCGGGCGTGTTCGCGGTGCTGAAGGTGATCCTCTACGTGTTCGGCGTGGAGGCGCTCGCCGGCGTGCGCGCTTCCGACTGGCTGCCGGCGGTGGCGGGCTTCACGGTGATCGCCGCCTCGATCGTGGCGCTGCACGCCGACAACCTGAAGCGCCGGCTCGCCTACTCCACGGTGAGCCAGCTGTCCTACGTGGTGCTCTCTGCGTCGCTACTCGTGCCGCTTTCGGCCGCCGCCGCGGCGCTGCACATCGCGGCGCACGCGCTCGGCAAGATCACGCTGTTCTTCGCCGCCGGCGCGATCTACACCGTCACCGGCAAGACCGAGGTGAGCCAGCTCGACGGCGTCGGCCGGCGCATGCCCTGGACGATGGGCGCATTCGCCGTAGGCGCGCTGTCGCTGATCGGGATACCGCCGGCGGCGGGTTTTCTCAGCAAGTGGCTGATGTTCCAGGGTGCAGCCGCCGCGGGCCACTGGCCGGCGCTCGTGGTGCTCGGCGCGAGCACGCTGCTCAACGCGGCGTACTTCCTGCCGATCGTCCATGCGGCGTTCCTGCGCGCGCCGCCGGCGGGGGAGCCGGGGCACGGCGAGGCCCCCTGGACCATGGTGGCCGCGCTCACCGCGACGGCGGCCGCCACGCTCGCGCTGCCGTTCGCCGCGGCCGTGCCGCTCGCGCTCGCGCGCGCGACCGCGGGACTCTAGGAAAGGCGACGTGAAGACCTACTGGCTCGACTCACCCCGCAACGTGACCCGGCTCTATCGCGGGGTGTGGATCGTAGGCGCGCTGCTCGTGCTGCTCGACCTCGTCGTGCACCGGCACGCCGAGGTCGGCTTCGACGGCTGGTTCGGCTACTACGGCGCCTACGGCTACGCCGCCTGCGTGCTGCTGGTGCTCGCGGCGAAGCTGCTGCGGCGCGCCGTGATGCGGCCCGAGGACTACTATGATCGCTGAGCTTCCCGGCCTGGTGCTGATCGCGGCCGGGCTCGCCTGGCCGCTCGTGCCGCGCGCGGCGCGCGGCGCGCTCGCGGTCGCGGCGCCGGTGCTCGCGCTCGCGCAGCTGGCGTGGATGGGCGAGGGCTTCCGGCTCGAGGCCGAAGCCTTCGGCTTCACGCTGACGCTCGCGCGCAGCGACCGGCTGAGCCTGCTGTTCGGCTGCGTCTTCACGCTCGCGGCCTTCCTCAACGCGGTTTTCTCCTGGCAGGTGCGCGAGGGCGCCGAGCAGCCCGCCGCGCTGGTCTACGCGGGCGCGGCGCTCGCCGCGGTCTTCGCCGGCGATTTCCTCACGCTGTTCGTCTTCTGGGAGCTCTCGGCGGTCGCCTCGGCGCTGGTGATCTGGGCGGGCGGCACGCGGCGCGCCTACGGCGCCGGCATGCGTTATCTGGTAGTGCAGCTCGCCTCGGGGATGCTGCTCGCCGCGGGCGCCGCGCTGCGCTACGCCGACACCGGCACGCTCGCCTTCGACTT
>Ga0114945_10000094_pt1 | contig 50342 bp, 57 predicted proteins | sample OV2TP3_FD_87194 | JGI IMG/M metagenome (GOLD analysis project Ga0114945, IMG submission 87194) | Hot spring microbial communities from Beatty, Nevada to study Microbial Dark Matter (Phase II) - OV2 TP3 | ecosystem: Environmental > Aquatic > Thermal springs > Hot (42-90C) | place: USA: Beatty... | reverse complement strand
GCCGGGCCCACCGGAGATGATGAGGTTGGCGGGCCGGGTGCGCAGCCCCTCAACGTAGAGCCACAACTGGGCCGCCAACTCGTAGGTGAGCATGCCGCTCCCGACCAGCTGCAGGATGGTCATCGGCTGCGGCTTGCCCCGCGTGATCGTGATCTGTGGGCCAAGGGGGGAGTGGATGATGTTGACCCGCCCGCGGATGTCCAACAGCTCCACGTCGTTGACCGGGTCGACCTCCGACCGGCCGCCGAAGACCACCAGCTTCTTGACGAAGGCCGACAGCTCTTGGGTGGTGGCGAACCGCTTGTTGGTCTTGACCAGCCCCTGGCCGGTGCGGTGGATGAAGATCGGCTCGGTGGCGTTGATCAGGATGTCTTCGACCGATGGGTCGGCCAACAGCTCCTCGATGAGGTCGTAGGAGAGAAATGCGTCGAGGAACCGGCCCCGCTCCCCGTTGGAGGCCAGGGAGGCAAAGCGGTCCGGATGCTGCAGGACGAGCGCGTCCAGCGTCGTCTCGACCAGTTGCCGGCGCTCCGCGTCGGGCTGGACGAGGCTCATCTGGCCGCGCAGGCGGTCCAGCAGCTCGTCGGTCAAGGCGAGCCACGCGGCTGCGTGCTGATGAGGCGATCCGTTCGTGCTGGCGATGGGGGGTGCCCTCCGTGCCGTTTTAAGTGTACCTGACGGGCGGGCGGTTCTCCAAATCGCCGGCGTGATTTGTCGGGCCCGCCACGGATATGGTATAGTTCCCAGAGTTGCTATTCGTGAGGAGCATCAGCCCATGCCACTGGAGACGACGGCGGCGCTCAAACGGCGCGTGTTGGTCATCGACGACGACGAGAAGCTGCTCCGGGTCTATGAGGATCTGCTCACCCGCCGCGGGTTCCTCGCTACCCTGTGCCCGGACAGCACGCAAGCGCTGCCGATGCTGAAGGCGACGGCCTTTGAGGCGGTGCTGCTGGACATCCGGATGCCCGGCTTCGAGGGCACGGACCTGCTGCCGCTCATCAAGAAGCTGCAGCCGGAGCTGCCGGTCATCCTGGTGTCGGCCTACTGCGACCAGGCCAACGGGGGCTACTACCATTCGCTCGGCGCCTTCGATGTGGTGAGCAAGCCATTCAGCCATGAGCAGCTGCTCGACACGGTGACGCGGGCGGTGGAGCGGCAGGAGCAGATCCCGATGGTCCTGACGAGCTTGTCGCTGCGCGAGGGCCGGGATCAGCTCTACCGGAAGCTCATCCTCTCCGCGCTGCGCCGGACCGACTGGAATCAGGTCAAGGCGGCTGAGCTGCTCGGCATCAGCCGCTACTGCCTGATCCGCTGGCTCAAGAAGCTCGGCATCTCGTACTAACCCCCGCCGCCTGCCCCTCGCGCGAGCTGGTTCAACAGCTCCTCCAAGCAGTCAAACTCGAACGGCTTCACGAGGTAGGCGTTGACCCGCAAGGTCATGGCTTGCTGCCTGGCCTCCTCATCATCCATGTGGCTGATCAGGATCACCGGCAGGCTCGGGTGCGTGGCCCGCAGGCGCTTGAGCATGTCCAGCCCGCCCATCCCGGGCATCAGGATATCCAGGACGATCGCAGAAGGCACCACGTCCTCCAGATACCGCAGCCCCTCCTCCCCTGAGCCGGCCGTGACCACATCCAGCCCTTTCAGCTCAAGGAACACCTTGAGGATGTCGCGGGACCGGGCGTCGTCATCCACCAGCAACACCAGCCGTCGCCGCTGCCCGGAGGGTGCGGGCGAGCCGTTCAGCCACCAGTCCACTTCGGCAAGAAACTCTTCATCGGAGAGATCGGGTCTGAGAGGGATAATGGGGACGTGCGCGCCGGTCGCGCGGAGCTGTTCCACGAGGGTGGTGGCGTCGGTCTGGTTGGGGCCGGTGAGGATGACCGACGGATGCTGACGGGGGAAGGCTGCCATCGCCAGCACGGCGGAGGGCGCGGCATGGACCGACAGGCCGTGGCGGCTGAGCAGGTCGCACCAATGCCGGCACCGCTCGGGGTTCTCTTCCACCACCATGACCTGGCGCTTTGACCGCCCGGAATCCTGGTCAACGCCGGGTATGGGTGTCATGAGACTCGCACCGGAAGCGTACCATATCCTTCCAGATTTGTCAAATGTAACTAATTGATATACAATAAGTTATGTGGAATTATGACACACTTTTCGCACAAACTGTGGCAGGAGTGCCACAGCATGGAGACGATCGTGCGCGGGCGGCGCACAGGGGGGGGTCAGGCACTTTTCAACGCGGGAAAAGTGCCTGACCCCTTTCGCTTCCGCAGCGGAGTTGATACAATCAGTTCCGGTGTCAGGCACCCCGCCATCCGCACCGACCACAGCGGGGAGCCAGACACCGGTGAACGCGCGAGTCGCGCAGGGGGGCGAAAACATATGGTTGCTCGCATTGATGGTGGCTTGCTCGTCTTGCGTCTTGGGATTGGCACGATGTTTCTGATGGCCCATGGCGGCCCGAAGCTGCTGGCCGGTCCTGGGCACTGGGCCCAGGTGGGCCAGGCGATGCAGCATCTGGGCATCGGGATGCTCCCCGCGTTCTGGGGCTTCCTGGCCGCTGCCTCGGAGGGCTTCGGGGGCCTGTGCCTGATCCTCGGCGTCTTCACGAGGGCCGCGGCCCTATTCATGGCAGGTACCATGGCGGTGGCGGCCACGATGCACCTCTCGCGGGGGGATGGGCTGGGCCTGGCATCGCATGCCATTGAGGCCGGGATCGTGTTTTTGGCCCTGCTGCTGACCGGGCCGGGCCGCTATACGATCCGGGGACATTTCTATTTTCCCAGAGTCGGCCGATAGGAAAATAGGAAACGTCCCCGGGCTGAATTGCATGAAAAAGAGAACCGGTACCTTTTTGTCCGGTGCCTGGCTCCGGAGCGGTGTCTGGCTCTTCGCGGTCGGATGCGCCTAGCGAAGTGCCTGACACCGGACGTACTGGCACCGGTTCTGTGGCTGCTGGCGGGCTGCGCTGCGGCAGGCGCGGAGGAGGCGACAATGGCGGTGACGATGGCATGGACCATGACGAGTGCCGCGTTCAAGGACGGGGAGCGCATCCCCTCGGTCTACACGTGCGAAGGGAAGGACATCTCGCCGCCGTTGGCCTGGTCCGAGCCGCCGGTCGGCACCAAGAGCTTCGCGCTGATCAGCGACGACCCGGATGCGCCTGGGAAGACCTGGGTCCACTGGGTGCTCTATAACCTGCCGGCCGGCGCGCGCAGCCTGCCGGAGGCCTTCCCAACCGATGCGCAGCTTGCCGACGGCACCCGGCAGGGCCTGACGGATTTCGGCGCCACCGGCTACGGCGGGCCCTGCCCGCCCAGCGGCACCCACCGCTACTCCTTCAAGCTGTACGCGCTTGATGCGGCGCTGTCGCTTGGGCCGCGCGCGACCAAGGCGCAGGTGGAAGCCGCGATGCAGGGGCATGTGCTCGCGCAGGCGCAGCTCATGGGCACGTACCGCAAACAGGGCCGATGAGATGACCCGTCGGGCCTGGATGGTCGCGGCTGGCATGGGGCTCATGGCGACTGCCGCCGTCGCCGAAGAAGTCACGCTCTCGACGTACTACCCGTCGCCGCGCGGCGTCTATGATGAGCTGCGCACCCTCGACAACACGTTCCTCGCCATCCAACAGGGCAACGTGGGGGTGGGCACGGTCGAACCGCATGAGCGGCTGGAAGTCAACGGGGGGCTGCGGCTCAACCCGTTGGAGGCCAGGCGGCCGGCCTGCACCGTCGAGCGGCGCGGCACCCTCTGGTACGAGCGGGACGTCAAGCTGGAAAGCGGCAACGGCCACGTCGATCGGTTGCTGTTCTGCGCCAAAGTCCTCGACCGATATCAGTGGGTGATGGTGGTCGGGCAGTGATCCGGCCCGATGCCGCCTGAACCCGTCCTGGTCCTTCACGGAGGCAGCGGGCGACGGCCTGCCGCGGCTCGCCTGCGGCGCATCCGGAAGCGCCTGCGGGCGATTGGCCACGCCGGCGCCGCGCATCTCCGGCGCCACTCCGCGCTGGAAACGGTCGCGTGGGTGGTCGCGCGCCTGGAGGATGACCCGCTGTTCAACGCCGGCACCGGCTCCTACCTGCAGCACGACGGCCGTGCGCGGATGAGCGCGTCGATCATGGACGGCGCCTCGCGCCGCTTCGCGGCGGTGCTCAACGTCGAACACGTGCGCCATCCCGTGCTGGTGGCGCGCGCGCTGTTGGCGCAGGAGGATCGGGTGCTGGCCGGCTCCGGGGCGTTGCGGTTCGCCCGCGTCCAGGGGTTCGGGCCGTGGAACCCCGTAACACGCGAGCGGCTTCGGCAGTGGCAACACCTGGCGTTCGATCCCTCCACGCAGGGCACCGTCGGGGCAGTGGCGCTGGATGCGGCCGGGCATCTGGCGGCGGCGACCTCCACCGGCGGCAAGGGGCACGATCCGATCGGGCGCGTCAGCGACAGCGGCATGCCGGTCGGCAACTACGCGGATGAGCTGGTGGCGATTTCTTGCACCGGCTGCGGCGAGGACATCATGGACGAAGGGCTGGCGGTGCGGATCGCCCAGCAGGTGGCCGACGGCGCGCCGTTGCCCCGGGCGTTCGCTGCGATGTTCCGCCGACTGCGCGCGGACGCGCGGCGCTCCGGCGCGATCGGGCTGGATCGTCGCGGCCGGATGGTCTGGGCGACCACGCTGCCCATCCTCCTCGCAGTGGGCGGCTCCCGCCGCCTCGCGACCAGCTTTTAGCATGACGACGGATCGGGCGGGGGTGGTGCTCATCGGCCATGGAGCGCCGGCGACGGATTGCCCGCCGGAGCTCATCGGCGAGCTGATGGGGCTCGAGTGGCGCCACGGCCAGCCCGACGGCGGGCGAGACGCCCTCGAGCGGCGGGCCGCGGAGTTGGACGCGCGCATCCGCAACTGGCCCCGCCGGCCTGACAACGATCCGTACAAGCAGGGGCTGGAGCGGCTCGCGCAGGCGCTGGCGCCGCTTCTGCCCACGGAGCTGTTGGCGGTCGGCTACAATGAGTTCTGCCGCCCGACGATCGCCGAGGCCGTGGAGCAGGTCATCCGGCACGGCGCCACGCGGGTGCTGGTCGTCCCCTCCATGCTCACGCCGGGCGGGGTGCACGCTGAGCGGGACATCCCGCACGCCCTCGAGGCGATCCGCCGCGCGCACCCGACGGTCCCGATCGACTACGTGTGGCCGTTTGACCTCGCCCAGGTGGCAACACTCCTGGCCGCGCACGTCACGCGGGCGCTGAAGCAGCCATTTACGATATAATAGGACACACCATGCCTGCCCCCCACAAGCCTCTCCGTCCGCCGCCGGAGGCCGCCGCGCCGCGCAGCACCATGCAAGAACCGGTCCCCCCCGTCAGCGGCATGATGTCGCAGTTCAACATCGCCTTCAGCCTGATGAGCATCATCCCGCTGCTGACCTGTTTCTACCTCATCACCGTCCGGTTTTTCTCCATCTCGATCCTGGAGGGCATCAACGGGGTCTACTTCCTCCTCGCCCTGGTGATCGCCCTGTTGGGATTGCTCGCCGGCCACCAGTTGATCCAGGACATCATCCGGCGATTGGTGTCGGCCAACGCCAAGCTGGCCAAGCTCAACGAGCAACAGGCCTCGTTTGTCAGCAACGTGGCCCACGAGTTCCGCTCGCCGCTGGCGATCTTCAAGGTCGCGCTGGACAATCTGGCTGACGGCCTGCATGGGCCGGTGACGGTTGACCAGATGGAGCCGCTGTCGATGTGCCAGAAGGAGGTCAACCGCCTGAAGCGGCTGGTCGGCGATCTGCTCGACCTCTCCCGAATCGAAGCGGGGAAGCTGCCCATGCAGCTGCAGGAGGTGGTGCTGCAGGAGACGCTCAATCAGGTCGGGCAGCTCTTCACGACGCTGGTGAAAGAGCGCGGGCTGGCCCTGACCATGGACCTGCCGGAGGAGCCCTGCAGGACGATCGGCGACCGGGATCGGCTGCAGCAGGTGTTCACCAACCTGATCGGCAACGCGGCGAAGTTCACCGAAAAGGGCGGCATCCATCTTCGGCTGTTGAAAGACAGCGACATGTATCAGGTGGAAGTGGAGGATACCGGCCCCGGCATCCCGGCGGAGGATCTGGAGCGGGTCTTCGACAAGTTCGAGCGGGTCGGCAGCATGCAGGGCGCGGAAGGCTCGGGGTTGGGGCTGCCGATCGCCCGGGACATCGTCGAGCTCCACCAGGGCCGCATTTGGGCGGAAAGCCGCGTCGGGCAGGGCAGCCGGTTCGTCGTCCGGCTGCCGGCCAAGCCGCGACTGGCATGATGGGGCGCCGGGCCGTGCTCCTCGCTGGGCTGTTGGCGTTGGTCGGATCGCCGATGGCGCACGCGGACGCGGAGGTCGGGGCGCTGGCGCCCGGGTTCTCGGTGACCGACACCAGGGGCCGCCCATATGACTTGGCGGCGTTGGAGGGCTCGTACGTCGTGCTGGAGTGGTTCAACAACGACTGCCCCTTCGTGAACAAGCACTATGCCAGCGACAACATGCAGCGGCTGCAGCAGGCCTACACGGCGCAAGGCGTCGTCTGGCTGACGATCATTTCCTCCGCGCCGGGCCGGCAGGGGTCTGTCTCCGCCGCCGAAGCCAACGCGATCCAGCGGGACCGGCACGCCGCCCAGACGGGCATCGTGCTGGATCCCACCGGCGCGCTGGGCCGGCTCTATGGCGCCAAGACCACGCCGCATCTGTTCATCATCAGCCCGGCCGGCGTCCTCATCTACGCCGGCGCGATCGACAGCGAGCCGTCGACCGACCAGGCCGACATCGCCAGCGCGGTCAACTACGTGCAGCGGGCGCTGGACGAAGCGATGGCCGGCAAACCGGTCTCCACGCCCCAGACCCGGCCCTACGGGTGCAGCGTGAAGTACTAGCGGCCGGTGTCTGGCACCACGTCCGGTGTCAGGCACTTTCGCTAGGCACCTCCGACCGCGAAGAGCCAGACACCGGTAAGGGGGAGCGAGGATGTTGGACACGACAACGCCGTTGCGGCAGCAGCTTGAGGAGACGCTGCAGGTCATCACCCGGCGCAGCCGGTTTCAGCCGCGGATCGGGCTGGTCATTGGCTCAGGGCTTGGCGGCCTGACCGGGGCGCTGCGCGTGGACGCCCAGTTCGACTACGCGGAGCTTCCCCACATGCCCCAGGCGACCGCGCCGGGTCATGAGGGCAAGCTCGTTCTCGGCACGCTGGGGTCGCAGCGGCTGGCGGTCTTCGCCGGGCGGTTTCATTTCTATGAGGGCTATACGATGCCGCAGGTGACGTACCCCATCCGGCTGGCGCACGCGCTCGGCGCCGAGATCCTGATGCTGACCAGCATCGTCGGCAGCATGAACCGGCAGATGCCGCCGGGATCGCTGATGCTGCTGGAGGATCACATCAACCTCATGGGCGCCAATCCTCTGATCGGGCCGAACGACGAGGCGATCGGCGTCCGATTTCCCGACATGTCCGAGCCGTACGATCCCGAGCTGCGCCGGCTGGCCCTCCAGGTCGCCACGGAGCAGCGCCTGCCCCTGCGTCCGGGGGTGTACGTGGCGGTGGCCGGGCCCAACCTGGAGACGAAGGCCGAGTACCGGATGTTGCGGCAGATCGGCGCGGATGTGGTGGGCATGTCGATGGTGCCGGAAGTGCTCGTGGCGCGGCACGGCGGTCTGCGCGTGCTGGCGGTGGTCGTCGTGTCCGATGCCTGCATCCCGGAGGAGCTCACGCCGGCCTCGGTCGAGGAGCTGCTGCGGGTCGCCGCCGCCACCGAACCGAAGCTCACCGCGCTGTTGACCGGCGTCATCGCCCGCCTCCAAGCGGTGTCAGACACCTTTCAAAGCGGGAAAAGTGTCTGACACCTTTTCAGATGCGCGTCAACGGCATCCCCTATCGCACCGTCTGGATGGAGGACGGCTGCGTCAAGCTGATCGACCAGCGCCGGCTGCCCGCTCGGTTCGAGATTCTGACGCTGCGCACCGTGGAGGAGACCGCCGAGGCCATCAAGGACATGGCTGTTCGGGGCGCAGGCGCGATCGGCGTGGCGGCGGGGTTCGGCATGGCGCAGGGGGTCCTGGCGGCGCGCGAGCCGACGAGCGATCACGATCTCGCGCGGGCGGCCGCGGCCCTGCGCGGCACCCGCCCCACGGCGCAGAACCTCTTCTACGCCGTGGGGCGCATCCTGGGCGGGATCGCGTCTCTCGGAACCGTCGAGGCCAAGCGGGCCCGCGCGGTCGAGTTGGCACAGGCCATCGCGGATGAGGACGCGCGCGCCGGGGAGCGGATCGGCCAGATCGGCCAGCAGGTGCTGCCGCGCGCGGGCACGGTCCTCACCCATTGCAACGCGGGTTGGCTGGCCTTCGCGGATTGGGGCACGGCCCTGGCGCCGATCTACCGGGCGCACCGGGACGGCCGGTCCATTGCCGTGATCGCCACCGAGACCCGCCCCCGCGCGCAGGGCGCCAAGCTGACCGCCTGGGAGCTGGCTCACGAGGGCGTGCCATGCACCCTGATCGCGGACACCGCCGCCGGCTGGGTGATGCGCTTGGGGCTGGTCGATTGCGTCATGGTGGGGGCGGATCGCATCGCGGCCAATGGCGACGTCGCCAATAAGATCGGCACCTACCCGCTGGCCGTGCTGGCGAGGACCCACGCGATCCCCTTCTACGTCGCGGCGCCGACGACCACCATCGATCTGAGCTGCCCTTCCGGCGAGGCCATCCCGATCGAGGAGCGCTCAGAGGACGAAGTGCTCTGGGCCCGTGGGGCGACCGCCGACGGACGCGAGGAGCGCGTGCGCATCGCGCCGGAGGGGACGCGGGCGCGCAACTGGGCGTTTGATGTGACGCCGGCCGAGTACGTGACATCGTTCATCACGGAGCGCGGGATCATCCCAGGATGCGAAATCGCTGGAATCCTGCAGCCGCGCGCCGCCTGAGCCCGTTGGACGCGCTCGTCTACCGGTCTCGCCTGATCGGCGACGAGCCGACGCTGGGGCTCTACGGCGGCGGCAATACCTCCCTCAAGTGCCAGCAGCTAGATCTCGCTGGCCGCCCGCAGGAGGCCTTGTGGGTGAAAGGAAGCGGCGCGGATCTCAAAGGCTGCGAGCGGCGCCAGTTCGCCCCGCTGCCGATGGCGCTGCTGACGCCGCTCGCCGAGCGCCGGGCCATGACCGACGAGGAGATGATGGCGTTCCTTGAGCGGTGCCTGCTGGATCCGAAAGCGCCCCGTCCGTCGATCGAGACGCTGCTGCATGCGTTCATCCCGGAGGCGGCGGTGGATCACACCCATGCGGACGCGATCCTGGCGCTCGCCAACACGCGCGATGGCGAGCGGCTGGTGCGGCGCGTGCTCGGGCCGCGGCTGCTGTGGATCCCGTACATTCAGCCGGGGTTCGCGCTCTCGCGGCGGGTCGTGGAGGCGTACCGGCGGGCGCCGCAGGCGCACGGGGCGGTGCTGGAGCACCACGGGCTGATCACGTGGGGAGCGGACGGCGCCGCAAGCTACCGCCGCACCCTGCGCTACGTCACGCGGGCCGAGCGGTTCCTCGCGGCCGCTGGGCGCAGGCGCCGCTGGTCGCCCGCCCGCCATGCCACGCGGCCCGCGCCGGAACGCCTGGCGCTGTTGCGGCGATGGCTGCCGGCGATCCGGCGCACCGTCAGCCGCCGGCGCAAGGTGTGCCTGCGCTACACGGACAGCCCGGAGGTGCTGGCGTTCGTCAACGCGCGCCGCATGCCGCAGGTGGCGCGCGTGGGCCCGGCGACGCCGGATCACATGCTGCGGACGAAGCGGCTGCCGCTCGTCGTGACGGCCGGCGCGCGCACGGCGGCCGGCCGGTCGCCCGCGGCGGTCATCCGGCAGCTTGAGCGGTACGCGCAGGCGCACGAGCGGTACGTCCGGCGATGGCAGCGGCCGGGGCAGGCCCTCCAGGATCCCTCTCCGCGTGTGATGCTCATCCCCGGCGTCGGGATGCTGACGACCGGCAAGGATGCGACAGAGGCCGAGCGGGCCGCCGAGCTGTTCCGGCACGCCATGGCGATCATGCGCGATGCCTCGACGGTCGGCGAGTACACGTCGGTGTCCGAGCGGGAGGCGTTCGGGGTCGAGTACTGGCCGCTGGAGCTGTACAAGCTGACGCTCGCGCCGCCAGAGCCGGAGCTGTCGCGCGAGATCGGGCTGGTCACGGGGGCGGCCGGCGGCATCGGGCAGGCGATCGCGCGCCGGCTCGTGGACCGGGGCGCCTCCGTGGCGGTCACCGACATCAACCGGCGCGGCGTGGAGGCGCTGGCGGACACCCTCAACCAGCGGGCGGGCCGTCGCCGCGCCATCGGGCTCGTGATGGACGTGACGGATGAGCGCAGCATCGAGCGGGCGTTCGATGCGCTGCTGCGAGAATTCGGCGGGCTGGACTTCCTCGTCTCGAACGCCGGGGTGGCGCATGTGGCCGGCGTCGAACGGCTGGCGCTGACCGACTGGGAGCGCAGCCTCAGCGTCAATGCGACCGGCCACTTCCTCGCGGCGCGCGCCGCGATCCGCCTGCTGCGCGCGCAGGGGATGGGCGGCTCGCTCGTCTTCATCGCGTCAAAGAATGTCCTGGCGCCCGGACGGGAGTTCGGCGCCTACAGCGCGGCCAAAGCGGCCCAAACGCAGCTGGCGCGCGTGCTGGCGATTGAAAACGGCGAGTTCAACATCCGGGTCAACCTCGTCAACCCCGACGGCGTCTTTGAAGGCTCCGGGCTCTGGCGCGAGATCGGCCCGTCGCGCGCGAGGACCTATCGGCTGCCGCCCAGCCGGCTCGAGTCCTACTATCAGCAGCGCAACCTGCTGAAGGCGCGCGTCTTGCCGGAGGACGTGGCGGAGGCGGTGGCCTTCTTCGTCTCGCGCGCCTCCGCCAAGACCACGGGGTGCATCCTGACGGTGGACGGCGGGCTCCGAGAGGCCTTCCCCCGATAACATGACGTGGCTGGAGGCCGTGCTGCTGGGAGCGCTCGAAGGGTTCACGGAGTTTTTGCCGATCTCCTCCACCGGCCATCTCATCCTGGCCACGCGGTGGCTGGGGCTTGCCGGCGACGCCGTGAAGACGTTTACCGTCGTCATCCAGGCCGGCGCGCTGGCCGGCATCCTCGTGCTCTACCGCACGGAGGTCGCGGCCATGGGGCGCGGCGCGCTCGGCAAGGACCCGGTTGGCCAGTCGCTGCTGCTGAAGCTCGGCCTGAGCTTCGTCCCGGTCGCCGTCGCGGGCCTGCTGTTCCATCACGTCATCAAGGCGCAGCTCTTTACCCCCACGCCGGTGACCGCGGCATTGGCGGTCGGGGGCCTGCTGATGATCGCCGTGGCGCGGCGGCATCCCGCCGTCAGGCGTCCTGAGCCGACGCTCGATGGCGTGACCGTCCGCGACGCCCTCGTGATCGGCTGCGCCCAGTGCCTCGCCCTGTGGCCCGGGACCTCCCGCGCGATGGTGACGTTGGTGGCGGGGTTGTTGTTGGGGCTTCCGGCGACGGTCGCGGCCGAGTACAGCTTTCTCCTGGCGGTGCCCACCCTTGGAGCCGCGACGGTGTTTGACGCGCTCAACGGCGCCCACGCCCTGCTGCAGGAGGTCGGGGTCACGGGGCTGATCGGAGGCTTTGCGGCCGCCGCGGTGGTGGCGGTGCTGGCGGTGCGCGGGTTCCTGCGCGCCGTGACCCGCTGGGGGTTGGAGCCGTTCGGCTGGTACCGCCTCGGCCTGGCGGTGCTGGTCTGGGCATTCCTATGAAGGAGGAGCGATGGACGCCAAGGTGACGCCTCCAGACGTGTCGGATCTGGCCCGGTACATCCGGGATATCCCGGATTTCCCGACCAAGGGCATCCTGTTCCGGGACATCACGCCGCTGTTGCAGAACGGCCCGGCATTCCATCGGGCGATCCGGGCGCTCGCCGCGCGCCATCATGGCCGGAGGCCCGACGCGGTGGTCGCCATCGAGTCCCGCGGGCTGATCGTCGGCTCCGCGCTGGCCTACGAGCTGGGCGTGGGGGTCGTGCCGGTGCGCAAGAAGGGGAAGCTGCCGCACAAAACCTACCAGGCGAGCTACACGCTCGAGTACGGGCAGGATACGCTCGAGATCCACCAGGACGGGCTCATGAAGGGCGCACATGTGCTGCTCGTGGACGACCTGCTGGCGACCGGCGGGACGATGGCGGCGACGATTGAGCTCATCGAAAAGTGCGGCGGCCGCATTATCGAGCTGGCGTTCCTCATCGAGCTGACCGCCCTGAACGGTCGCGCGCGGGTGGCGCCGCATCCGGTGATTTCCTTGGTACAATATTAGCAGGAGGTGACAGATGGCGACACGGCGCAAAGCCCCGAAGCGGCCGAAGGCCCGTCGGACCACCGCCCGCAAGCGGACGTGGCGGTCCGGCCGCATGGGCGCGAGCTGCTGCACCTGCTAAAAAGTGCCAGGCACTTTCCCGCTTCGAATTTCAACACAGTTGTGGAAAACTCGGGTTTTCCACAGGCGCTGAGAAATTTGAACCGGCGAAGTGCCTGGCACCTTTCATGGCAGAACATCTGATCATCATCGGTTCTGGCCCTGCCGGCCACACCGCAGCCATCTACGCGGCGCGGGCGAACCTGAAGCCCGTGATGTTCGAGGGGTTCTCCGGCGGGGGCATCCCCGGCGGCCAGCTCATGACGACGACCGAGGTGGAGAACTACCCCGGCTTTCCCGCCGGCATCCAGGGGCCTGAGCTGATGGAAGCCTTCCGCAAGCAGTCGGTGCGGTTTGACACGCGGATCTTCACCGAGGACGCCACGAAGGTCGACCTGTCCAGACGGCCATTCGCCGTCTCCTCGGCGGAGCGCGCGCTCGAGACCCAGGCCCTGATCATCGCCACCGGCGCCACCGCGAAGCGGCTTCAGTTGCCCCATGAGCCCGCGCTCTGGAACAAAGGCATCTCGGCTTGCGCGGTCTGCGACGGGGCGCTGCCCATCTTCCGCAACAAGCCGCTCGTAGTCGTCGGGGGAGGGGATTCGGCGGCCGAGGAGTCCACCTTCCTGACCAAGTTTGCCTCCAAGGTCTACCTGGTGCACCGGCGGGATCAGCTGCGCGCCTCCAAGATTATGCAGGAGCGGGTGTTCAAGAACCCGAAGATCGAGGTCCTCTGGCATACGGTGATCGCGGACGTCCTCGGCTCGGACGCGGTCTCCGGGGTGCGGCTGCGCAGCGTCGTGACGAACGAGGAACGCGACCTCTCCTGCGGCGGGCTGTTTTACGCGATCGGGTTCACTCCGAACACCGCGCTGTTCGCCGGAGCGCTCGAGCTCGACAAGGACGGCTACATCGTGACCCGGCCCGGCACCACCCAGACCTCGGTGCCGGGCGTGTTCGCCTGCGGGGACGTGCAGGATAAGCGCTACCGCCAGGCGGTCACGGCGGCCGGCAGCGGCTGCATGGCCGCGATGGATTGCGAGCGCTGGCTGAACGAGCAAGGCCTCAGCGTCTAGAGCACGCTCCGGTTCTCCAAAAATTTTTTCGGCTTGACTCTCCAGTTAACTGGATGGTTTATACTTGCAGCTGATGAGACCGTGATTCATCGGGGTGCTGGCCTGTCAGGCCGGGGTCCCAATCAAGACCATTCGCTACTACGAAGAGGTCGGGTTGCTGCCGAAAGCGGCGCGGACCCTCTCCGGCTATCGCCTCTACCCGCCGCAGACCGTAGACCGCCTGCAGTTCATCAGGCAGGCGCAGTCGCTCGGGTTGCGGCTCAGCGACATCAAGGAAATCATGGACCTCGCCGATCGGGGTCGCTGTCCCTGCGGGCATGTCCAGCGGGTGCTGCGCACCAGGCTGCGGGAGCTGAAGCAGAAAATTCATGCCATGCGGTTGGTCGAGCGCCGGGTTGCGCAGGCGGTTCGCACGGGCTGTCCGCCGAACTTCAGGCCGCGTGGCAGCGCGATCTGCCCGACCATTCAACGGCAGGCTCCCAGCGGGAGGAAGCGGTCATGAACGCCAAAACGCTTGGCATCAGCTCAGCGCTGCTCGCGCCCTTCTGTTGCGTGGGGCCGGCGCTCTTGACCCTCTTGGGATTGGGCAGTGTTGGCTTCGGCGCGCTCATCGGCCGGTACCACTGGTGGCTCCTTGCAGCCTCAATAGGGCTGCTCGCGTTCGCCTGGTGGGTGTCCCTCAAGGAACGAAGGCGTTGCCGGGCTGCCCGCTGTCAGATGGCGCCGGGCAAGACCACGATAGCCGTTCTGGTCGTCGCGTCAGCGATTGTCGCGTTCTTCGTCGTGACGAATCTCTCAATCCTCTGTGGATGAACACGGAACGGTGCTGTGAGCTCCACCCGCCTGTCGTCTGTGGCCCGACGAGGTGCCCGCAATGTGGCGGACTCGGCAGGCCTGTCCGGCGCCTCACGCTCGGCGCGCTGGTCAGGCCGGAGCACCGGGCGCGCATCCCGCAGCAAGACGGAGCCTGCTTCTGTCGGACACCCACATGCGACGTGGTCTATTTCCTGCCAGACCAGGCGGTCTTTCGCACGGATGACCTGTCCGTGCCGGTCGGGCTGAAAGAGCCCGAGAATCCCGGCGCGCCGGTCTGCTACTGTTTCGGCTGGACGCCGAGGAAGATTGAGGCCGAAATCCAGGCAACCGGCCAGAGCACGGCCATCGAGCAGATCAAGGCGCAGGTCAGGGCGGGCAACTGCTACTGTGAAGTGACGAATCCCCAAGGCTCGTGTTGCCTGGGGAACGTGGCTGCGGCTGTGCAGCAAGGGACAGGTCAGACGTTGAGAGGGAGGTGAGGACGATGGTGGACCTAAAACGGGTGGCGTTATGCCCGGCCTGCGGAGGGTGTCCTGAGGTGACGCTCGGTCTCTCCAACGACGAAGTGCGCATTGGAGAGGAGGGGAACCTGGTGCGCTTGACCAAGGAGGCGTGGAACACCCTGGTGGAGAAGATCGGCTCCGGTGAGTTAACGAAACTGTGAACTCATCCGGCGGCCCCGCTGGAAATTGGGACCAGGTCCATTTTTTCCTTCAACGATGGGAGAAAAATGGGCCTGATCCCGTTTTTCTGTTTCTGGCTGAATCCTTGCCCGGGTTCTTCGCATCATAACATCAGCGGGCCAGGCGTCTCCTGCGCGTCATCCGCTCGGGGAAGCTGCCGTTGTCGGGGCGAGCGGCTTGTGTTAGCATGGCTCCATGCCTGTTGTGCAGACGGATGACCAACAGCTCATCACGAGGCTCAAGGCGAAGGACGAAACGGCCCTCGGAGCCCTGATGGCTGAGTACGGCCCCAAGGTCTACGGCCTCTCAGTCCGATTGACCGGCAACCATCACGACGCTGAGGAGGTGCTCCAGGACGTCTTCTGGACCGTCTTTGCGAAGATCGGTTCGTTCCGTGGAGCGTCGAAACTGTCGAGCTGGATTTATCGTATTACGGTCAATACCGCCCTGATGAGGCTCCGCAAGCGGACAAAAGCGATGGAGCTGCCGCTGGAAGCGGAGCTGGGCCCGGCGATGACCGAAGAGGGGATGATTGCAGAGCCTGTGCGAGATTGGTCGCCACGTCCCGATGATGAGTTGAGCCGCAAAGAACTGGCCGACCGCTTGACGGAAGCCATCCGCCACCTGCCGCCGGAGTACCGGGCGGTGGTGGTGCTGCGGGACGTCGAAGGATTCTCTGCGGAAGAGACGAGCCGCGTATTGGGGATTTCCATCGCTGCGATCAAAAGCCGGCTGCATCGCGCGCGGCTGTTCCTCCGCAAGCACGTGGCGGAATACGCGGCAAGTCAGCGGCCCTGAGTGGATGTTGAGGCGCAGGAGCAATCCATGATGAAGTGCCGGGACATTGCCCAACTGCTTTACGACTACATCGAAGGGCTGCTGGGACCGTCAACCAGCCAGGCGCTTGAGGCACACCTGGCAGATTGCCCAGGGTGTCTCGCGTTCATCAAGACCTATCGGCAGACGATCGACCTTACCAAGGAGCTGCGGGCCGAAGCCATGCCTCCTGAGCTGCAGCAGAAGCTTCAGAGTTTCCTCAAAACACACCCTCCAAGCTGAATCCTTTTCCCCTGGCCCGCATCTTACCTCGTAGAGGGGGGATGACGATGATGAGGGTGACGGCTCTGGCAGTGCTCGTTGTCGGCGTGATTGCGTGGCTGGCATGGAGAGCCAGCCGCTGCGGACGCTACGGATGCGGCGCGCAAGAACTCAAGTAGGCCTCGCTTGACAACCTCCAGCGACGATGTGAAGATCGGGGCTGCCCTCCGCATGGCTCGCTCACCGGATAGGTCGACGAGGCAGCATCGACGTCCCACGGATGGTCGACGGGTGTGGTGGCTCCTCCTCTGCAGTGCTGGCAGCCTCATTGCCTGGTGGCAGATCCGCCTGCTCGGCGACGTCCGACACCAGCTGGGCGCGTTCTATGGATGGTTTGCCTGCGCCTTCCTCTTCTACCTGGCGACGCTGTGGTTGGTTGGTCGAGGAGAGCGGGCAGGAAGCCCGCTCCGAACCCATCGGCTGTCCCTGGGTGTGATCGGGCTCGTGGCGCTCCTGGCCCGTTTGACGCTCCTCGGGACCGCGCCTACCCTCTCCGATGACATCCACCGCTACCGGTGGGATGGACGGGTCCAACGGGCCGGCCTGGATCCCTACGCGTATCCGCCCAATCATCCGGCGCTGGCGTTCCTGCGCGATGAGCAGTTTGCGTCGATCAATTTTCCCCAGCTGCGCACGGTCTATCCCCCGCTGACCGAACTGGCGTTCCGCCTCGGCGTCACGCTTGGCGATACGCTCACCTCGCAGAAAGCGGTCGTCGTCTCGGCAGAGCTCCTCACCATGCTCGGTCTGCTGGTGGTGCTCTGGCGCCGGGGAAGGTCGCTGTTGTGGGTGGCGGCGTACGCCTGGCATCCGCTCGTCGTGTTGGAGATCGCCGGCTCGGGCCATAATGATGCGCTGGGGGTGGCCGCGCTGTGGCTCGGGATCGCTGGCTGGGAAACCCGGCGCTGGCGTGGGGCGGTGGCCGCCTGGAGCGCAGCCTTCTGGTCGAAGTTCGCGTCGATGATCCTGGTCCCGTGGTGGTGGTTCCGCCACGCACGCCGCGGATGGCTGGCGGCCTTCGTGGCGCTGGCGGCAACACCCGTGCTGCTGCATCCCTCGATGGTTTGGGCGGTGGTCGAAAGCCTGTCGGCCATGACCACGCGATTTGAGTCGAACTCCTCGATGTTCCTGGTGTTGGCGCAGGCGCTCGGTCCAGCCGCCGGGCGCGTGGCAGCGTTTGGGCTCATCGGCGCGTGGATCCTGTGGTGGGCCAGGCGACAGCCAGATGTCATCACCTACCTGCTCGGCGCCTTCGCGGCCGCCGCCCTGCTCAGCCCGGTGCTGCACCCCTGGTATGTCGTTTGGCTCATCCCGTGCTTCTGTTTCCGCCGCGTGCCGGCGCTCATCGCGCTCTCCGGCACGGCCGTGTTCGCGTACGCCATGTGGCCCGGCCGGCTGGCCACCGGCGCGTGGCACCTGCCGTTGTGGGCGCGAGTGGCGGAGTATGCGCCCGTCGCGCTGCTCGGCATGATGGAGCTAAGAAAAATTGGTACCGGGTCTCTTTTTCCTTCGAGCGGCAACAGAAAAAGAGACCCGGTACCATTTTCTCCGGGACCGCGTGGGCCGTCTCGGCTTCGGGTAGGGGTGATCATCCCGGCGAGAAACGAGGAGGCGGCGATTGGGCGCGTGCTGGCGGGGGTTCCGCATGAAGGTGTGCGCGACATCATCGTGGTCGACAACGGCTCGACGGATGCCACCGCTGAGGCGGCGGCCGCGGCCGGCGCGCGGGTGGTGCGTGAGCCAACGCCTGGCTATGGACGCGCGTGCCTGGCCGGCCTGGCGGCGCTGTCGCCTGACGTGGACACGGTGGTATTTCTCGACGGGGATCATGCTGATTATCCCGAGGAGCTGCCGAGGCTCCTGGCGCCCATCGCGCACGGGGAGGCAGACCTCGTCATCGGCTCGCGCGCCGCGCTCGCCGAGCCGGGCAGCCTGACGCCGCAGCAGCAGCTCGGCAATCGCCTGGCGTGCACCCTGATGCGCCTCTGCTTCGACGTGCGGGCGACGGATCTCGGGCCGTTCCGGGCGATTCGGCGCGACGCCCTGGAGCGGCTGGGGATGCGGGATCAGGCGTTTGGCTGGACGGTTGAGATGCAGGCGAAATCCGCCCGTGCCGGCCTGCGGGTCGTCGAGGTGCCGGTGCGGTACCGCCCGCGTTTCGGCCGCTCGAAAATCTCCGGCACGCTCACAGGCACCATTCGGGCCGGCGTGGCGATTCTGTCAACCATCGCGAAGATCGCACTAGAACGCCAGGCGCCATCGACGCCGACGCGACAGCTCCTCGTCTTCTTGAAGGATCCTCAGCCGGGGCAGGTGAAAACGCGCATGGCGTCTGACATCGGAGACGAAGCGGCCGCTGCCATCTACCGGGCGTGCGCCGAGCTCACCCTGGAGCGTCTGGCGCCGCTTCGCCAGGAGATCCGGTTGTGCGTGGATCCGCCGCAGGCGATTGCGCGAATCCGCGGTTGGCTGGGCGCAGGCTGGACCATGACGCCGCAGCGGGGCGCGGATTTGGGTGAGCGGGTGGCCCGGGCCACCCACGAGGCGTTCGCCGACGGCGCGCAGCGCGTCGCCGTCATCGGGACCGACTCGCCGTGGCTGACATCGGACGACATCGACGCGGCGTTTCGCGAGCTCGAGGCGGCTGACGTCGTGGTGGGCCCGACCGACGACGGCGGCTACTACCTCATTGGCCTCGCCCGCTCAGCGCCTGCGTTGTTCGACGGGATCGCGTGGAGCTCGCCCGAGGTCTTCCGGCGCACGTGCGAGAAGGCGAAGGCGCTGGGGCTGCGGGTGGCGGTCCTGCGCCAGGGCTACGATCTGGACCATGTCGAGGACGTGAAACGGTTCATGGCAGAATCGCGGAGGGCACATGACGCCTGAGCTGAACCAGCACACCGTGGTGCACGCGCCGGCGTTGACCGACATCGAGCGGCCGGGGTGGTGGCTGTTCCTCGACGGGGAGGCGCCCAACTGGGCCGCGGTCGATGCGCGCGGCGCGTGGCTCCTGCAGGTCCTGCGCGAAGCGCCGCAGCCGTTCTCCGCCCTGGTGGCGCGCTACGCGGCGCACGAAACCCTGGAGGGCGGCAAGGCCTGGGCGCACGTCCACGCGTTCATCAGCGAGGCGCTGCGCCACGGCCTCCTCAGCCTTGCGCCGGCGGCGCGCGAGCCATATCAGGGCCGCGCGCACTACCTCAGCCTCTCGCGCCTGCGCGAGTGCTGGCTGCACACCAACAACTCCTGCAACCTCGCGTGCAGCCACTGCCTCGTCAGCTCCTCCCCGCGGGGCGAGCAGGGGCTCTCCACGACGTTCTGGCGCGATGTCATCGACCAGCTCGCCGCGCTCGGGGTGGACCGGTTCTACCTCACCGGCGGCGAGCCGTTCGTGCGCCCGGACATGCCCGAGCTGATCCGTCGGATCACGGACACGCACGGCATCGAGGCCATCCTCCTGACCAACGCGACGCTCTTTGCCGGGCCGCGGCGCGCGCTGCTGGACAGCTTGGACCGCGCGCGCGTGAAGTTCCAGGTCAGCGTCGACGGCTCCACCCCCCAGATCAACGACCGGATCCGCGGCGCCGGCAGCCTCCGGGCGGCCATTGAGGGGCTGCGCGAGCTGACGCGGCAGGGGTTCGAGGTGACGGTCACGACTGTCGCCACCGGCACCAACCTGGAGGATCTGCCGAACATCACCCGGCTGGCCGAATCCTGCGGGGTGAAGACGCAGCACCTGATGTGGCTGCACCGGCGCGGCCGAGTGATCCAAGGACGTGAGGAATGGTTCCCGGCAATCGAGCGGCTGATCGAGGCGGTGCGCGCGGTCAGGCAGGAGGCGGACCGGCGCGGCATCCTCCTGGACAACGCGGCCTCGTTTGAGCTGCGCGCCAACGCTCCGGCCGGCGTGAAGTTCGACCTGGGCAACGCCGGCTGGCAGAGCCTGTGCGTCTACGCGGACGGGCACGTGTACCCCTCGGCGGCGCTGGCCAACCACAAGCCGCTGGACTGCGGCGACGCGGCGAACGGCCGCACCATCGAGCAAATCTGGCGCGAGAGCCCGATCCTCGAGCAGATCCGTCAGGCGAGCGTCGTGCGCAAGCCTCAAGCCGCCGGCGATCCGTTTCGCTATCTGACCGGCGGCGGCGATCTGGAGCACAGCTACTTCTTCTCCGGCGAGTTCCTAGGCGATGATCCGTACTATCCGCTCTCCCAGGCGATGCTGCTCGACGCGATGGATGCGCTCACCGCCCGCAAGGCGACGCTGGTCAACCGGCGCTCCGGCTACGACGCGCCGCGCCTCTACCATGCGATGGGCGACGGGGCGGTCGTCTGCGGCACGTCGGAGCTCGGCGCGCAGGACGTGGAGGTCGCGTTCCTCCACTCCAACTGCGTGCTGTCCTTCGACGTCGAAAAACCGCGGAAGATCGTCCAGGCGTTCTACGGGCAGGCCGCCGAGCAGCCGCAAGCCGAGCTGTGCTGTCCCACGAAGTACGATCCTGACGAGGTGGGGCACATCCCGCAGGAGGTGCTGGATCGGTTCTACGGCTGCGGCTCGCCGGTCACCGCAGCCAAGCCGCAGCCCGGAGAGGTCTACGTCGATCTCGGCTCCGGCGCGGGGATCGACTGCTTCATCGCGGCCAAGGACGTCGGGCCGACCGGCCGGGTGATCGGCATCGACATGACCGAGCCGATGCTGGCGGTGGCGCGCGAGAGCCGGGCGAAGGTGGCGGCGTCACTCGGCTATGATGTCGTGGAATTTCGCCGCGGGTACCTGGAGGCGATCCCGGTCGAGAGCAGGACCGTGGACGTGGTGACTTCCAACTGCGTGGTGAACCTCTCCCCGGACAAACCCAAGGTGTTCGCGGAGATCTGGCGCATCCTCAAGGACCACGGCCGAGCCGTGATCGCGGATGTCGTCTCGGACCGGGAGGTGCCGCCGCGCCTCAAGGTCAACGAGCAGCTCTGGGGCGAGTGCATCGTCGGGGCGCTGACCGAAGAGCAGTTCCTGGCGATGCTCGAGCAGGCGGGCTTCTACGGCCTGTCGGTCGTCGAGAAGACGTGGTGGAAAACGATCCCTGCCCGCCCGGGCGATCGGGGGGCAGGCGGGGAAGGATTCAACTTTTACTCGGTGACGGTGCGGGGCTCCAAGTTCGAGAAGACGCAGGGCTGCACGTCCATCGGGCAGACCGCGATCTACCGCGGGCCGTTCAAGGCGGTGCTCGATGAGGAGGGGCATCTGTTTCCACGCAACGTGGCGATCAGCGTCTGCACCGACACCGCGAGCAAACTCTCGAACCCGCCGTACGCGGGGCTGTTTGCGGTCGTCGAACCGGACGGGTCCGCGAAGGAATTGGCCGCGGCCGCCTGCCCCCCCACCGATGTCGCTGGTGGTGGGGGCTGCTGTCCAGGCGGGACCGGCTCCGGCTGCTGCTAAAAAGGTGTCAGACACTTTTCAAAGCGGGAAAAGTGTCTGACACCTCTCTACGAGCCATGTGGGTGAAGCTTGGCGTCTTTGTCCTCCTTGCGCTGGGCATCGGCTGGGCGCTGAAGGCGCTCGGGGTGAATGTCGCCGGGGTCACGCCCGAGACGGTGCAGGGATTTGTGCTGTCCTTCGGCGTCTGGGCTCCGATCGTCTACCTCCTCGCCTACGGCCAGCCGGTTGTGCCGCTGCCGGCCAGCGTCATGACGGTCACCGGCGGGTTGGCCTTCGGCCCGGCGTGGGGCACGGTGGCGGCGCTCGGGGGTGCCACCACGAGAGCCTGCGCCCAGTTCGGCGTCGCCCGGCTGCTGGGCCGGGACGCGGTCGCGAAGCTCCTGAAGGGGCGGGTGGCGGCGCTGGATCAGCAAATCGGCGAGCGCGGATTTCAGGCGGTATTGCTGATCCGGCTGATCCCGAACCTGCCGTTCGACGTGCAGAACTACGGTCTGGGATTTTCCCGGGTGCAGTTTGTCCCGTATGCGCTGGGGACGCTCCTCGGCATGATCCCCGGCGCGTTCGCCTACGTGTACCTGGGCTACTCCCTGACCGATCCCCGGCATCTCTGGAAACTCGGCGTGGCGATCCTGATCGTTGTCGGGTTGATCCTGGCCCAGCGCGCGCGGACGCCGCGCCATCAGCGCAGCCGGCCATGATCATGCCGGATGATGCCCATAATCGGGAGTTGGTCCGCAACACCCATCCGCCCGATTGGGTCAACCCGACCCCGTCGGGCCGCTACACCCTGGTGGTGATCGGAGCCGGCACCGCCGGGCTGACCGCGGCCGCGGGCTGCGCGACGGTGGGCGGGCGCGTGGCACTGGTGGAGCGGCACCTGACTGGCGGCGACTGCCTCATCACCGGCTGCGTGCCTTCAAAGGCCATCATCAGCGCCGCGCGGATCGCCGGCGCGGCGCGTCGCGCCGGGGAGTACGGGGTGCGGGTCGGCGCCGTGGACGTGGACGTTCCCGCGGTGATGGAGCGCATGCGCCGTTTGCGCGCCGAGATCAGCCCGGCCGACTCGGTGCGGCGCCTGTCGGAGATGGGGGTGGAGGTGTTCCTCGGACCGGCGCGCTTCACCGGGCAGGACACTGTGGCAGTCAACGGAGCCACCCTGCGGTTTGCCCGGGCGGTGATCGCTACCGGCGGCCGGCCAATTGTCCCGCCAATCCCCGGCTTGCAGGAGGGTGGGTTTCTGACCAACGAGACCCTGTTTGAGCTAACCGAGCTTCCCAGACGTTTCGTCGTGATCGGGGCCGGCCCGATCGGCTGCGAGATGGCGCAGACGTTTCAGCGGCTGGGCGCCCAGGTGACGCTCATCGACACCGCCGGACACATTCTCGTCCGGGAGGACGCGGACGCGGCCGAGCTCATCCAGCAGGCGCTGGTCCGAGACGGGGTGCGCCTGGTGCTCAACGCCAAGGTCATGCGGGTGGAATCTCGCGGGGGCGAGCGCGCCGTTGTGGTCGAACAGCAAGGCCGCGCCCAGGCGCTTCCGTGCGACGCGCTCCTCGTTGGGGTGGGCCGCGCGCCGAACGTGGAGGGGCTGGACTTGGAAGCGGCCGGCGTCCGATATGACAACACCGGAGTCCTCGTGGATGACGTCCTGCGGACCTCGAACCCGCGCATCTTCGCAGCCGGCGACATCGCCACGCCCTACAAGTTCACTCATCTGGCCAACGCCATGGGCCGCATGGCGATGATCAACGCGCTCTTCTGGGGTCGCAACCGGATGAGCCGGGTGGTCATCCCGTGGTGCACATACACCGATCCGGAGATCGCCCACGTCGGGCTGTCTGAGCCGCAGGCGAAGGAGCGGGGCGAGCGGGTGACGACGCTGACGGTGCCGTTCTCGGAGAACGACCGCGCGATCCTTGACGGCGAAGCCGGCGGGTTCATCCGGGTGCATCTGAGGCAGGGGACGGATCGGCTGCTTGGCGCGACGATCGTCGCCACCCACGCCGGGGATCTCCTGACGTACTTCACGCTGGCGATGACGAGCGGCACGGGGCTCTCCTCGCTGGCCAATGCGATCTACCCCTATCCGACGCAGTCCGAGCTCATCAAGAAGGCCGCGAATGCCTATCTCCAAACCAAGCTGACGCCATTCGTGAAACGACTGCTGTCACGGCTGTTGGCCTTCCGCCGATGAACGTGCCAGGCATGATTCAAATGAGGAGACCCATCGCGCCCCTTGTCGTGATGCTCCTCGCCTCGATGCCGGCGTCTGCCGCGGATCATGCCGCCTGGGATGCGCTGCTGCGCGCGCACGTGGAGGAGACGGGCCTGGTGAACTACCAGGAGCTGCAGACGCGCCAGCCGGAGCTGGACGCGTACCTTGAGGGCCTAGCGCAGGCAGATCCCACCTCGCTGTCCCGAGAGGAGCAGCTCGCCTTCTGGATCAACGCGTACAACGCCTGCGTGGTGGACGTGACCCTCGACCACTATCCGATCAAATCGGTGAAGTCCGTTCCTGGTTTCTTTCGCACCGTGCAGCGCCGCGTTGCGGGGCAGTGGCTGACCCTGGATGAGATCGAAGCCAAGAGCCACGCCCTGGGCGACTGGCGCTCCCATATGGCGGTGGTGTGCGCTTCAGCCGGCTGCCCGTCGCTTCGGAACGAAGCCTATGCGCCGGATCGCCTTGCGGAGCAGCTTGCAGATCAGACCCGGCGCTTTCTCGCGGATCCCTCGCGGGGGTTCCGGGTTGAGGGCACGACGCTGTGGGTATCCAATGATCTTTAAGTGGGCAGGCAAGGATGTGGTGCCGGGCGGCGGGGTGACGGCGGAGACGTTGCTGCCAGTCCTCTCACCGTATCTGGACGCCGACATGGCTGCGCGGCTGTGGCAGCGTCCACTTGCGCTGAAATTCATGGCCTACGATTGGACGCTGAACGATGTCGCGGATGGACAAAGGCAAGCCAGGTGAACGCGTATCACAGGAGGGAAACGCCATGAACCGAATGGGAACGTGGGCGGTAGGGATGGGCGTCATGCTGGTCACGACGCCGGTCTGGGCGGAAACCGGCAAGGCAGTGATCCAAGGCACCTCAGCGGATTCCACCGTTGGGGGTGTGGCCATGCTCGCCGACACGCCGAATGGGCTTGAGGTGACGGTCAACGTCGCCGGCGCAGAGTCAGGCAAGCACGGGATCCACATCCATCAGTTTGGCGACTGCAGCAACAAGGCCAATGCCGCCGGCGGCCATTACAATCCCGACAGCACCCCGCACGGGTTTCTCCCTAAGGATGGCGTGACCAACGCCCACCCGGGCGACATGGGCAACCTTGAGGTACGGGAGAACGAATCCGGCTCGTTGACGGTCGTCCTGCCTCATGTCACGTTGGGAAGCGGGACGTACAGCGTGGCCGGGCGCGCGATCGTGTTGCATGAGAAAGTGGACGACTTCGGCCAGCCGACTGGCAACGCCGGCGGGCGCATCGGCTGCGGGATCATCCTCATCACCGGCCAATGATGTGGTGGGCGACGATCCGTTCGATCATCGTCTCGTGGCTGGTGACGTTGCCGATGGCTGCGCCGGCGGCCTCGGCGATCTCCCAGATGTTGTGAGGGAAAATAGAAGTGGTCCGCCCACGACCTCGTGTATTATTTGTCTGTCTCGCCAACTCCTGCCGGTCCCAGATGGCGGAGGCCATCGCCAGATCGCTCGGCCAAGGCCGGTGGGAGGTGTGGAGCGCCGGGTCGCGCCCGAGCGGCGCGGTGCATCCGATCGCCGTGACGCTGATGCAGGAGCTGGGCCTGAGCCTTGCCGGCCACGCCTCCAAGGGCCTGGAGCAGGTGCCGCCCATTCGCTGGGATTATGTGGTGACGATGGGCTGCGGGGACGCCTGCCCCACGGTGGCCGCGCGGCACCGACTCGACTGGGACATTCCGGATCCGGTGGGCCGCCCGCTTGAGGAGGCCCGGCGGATCCGAGACGAGTTGCAGGCGCGCATCCGCGACGTAGCCGATCGGGCGTTGGGGGCAACGGCTTGACAAGCCGGGCAAGACCGGTCAACATAAAGACGCTCGCCAGGCGTTCCGATTCCCCGCACAGATCGTCAGCACCGCCCAACACAGGAGGCAGGCATGCGTCAACGGATCGGGGCAGTGGCGCTCGCAGCGCTAGGGCTCTGGGCGCCAGCCGCGTGGGCGACGACCTACACGATCGATCCGCAGCACAGCACGGTCTCCTTTAAGATCCGCCATCTGGTTGCCAAGGTGCCGGGGGTCTTCCGGGAGTTCGAAGGCGCCTTCGACTACGTGCCGGGCCAGCCGGACCAGTGGAAGGCCCAGGCGGTCGTCCAGGCCGCCAGCATCGACACCCGGGTGGAGAAGCGGGACACCCATCTGCGCTCCAAGGATTTCTTCGGCGTGGAGCAGTTTCCCACCATCACGTTCACCAGCACGCAGGTGACCGACGCCACCCCGACCAGCGCCAAGCTCCATGGGGTGCTGACCCTCCACGGGGTGCAGCAGCCGGTGGTCCTGGATCTCGTGATCGGCGGCGAGGGCAAAGACCCGTGGGGCAATCAACGCGCCGGCTTTACCGCGACCACGACGCTCAACCGCAAAGACTTCGGCATCGTCTGGAATGAGCCATTGGAAACCGGCGGGTTCCTCCTTGGGGAGGACGTGGATGTCACGCTGGAGATCGAGGGGATCGCGAAATAGGAAAGGAGCGCACCGGGAATGGATCTGAAGAAGCAGCGGGCGGTCATGGCGGCGGTGGCGGGGTTGCTGGCCGCCGGGTTGTCATCGGTCGGTTCCACGGCGCAGGCGCAGGAAGAAGAGGGGAACGCGCACTGCTATGGGATCAACAAGTGCAAGGGCGTCGGCGATTGCGGCGGCAAAGGCCACTCCTGCGCCGGCCAAAACGGCTGCAAGGGGCAGGGCTACATCGACCTGGACAAGGACGACTGCCTTCGGATCGAGGGCGGCCGGCTGACGGAAGAGCCGGAAGCCTCGCCGGAGACCCCGTCGTAAGGGTGGAAAAGAGGGCCCGTTTCTCTTTTTCCAGCGTTGAGACGATAGAAAAAGAGAAACGGTCCCAGTTTTTCTGAGATGAGCGAGCGGTGGCCGGTCCTGGGCTGCGGGGTCGGCCTGCGCACCGAGCACTACGACGTCATCACCCGCGAGTGGCCTCGGGTGGATTGGTTCGAGGCGATCTCCGAGAACTTCATGGACTCCGGAGGGCGCCCGCTGGCCGTCCTCGAGCAGGTCAGGCGACGCTACCCGGTGGCGCTGCACGGCGTGTCGCTGTCGATCGGCTCGGCCGACCCGCTGGACCGGCAGTACCTGAAGCGGTTGAAGGCGCTGGTCGACCGGATCGATCCCGTGATCGTGTCCGACCACCTCTGCTGGACCCGCGTGGACGGCGAGCAGCTCCACGACCTGTTGCCGCTGTCCTTCACCGAGGAGGCGATCCGCCACGTGGTCGCCCGCGTGGGCGAGGCGCAGGACCTCCTGGGCCGTCGCCTCCTGCTCGAGAACGTCTCCACCTACGTCGCCTACGCGCACTCCACCATGCCGGAGTGGGCGTTTCTCACCGAAATCGCCGAGCGCTCCGGCTGCGGCCTCCTCCTCGATCTGAACAACCTCTACGTCAACGGCTACAACCATCAATTCGATCCCGCTGAGGCGCTGGGCCGCATCCCCGGCGAGCTGGTCGGCCAGTTCCATCTCGCGGGGCACACCGACAAGGGCGCCTTCCTCTTTGACACGCACGACCGGCCGGTCATCGACGCGGTGTGGGCGCTGTACCGGCAGGCGCTGACGCGCTGGGGCCCGGTCGCCACGCTCATCGAGTGGGACGAGGACATCCCGGCGTTTGCGCGCCTGGCCGAGGAGGCCGACAAGGCCAGGGCCATCTACGTGCAGGTGTGCGGCGGCGCGCCCCTCGACGAGCTCCCGATGCGTTCGACCCATGGCTGAACCGTCGTTGGTTGAGCTGCAGCGGTGGATGCGATCTCGCATCCGGCCTGGCCTCGGGCCACCGTCGGAGGCGGCCGCGGTGCCCCTGCGGCCGCAACGCGGCGCGCCGGGCGAGGAGCGCCTGGCGGTCTACGCCGAGGGCTACGTGGCCCGGACGCAGGAGGCGCTCGCGGAGGTCTACGAGGCGGTCCGCCATCTCATCGGCGCGCGAGAATTCGCGGCGCTGGCGCGCGGCTATGCGGCGCGCCACCCCTCGCACGACTACAATCTCAGCCTCATGGGCCGGCACCTGCCGGAGTTTCTCGCGCGCTGGCCGCTGACCCAGCGGCTGCCGTTTCTTCCGGATCTCGCCCGGCTCGAATGGCTGGTGTGCCAGGCCTTCCATGCGTGTGACCATCCGCCGCTTCAGCCCGCGCGGCTGGCGTCGCTGCGCCCCGAAGAGTGGCCGCGGATCCGTCTGACCTTCCAGCCGTCGGTCGGGCTGCTCGCGTCGCCGTGGCCCATCCTGGATCTCTGGCGGGCGAGGACGCAGCCGCGCGAGCAGATTGATCTCGACGTGATCAACCGCCCTCAACAGGTGCTCGTGTCCCGCCAGGGGCTGTCCAGCCGGTGCGAGGGCTTGGAGCCGCGGCAGCACCGGCTGCTGGAGGGGTTGCTGGCCGGGCGCACGCTGGGCGACGTCTGCGGGGCGCTGGCCGACCAGGAGGAAGGCCTTCCGTTCTCGGCATGGTTTGCCCGCTGGGCCGCCGCGGGGCTAATCGTCGCCGCCGAAACGGTGTCAGACACTTTTCCCGCTTTGAAAAGTGTCTGACACCTCTTCAGACACCTCTTCACGAAGGAGGAAGGCATGACGCGTCGGGGGCTCCCAGTCCTCGTCCTTGCGGCAGCCGCACTCGGGTTGTCAGGATGTGCGCTCTTGCTGGTGGGGGCCGGGGTGGCGGGGGGCTACGCGATCAGCAAGGACTCCGTGCGAAACCTCTTCGATCTTCCCAAGGACCGTCTCTATCATGAGAGCCTCGCCGTCCTTCAGCAGATGGGAACGGTGGAGCTGGAGGATCGCGCCCACGGCCGGCTCAGGGCCGAGGTGGAGGACGTCAACGTCACCATCACCATCACGCAGGTGACGAAGAAGACCGTCGAGCTCCACGTGAGGGCGCGCAGCGAGTGGCTGATGCCGAAGGTGGACACGGCGCAGGAGGTCTACGGCAAGATCGTCGAGCGCCTGTAGCCGGCCCAGGAGCGGGCGGCTTGCAGGCGCGCGGATCGTGTGATACCCTACGTCGAACGGCGATGAGCGAGGCGCACGCCCTTTCGGTGTCAGGCCGCCAGGACGTTCCCACGGCGACCGGCATCCCCAACGGCAAGCTGGGGATGTGGGTCTTTTTGGCCTCCGAAGTGATGTTCTTCACCGGGCTGATCGGCGCCTACGTCGTGCTGCGCATGAGCCACCCCGCCTGGCCGGGCCATGAGGGGCACCTCAGCGTGCCGATCGGCACGGCCAACACCCTCATCCTCATCTGCAGCAGCACGTCGATTGTCCTGGCGCTGGCCGCCTCCGCGCGCCTGCCTGCCCCGCCTGTCGGCGGGGCGCAGGCAGGCCACGCGATGCCGGCGGTGCGGGGCTGGCTGGGGGTGACGATCGGGCTCGGCGCGCTCTTCCTCGTCATCAAGGGCTTCGAGTACGCGGCGAAGTTTTCCCACCACATCTTCCCAAGCACGAACGTCTTCTGGTCCTGCTACTTCACGCTGACCGGCTTCCACGCCCTGCACGTGCTGGCGGGGATCGTGTTCAACCTGTGGGTGCTGGGCTACACGCGCAGTGCCACGGGGTGGCTGGAGCGGGGCCGCCGGCTGGAGTTCGCCGGCCTCTACTGGCACTTCGTGGATATCGTGTGGATCTTTTTGTTCCCGCTGCTGTACCTATTCAATTAAGGGGACGTTTCTATTTTTCGCTTGCGGAGGGAGCAGGGCGAAAAATAGAACTGTCCCCGGAAGATGCGCCAAGATGATGGTCGGTGCGAGAAGGTATCTTGTCGTCTGGTTCTGGCTGGCGGGCCTGATGCTGGCGGGGGTCGTGCTCTCGGAGCAGCCGATCTTGCCCTGGCCCCGGGCCGCGATCGTCGGGCTGATCCTCGCGCTCTCCTCGGTCAAGGCGGCGCTGGTCGCGTTGTACTACATGCACCTCAAGGGCGATCGGCGCGTGTTGGCGCTCGTCGCCCTTGCGCCGTTCGTCCTTATCGCCCTCGCTGTGGGCGTCGTCTTCTCCAGCGCCCTCGTGAAGCTTTAGGAGAAACGGTCCGCCCCCTAGACCGACAGCGCCGGAATCCGCAGGGGTTTGACCGTCAGCGGGTTCGGCGACGGCAGCCGCGCGGGGTTGCCTTGCGGCAGCCGGATGCGGCGGGCGAGCCGCAGCGCGCCGAGCAGGCGGATCGTCAGATACGTCACGTCGACCTCCCACCAGCGCAGGCCGTGGGCGGCGGAGTGCAGGTAGGCGTGATGGTTGTTGTGCCAGCCCTCGCCGAACGAGATCAGCGCCACCCACCAGTTGTTCCGCGAGCCCTCGTTCGTGTCAAAGCTCTGGTAGCCCCACAGGTGAGCGGCGGAGTTGACCAGCCACGTCCCGTGGTAGACGAACGCCGTCCGCACGAACAGCCCCCACACGAGCCATGACCAGCCGCCGAGCGCGAACAGCGCGGCCCCCAGCAGGAGAGTTTGGAGGGCGGACGTCCGCTCGATGGCTCGATGCACCGGGTCGCGGGCCAGGTCGGATGCGTAGCTCCAGTACTTCGTGGGGTGATCCAGGATCTCGTCGTAGGCGAACAGCCAGAGCATGTGCGCCCACCAGAACCCGCGGTTCGGGCTGTGGGGATCCCCGGGCCGGTCGGAGAACGCGTGGTGCACCCGGTGGGTGGCGACCCACTTGACCGGACCGCCCTGCAGGGCCAGAGACCCGCACAGCGTCAGGACATATTCCAGCCACTTGGGGACATGGAAGCTGCGGTGGGCCAGGAGGCGATGGTAGCAGAGGGTGATGCCCAACAGCCCCGTCACAGCCTGGAGCACGAAGAAGACCCAGAACGCGCTCCACGTGAAGGTCCACGGTCCCAGCAGCGCCCCGGCATGGATGAGCGCGATGCCGGCGACGATGTCCCACTTCGTGCGGACCTTCGGCTGGACGGCCACGGTCCCTTGTGTTACTGTCATACGCGCCTCCCTTCGCCCGCGCGAGAATCGCGCGGTTTTTCTGCCTCTCGGACCGTTTCTATTTTCCTCTCGAGCAGCTGCAGGAAAATAGAAGCGGTCCGGCTTTTGCGCTAGCGGTCCGGCTGTTCCGCTAATACCGTTCGATCTGCCGCAACAGGCAATACACCAGCCGGTCGTGGATCAGCAGTCTGACCAGCCCCTGGCGCAGCCAGCCTGCCAGGTCTTCCACGGAGCAGCCCAGCGCCTCGGCGGCGGCCGGCTCGGTGTAGAAGTGCAGGAAATACGCGTCGATGGCCCTGGTCTCGGCGGCCGGCAGCCGGTCGATCGTGCGGTGCACCAGCTCGTGGTGGAACTCGTTGAGGAACTGGTAGGGGACGCACCGGAGGTAGCTGTAGGGCGTCAGCGTGCGCTGGCGGGGGTCCGGCGGGTTCTCCAGCTTCCGGTAGGCGTCGAGGATCCGCGGCCAGAACCGCTCCCTGAGCCATGCGCTCAGCGACGGCGCCTCCGGCTGCTGGGCGAACTCAAGGACGCACGTCCGGAACAGCGCGTGGACCAGACGGGAGTAGTCCTTGTCGGTGACCGCGCGGTAATCGCCGCGGGCGCCGGCGCGCTGCTCCCGGGCGCGCGGCACGAACCGGCAGCCCTCGGTGGCCAGCAGGTAATCCCAACAGGCGATTGACCAGGCGAATAAGGGCTGGAACTCCGTCACGAGGTCCTGGTACTCCGCCCCCAGCGAGCCGGCGGGGTTGGCCTGGGCGCGGCGGGCGATCTGCCCGACCAGGGCCTCGACGTTCGACAGCTTCCCCCGCTGCAGCGCGGTCAGTTCCGGCTGGGCACACACCTCCGGAATCGCGATGTCCAGGGCCGGTTCATCCTGGACATACACCGTCGGGTGCGTCAAGATAGGATCCAGTTCCAGCTCGAGCATATCGCCCAGTAGTCTAACATGGGACCCTCTTAGCGACAAGGACAAACTCCAGGACAAACTCCATGAGGCAACAGGCACGTTTGCCGGGTCCTGCCGCGGAGCACCCCGCGCTGTCCTCGCCGCGCCGCACTATCGGCGTCGTCGGCTGCGGGCAGGTGGGGCCCCGCTCCGCGTCACCCGGCAAGCATGCCCACCGCCCTCCATGAGGTGGCTCATCCTGGCGACGGCGGTCTGCTGGGCCCTGGCGCTTGTGGCGGTCATCCCGGCCGTTCGGTCCAGGGGGGCGATCCGGCGGATCCGGCGGCTGGCGGCGGGGCTCGCCCTCGGCGCCCTCGGCGCGCTCGGCGCGTCGGGGCTGCTCATCGCGCACCTCTTTCACGCGTTTGCCGGAGCCACCCCCGTGGCCCAGGTGACGACGCGCTGGCTCGGGCCTGACGAGTTCGAGCTCACCTACACCCCGCAGCCCGCCGTCGGCGGGAGCGGGCCGCTTCAGGTGCGGCTGCGCGGGGATCAGTGGGCGATCAGCGGCGGGGTGGTGAAGTGGCACCCCTGGCTGACGGCGCTCGGGGTGCCGTCCTACCACCGCCCGATGCGGATCAGCGGCCAGTTTTCGCGTCTGGCCACACAGCGTGAGCATCCGCCCACCGTCTTTCCGCTGGCGGCGGAAGAGGGGGATTGGGTCTGGGAAGCCCTGTACCGGCTGGATCCGTTCCTGCCATTCGTGGAGGCGGTCTACGGGTCCTCGGCCTTCATCTATGTGGAGCCCCATGCGGTGCAGGAAATTTCCGTGACCGTCTCCGGCTACCTGATCAAACGGGGAACGTGGTACAATGAGGCGTCACAGCACCCCTAACCGACAGGAGGCGGGAGAGATGGCGATGGCGACGGCATCGGCCCAGGCGCAGCAGGAGCGGCCCGGGGCGGTCACCTTCAAGGGCAACCCCCTGACGCTGCTCGGCCCGGCGCTCACGGTGGGCGCAACGGGGCCGGACTTCCAGCTCATCGGCCAGGATCTGGCCCCCCTCACGCTCGGCGCGTTCACGGGCAAGGCGCTGCTGATCAGCGCCGTGCCGTCGCTGGATACGCCGGTGTGCGACGCCCAGACCCGCCGATTCAACGAGGAAGCGGCCAAGCTGCCCAACGTCCACGTGTTGACGGTGAGCATGGATCTGCCGTTTGCCCAGAAACGCTGGTGCGCAGCAGGAGGCATCTCGCGCATCACGGTGGCCTCGGATCACCGGGAGGCCTCGTTTGGCCGCGCCTACGGGACGCTGATCAAGGAGCTGCGGCTGTTGACGCGCGCCGTCTTCCTCCTGGATCCCAGCGGCACGGTGCGGTACGTCGAGTACGTGGCCGAGGTCACCTCGCACCCGAACTACGACGCAGCGCTCGCCGCCGCCCGCGCGCCATGACGTGGTTCCGCATGGTCCTTATCGCTCTTCGCCTGGCCTGGCCCCACCTGCTGGCGCCATGGCGTTCCCCGCTGCTCCGCTGGCGGATGGAGACCTACGGGCTGGTCGGGCCGGACGGCCGACCGCTCCACGCGGAGGACATCGGCCCGGCGCAGGCGATCCACTTCGCGATCCGGAACCGGCGGGCGCTCGTTCGGTTCCTGCGGTGGGCCAGCGACGTCACCTGACGCGCGAATCGGCCCACCCCCCGCGCCGCTCAGGTATACTTGGACAGTCCAATGGAGACCACCGTCTTCAAGATTCTGGTCATTGAGGATGCGCCGGAGGACGCGCGGCTCATCCGCGACGCGCTGGCGAACCCCGCCGTCTTCCACCTCATCCAGGCCAGCCGCTTGTCGGAGGGCTTGGCAGTGCTGGACGCGCAGCTCGTGGACCTGATCCTGTTGGACGTGACGCTGCCGGACGGCGACGGGGTGGAGACGGTCGCCAAGGTGCGGGCCCACTCTCCCCGCGTGCCGATGGTGGTGCTGCTCGGCACCGACGACGAGGCCGTGGGGGCGCGCGCCCTCGAGCACGGCGCGCAGGACTACCTCGTCAAGCGCTCCCTGCAGGCCTATCCCAACCTCCTCAGCCGGTCGATCCGCTACGCCATCGAGCGCAAGCGCGCGGATGAGCTGAAAGACGAGTTCGTCAGCATGGTCTCCCACGAGCTGCGCACGCCCCTGACGACCATCCGCGAGTTCACCGGCATTCTCGCCGACAAGCTCTCCGGCCCGCTGACCGGCGACCAGCAGAGCCATCTGGGCATCATCCAGATGAACATCGACCGCCTGACCCGGATGATCGACAGCCTCCTCGACGTCGCGAAGATCGAGACCGGCACCCTGCTGCTCAACCGCGCCATTGTGGACAGCAAGGCCCTGGTGGAGCACGCGGTCGAGACGTTCCGCGTCCTGGCGGCCAACAAGCAGGTGGAGCTGGCGGTCGACCTGCCGGCGCGCCCGCCGGAGGTCTTCGCGGACGCCGACAAGCTCGCGCAGGTGTTCATCAACCTGATCGGCAACGCGCTCAAGTTCACCCGCGGCCCCGGGCGCATCACCGTGCGGATGGAGGAGGCGCCCAACGAGGTCATCTTCCATGTGGCCGACACCGGTTGCGGGATTTCGGCGGACGACTTCCCGCGGCTGTTCCAGAAGTTCCAGCAGGGACGCTCGCCGGCCGGCGAGAAACCCCACAAGGGGACCGGGCTGGGGTTGGCCATCAGCAAGCGGCTGGTGGAGCTGCACGGGGGCCGGATCTGGGCCGCGAGCGCCATCGGGCAGGGGAGCACGTTTTCCTTCTCGCTGCCGAGGTACAACGCCGACGAGCTGTTCCATGAGTACTTCAAGACCGGCATCCAGCAGGCGAAGGAGCGGCACGGGCGGTTCTCCGTCGTCGTCTTCTCGGTCGCCAACTCCCAGGACTTGAAGGCGCGGCACGGGGCGGAGCAGACCAGCCGGCTGTTGCGCGAGGTCGAGGGGCGCCTCCGGGGGATGGTGCGGCAGCGGGCCGGCGATCTCGTCGTCCGCTGGCGCTACGGGGAGGTCGTCATCGTGCTGGCGGAGGTCGACAAGGGCGGCGCCCAGGCCATGGCCCAGCGCCTGCAGCGGCTGCTGCAGGCCGAGACCTTCACGGTCGGTTCGCAGCCGGTCACGCTCGCGGTGACCGTCGCCATGGCCACCTATCCCGATGAGGGGCTGACCGAGCAGGAGCTCCTCGCGCTGGCGGCGCAGCGGCTGCAGCGCCCGGCCGGCCCGTCCAAGACGCGGGTCCTCGTCGTGGACGATGAGCCGAAGATCCGCGGCTACCTCAAGGAGGCGCTGGAGCTGCGGGACTTCGAGGTGCTGACTGCGGCCAGCGGGCCGGAGGCGCTCGAGCAGCTCAAGCGCCAGCGGGTGCACCTCGTGCTGCTGGATCTGATGATGCCGGTGATGGACGGCTACGAGGTCTACCATCTGCTCAAGGAAAACCCCAGGACGGCGGATGTCCCGGTGATCATCGTCACCGCCAAGGGAGAGCGGAAAGACCGGGAGCTGGGCTTGAACGGCGCGGCGTACCATTACGTCGAGAAACCGTTTGAATTGGACGATCTGCTGGCGAAGATGCATGCCGTGCTCACATGACGCCCAGGCTTACGGAACGGCGTGAACGTAAGCCTGTGGCGGAAGGTGTCCCCCCACCTGTGTGCCCCCCGCCCGCATCGGGCACGCCGAGGGTGGGGGCAGAGCGGCAGAGACGGGTTGCCGGTCCGCCTCCGGCGGACCGGAGCACAGCTGGGGGGATTCAATTCGGACCGCGACTTACGTTCGATTCGCTCCGTAAGTCGCGTCCTCATGGAAGGAGGGCGCAGGATGCTTGAGGGCAAGAAGATCCTCGTCGTGGATGATGAGCAGCAGCTGGCGCTGGCCATCAAGATCCGGTTGCAGTCGAAGGGGTACCAGGTCGCGATTGCCAACGACGGCCAGCAGGCGCTCGAGGCGGTCGCGCGCGAACGCCCCGATCTCATGCTCCTCGATATCCTGATGCCGGTGATGGACGGCTACACCTGCCTCCGGGAGCTGAACAGTCGCTTCGGCCGCGGGCTGGTCCCGGTCATTGTGCTGACCGCGCGCGACCGGATGAAGGACCTCTTCGAGCTCGAAGGCATCGAGGATTACGTGATCAAGCCGTTTGACCACGAAGACCTCCTGGCCCGCATCGACCGGGCGCTGAAGCGCCGGGCGGAGGGGGGGCCGGTCTCCGACAAGACTGTCTAAACCTCACGGAACAGCCGGACCGCTAGCGCAACAGCCGGACCGCTTCTATTTTCCTGCAGTTGATCGACCTGCCGGCAGGCAGGTAGGAAAATAGAAGCGGTCCGAGCAGAGAAGAAACGCGCGGTTCTCGCAAGTTCGTGCGCGCTCCGGGCTTTTCCGCTACAATACCTTCCCATGCTTGCCGCCATCATCCCGCTCCAAGACACGGTGGTCTACGGCCCCATCCGCTCGCGCCGCCTGGGCGCTTCCTTGGGCATCAACGTGCTGCCGGTGACCCACAAGGTGTGCTCCTCGAACTGCGTCTACTGCCAGTACGGCTGGACGCTGCCGCCTGAGCCTGGCGCGCCGCCGCTCAAACGGGCGGGCGAGTTGCTGGAGGAGATTGAGGCGGCGTTTGCCGCTCACCGGCAAGCGCACACGCCGGTCGACTGCCTCACGTTGGCCGGCAACGGCGAGCCCACGCTCCATCCGGACCTCCTCGAGCTCGTGATCGGGATCGCGCGGCTCCGCGACTGCTACTTTCCCGCCGCGTCCGTCGGCATCCTGAGCGATGCCACGCAGGTGACCCGACCCGCGGTCCGGCGGGCGCTCATGCGGCTCGATGCGCGGTACATGAAGTTCGACGCGGCGGATGAGGCGACGTGGCGCCGGATCAACGACCCGCTGGGCCGGATCGACTTCCACGCCATGCTCGAGGGGCTGCGGACGCTGCCCGACATCATCCTGCAGAGCATGTTCATCCAGGGCAGCTACGACAACACCGACGAGGCGCACCTGGCGCGGTGGGTGGAGCGCGTCGGTTCCATTGCGCCGCGGTCGGTGCAGGTCTATACGGTCGACCGCGGCACCGCCGCCGCCGGCATCACCGAGGTGCCGTTGGCCGCCCTCCAGGCGATCGCCGACCGGCTGACCGCCGCCACCGGCATCCCTGCCGAGGTCTTCGATTAGGTGTCAGACACCTTTCAAAGCGGGAAAGGTGTCTGACACCTTTTTCTCATGAGATATCGACGGATCGGCACAACCGATGTGACGGTGTCGGAGGTCGGGTTCGGGGTATGGACCGTTTCGACCACGTGGTGGGGGGTGACCGATGAAGCCGCCGGCATCCGGCTGCTCCGACGGGCGTACGACCTCGGCATCACGTTCTTCGACACCGCGGACACCTACGGCAACGGCCTGGGCGAGACGATCCTCGCCAAGGCGCTGGGCGGCGAGCGCGCGAAGCTGGTCATTGGCACGAAGTTCGGGTACGACTTCTACCACCACACCGCTCGGCGCGGCCACGAGGAGCTGCCCCAGGACTGGCGGCCCGCGTACGTCCGGTTCGCGCTCGAGGAGAGCCTGAAGCGGTTGCAGACCACCCACGTCGACCTCTACCAACTGCACAATCCTCGACTGGATGCGATGCAGCGGGACGATCTCTTCGCCACGCTGGACGCGCTGAAGCGCGAAGGGAAGCTCCGCGCCTATGGCCCGGCCCTGGGCCCGGCCATCGCCGATCGGCAGATCGAGGAGGGGGCCTTCGCGATCGAGCGCCGCCGCACGGATGTCGTCTTCATCATCTACAACCTGCTGGAGCAGATGCTCGGCCAGGCGCTGTTCCCCTTGGGGCGGCAGCACGGCGCGAGCTTCCTCGTGCGCGTGCCCCACGCCTCCGGCCTGCTGGACGGCACGGTCACGCCCGAGACGGTGTTCGCCGAATCGGACCACCGCTTCCACCGCGTCTCGACCGACGAGCGCAAGCAGCAGTGGCAGGTGGACGGCCTGAAGAAGGTCCAGCAGATCGGCTTCCTGTGGGACGGGCGGGGCCGGACGCTGGGCCAGGCGGCGATCCAGTTCATCTTGGCCGAGCCGTCGGTGGCCTCGGTGTTGCCGAACATCTACAACGAAGCGCTCCTGCGCGAGTTCGCCGCGGCGGCGGATCATCCGCCCCTGTCGGCGGAGGACCTGGCGCGGGTGCAGGGGTTGTACGCGAGCGATTTTGGGCTCCAACCGGCCTAGCGGATGACGACGACAACACAAACGCTTGACGAAGTCGATAAGGCGTTGTTGACGGAGGTTCAGAAGCAGTTTCCGGTCGACCACCGCCCGTTCCAGGCCCTCGGGGAGAAGCTCGGCCTCTCCGAGCAGGCGTGCCTGGAGCGGGTCGCTCGCTTGAAGGCCAACAAGATCATCCGGCAGCTGTGCGCGATTTTCGACACCCGGGCGCTCGGCTACCAGAGCACGCTGGCGGCGATGAAGGCCGACCCGGAGCGCGTCGATGAGGCCGCCGGGGTCGTCAACCGGCATCCGGGCGTGTCGCACAACTACAAGCGCAACGACCCGTTCAACATCTGGTTCACCATCGCCGTGCCCCCCGGCGACTCGCTGGAGCAAGTCATCCAGATCCTCCACCAGTTGGCGAAGGCCGAGGAGACGATCATCCTGCCCACCCTGCGGCTGTACAAGATCGGGGTCAAGCTCGATCTCACCGGCCAGGAGGCGCCGCTCGAAACCCCGGAAGAGATCTACAACGAGCAGCGCCGGATGGCGCCCAAGCCGCCGCTGACCGCCCAGGACATCCGATTCATCCGGATCCTGCAGGAGGACCTGCCGCTGCTGGAGCTGCCGTTCGCCGTGTGGGCGGAACAGGCGGAGGCGACCGAGGAGGAGCTCTTCGCCTGGACCAAACGGATGGAGCACCTGGGCTACCTGCGGCGGTTCGCTGCGATTCTCCACCACCGCAACGCGGGCTTCCTCGCCAACGCCATGGTGGTCTGGCAGGTCCCGCAGGAGCAGGTGGATGCGGTCGGCGAGGAGATGGCCCGCTTCAGGGAAGTGAGCCACTGCTACCGGCGGCCGGTCTACCCGAATTGGCCCTATCCGCTCTTCACGATGATCCATGCCGAGACCTACTCCGCCTGCATGGACGTTGTCAAGCGGATCGAAGAGCGCGCCGGCCGCTTCCCGCACAAGAGCCTCTTCAGCACGAAAGAGTACAAGAAGACCCGCGTGAAATACTTCACCCCCGAACTGGACACGTGGTGGAAGGATGTGGGCCTGCCTGCCGCCGACGCCCTCCGCAGCCGTTCCTAATTATCTGATTATTTTAGGAGTATATGTGTTTCGTTTTATCATTTATTCTTGACAAGATAACTCATATATTATAGGCTAGATTGACGATGGCCAACGACGCCGAGCTCATCAAGCGGCGCTACGGCGATCCCTTCGCCGTCCTGAAGGCGGTCGAGCGCGCCGCGACGCAGGGCTACGACAGCCTCTCGGAAGACGACCTGTTCATGTGCAAGTGGGTCGGGCTCTACACCCACCGGCACGAGAAGGGCTTCTTCATGCTGCGCACGAAGCAGCCGAACGGGGTCGTGACGCCCGACCAGCTCGACCTCGTCGCCGAGATCGCCGAGACGAAGAACAAGGGCTACGCCGACATCACGACGCGGCAGGACTTCCAGCTCCACTGGATCCACCACACCCAGGCGGTGGAGATCCTGCAGCAGCTGCAGGCGGCGGGCATCTCCACGCTCGGCGCCTGCGGGGACATCATGCGCAACGTCGTCGGCTGCCCGGTGGCCGGCGTCGATCAGGACGAGATCCTGGACGCCAGTCCGGTCGTGCAGCAGGTGAGCGACTTCTTTCTCGGCAACCGCGACTACGCGAACCTGCCCCGGAAGTACAAGCTCAGCATCTCCGGCTGCCGCACGTGGTGCGTCCACCCCGAGATCCAGTGCGTGTCGCTGGTCGGCGCGACCCGCCCGGCGTCCGCCAGCGGCGGATCCGCTTCTGGCGGAGGCGGCCGCGCCGAGGCCGGCTTCGACCTGCGCGTCGGCGGCGGGCTGTCCACGCAGCCGTTCCTCAGCCAGCGGCTGGGCGCCTTCGTCACGCCCGGCGAGGTCTTGGAGGTGGTCCGCCATATCACCGACATCTGGCGGGATGCGCCGGAGTACCGCGAGAAGCGCCATCGCGCCCGCCTCAAGTTCCTCATCCACGACTGGGGCGCGGCGAAGTTCCGGCAGGCGCTGGAGGAACGGCTGGGCCGACGGCTCGAGGACACCCCGGCCGACTTCCAGGAGCCGCCGGACACCTACCGGGATCACCTCGGCGTGCATGCGCAGAAGCAGCCGGGCCTGTACTACGTCGGCGCGCCGGTGCTCGTCGGCCGGATCACCAGCCAGCAGATGCATCGGGTGGCCGATCTCTGCCGCCGCTACGGGGAGGGGGGCACGCTCCGCCTGACGAACCGGCAGAACATCCTGCTCCTCAACATCCCTGAACCGAACGTCGACAGGGTCCTCGAGGGGCTCGCCGAGGCGGGGCTGTCGATCAACGCGCATCCGGTGCGCCGCAGCGTCGTGACGTGCACCGGCACCGAGTTCTGCAAGCTGGCCATCACCGAGACGAAGGCGCGCTCGCGCCAGATCGTCGAGTCTCTGGAACAGCGGGTGCCGCTCGACGAGCCGCTGCGCCTGCACATCACCGGCTGCCCCAACGCCTGCGCCCAGTACCAGATCGCCCACATCGGGCTGATGGGCTCCAAGACGAAAGTCGACGGGCAGATCGTCGACGCCTACGATATCCTCGTGGGGGGCGAGATGGGCCGCGGGGCGGCGTTCAACCACCCGATCCTGCGGAAGGTGCCGGCGACCGAGTGCGCCGAGCGGCTCGAGTCGCTCCTGCTCGGCTTTAAGACGCAGCGCAACCCCGGGGAGCCGTTCAACGCGTGGTGCAAGCGGGTGGGCGACGCGCGACTGCTCAAGCTGTTGACCAACGGCCACCACCCGCTTGAGGGGGCGGAGGACGTGCCGGCGCCGAAGGTGCCGGAGAGCGAGGGGCCCTAGCGGAACAGCCGGACCGCTTCTAGGGTCGGCGAGCGCAACAGCCGGACCACTTCTCTTTTCCTTCAGTCGATCGACAGGAAAAGAGAAATGGTCCGATACAGAGAAGTAACGCAGGATTCTCGCAGGATGAAAACACTAGCGGTAATTGTCTCTGGGGGAAGTACCAACCATCTGATACAGGTGTTGACGCTGCTCATGGCCGCGGTGCATTCGGACATGAGGGTCAGGGTGTTCTTCCGCGACGAGTCGGTGAAGCGGCTCACGCCGGACGCCATCAACCGGTACGAGCCCTCCCCGGCGTACGCGGCCGATCCAGACGTGCCGCGGCGGTTGGCGAAGATGGATCTTGCCGACCTGCACCAGCTCTGCCGCGACATCAAGGCGTCCGGTGACGTGAAGTATTACGCCTGCAGCTCGTCGCTGGCCATCTGGGGGTTGACGAAGGAGCAACTCATCGGAGAAGTGGACGAGGCGCGCGGCCTGCCGGCGTTCTTGCTCGAGGATGTCGCCGCGGCCGACAAGGTGCTCACCTTTTAATGGCCAATCTCACGCGCGACCAGATCTTGCGGTACAGCCGGCACCTCATCATGCCGGAGGTCGGCGTGGAGGGGCAGCAGAAGCTCAAGGATGCCGGTATCCTGCTCATCGGCGCCGGCGGGCTGGGCTCGCCGCTTGGCCTCTACCTCGCCGCCGCCGGGGTGGGCCGGCTGGGCATCGTGGACTTCGACACGGTGGATGTCGCCAACCTCCAGCGGCAGATCATCCACCGCACCGAGGACGTCGGGCGGCTGAAAGTCGAATCCGCCAAAGAGCGCATCCTCGGCATCAACCCCGACGTGGAGGTGCAGGCCGTCAATACCAAGCTCTCGCGGGAGAACATCCTGGAGCTCATCACCGGCTTCGACATCGTCATCGATGGGACCGACAACTTTCCCACCCGCTACCTCGTCAACGACGCCTGCGTGTTCCAGAAGAAGCCGAACATCTACGGCTCGATCTTCCGGTTCGACGGCCAGGCCACGGTGTTCTTCCCCTTCAAGGGCCCCTGCTACCGCTGCCTCTACCCGGAGCCGCCGCCGCCCGGCATGGTGCCGAGCTGCGCCGAGGGCGGGGTCTTGGGGGTGCTGCCCGGGATCATCGGCCTGATCCAAGCGACCGAGGCGGTGAAGCTCATCATCGGCAAAGGCGAGCCGCTGATCGGGCGGCTGCTGCTCTACAACGCGCTGAAGATGGAGTTTCGGGAGGTGAAACTGCAGCGCAACCCGGGCTGCCCGGTCTGCGGACAAGCGCCCACCATCAGGGAGCTGATTGACTACGAGGAATTTTGCGGCGTGGGCCGGGGGGCCGAGGCGCAGGCGGGCGCCCACAGCGAGTACGACCTGGGCCCCGGCGAGGTCAAGGCGCTGGTGGAGCGCGGCCCGAAGGTCGTCCTGTTGGATGTGCGCGAGCCGCACGAGTTCGAGATCGTCCGGATCGAGGGGGCCACGCTCATCCCGCTCTCGGAGCTGCACCTGCGCACGAACGAGCTCGATACGGCGGACACCATCGTGACCTATTGCCATCACGGGCAGCGCAGCCTGCAGGCGATCAAGACGCTGGAGCGCTTCGGCTTCAAGAAGCTGAAGCACCTCCGGGGCGGCATCGACGCCTGGGCCTGCGAAGTGGATCCGGACATGGCCAGGTATTAGCGCATCTCCACATCTTGAGCATCTTCCGGGACCGTTTCTCTTTTTCCCGTAGTCAAGCGACCTGCCCGCCGGCAGGCAGGTAGGAAAAAGAGAAACGGTCCCTTATTTGTATCAGGTATAGTTAAGTTATCGGTCATGACCGCGCCGATACGCATCCTCTTGATCGAGGACGAGCCAGCGGATGTCGAGCTGTTGCGGCAGGCGATCGCGGCCAACCTGGAAACTCCGATGGCGCTGGCGGTCGCCGACCGGCTCGCCGCAGGGCTCGCCCGACTGGCCGCCGATCCGGTGGATGTCCTGGTGCTGGACTTGCGCCTCCCGGACAGCCAGGGGCTTGCCACCCTGGAGCAGGTGCGCGCGGAGGCGCCGCAGGTGCCCATCGTGGTGTTGACCGCCTCGGATGACGAGGAGGCGGCCCTGCGGGCGCTGCAGCGCGGCGCGCAGGACTACCTCGTCAAGGGCTATGTCCATGTGTTCCCGAAATTGTTAGGGCACACCCTCCGCTATGCCATCGAGCGGCATCAGGTTGAGTTCGAACGGGTGCAGCTTCAGCAGCGCCTGAACCAGGCCCAGAAGATGGAGACCGTGGGCCGGTTCGCCGGCGGGATCGCGCACGACTTCAACAACTACCTCCAGGTGATCCTCGGCTTCGCGTGGCTCATCCGCACCCGGCGCGCGCATGACCAGGAGCTGCTGGGCGACCTGCACGAGATCGTCCACGCCGCCGAGAGCGCCTCCGGCATCGTGGGGCAGCTGTTGACCTTCAGCCGGCGCCAGCCGCTCCAACCGAAACAGGTCGATATCAACCAGGCGGTGCGGGGCATGGAGCGGCTGCTGGCGCAGTTCGTCGGCGAGCGGATCCGCGTGGAGCTCCGCTTGGCGGAGGAGCCGCTGATCGTCACGATCGACCCCACCGGGCTGGAGCAGATCCTCATGAACCTGTCCGCCAACGCGCGCGACTCGATGCCGCAGCATGGGCGGCTGACCATCTCCGCGTCGCCCGTCACCCTGGATGCTGCCTTCAGGCGGCGGCACCCCTGGTGCACGAAAGACGGCGAGTCCGTGCGGCTGTCCGTCCAAGATACGGGCACCGGGATGGCTCCGGAGGTGGTCACGCACCTCTTCGAGCCGTTTTTCACGACCAAGCACACCGGCCGGGGCACCGGCCTGGGGCTGGCGGTCGTGTACAGCCTCGTCCAGCAGCACGACGGCCTGATCGATGTCGAGACCACGCTGGGGTGCGGCACGACGTTCCATCTCTACTTCCCTCGCGCGGCGGTGTCGGCGCCGGAGCCGCTCGCGCTCACGACACCCCCTGCGCCTGCCTCGGCCTGGGAGGCGGGCGATGGGGCCAGCGCCGGGCAGCCGCGCAGGCGGGTGCTCATCGTCGACGATGAGCCGCCCATTCTCTCCCTGTGCCAGCGGATCTTGGAGCCCGGCTATGAGGTCACGACGGTGACCTCGGGCCGCGCAGCCCTGGAGCGGTTGCGGCAGGCGTCCTACGACCTCCTGCTGACCGACCTCATCATGCCGGAGATGGACGGCTTTGAGCTGTTGGGGGAGGTCGGCAAGCTGCGCCACCGGCTGGCCGGCGTGCTGGCCATGACCGGCTCGATCACGATCGAGGCGGAGCAGCGGCTGCATGCCCTGCCGCAGCCCGCGCCGCTGCTCCGCAAGCCCTTCACGGCGCCGGCGTTGCTTGCGGCGGTCAGCCAATGCCTGAGTTCGCGCGGATGATCTCGGAGTCCACCCTCCTGCAGGTCCTGTTGAGCCTCCCGGACGGCATCGTCATCATCGACCAGCAGGGCAAGGCGGCGTTCGCCAACCCGGCCGCCGAAGCGCTCCTCGGGCGCACAGCCGGGGAGCTCATCGGGACCCTGTTTCCGTTTCCGCTGGCGCCGGGGGCCGCGCGCGAGTGCGATCTGAGCCGGCCGGGGCAGGAGCTTCGGATCGCGGAGATGCGGGCGGTGGAGACGGTGTGGGAAGGCCAGCCGGCGTTCCTCGCGTCGCTGCGGGACATCTCCGAGCGCAAGCGGAAGGAGCAGCTCAGGGACGAATTCGTCGGCAAGATCTCGCACGAGATGCGCACGCCCCTGACCGCGATCCGCGGGGCGGTGACCCTGCTCTTGAACCAGGCGCTGGGCGCGCTCAATGCCGAGCAGCGGGACTTCCTGGACACGGTCAGCCAGGATATCGACCGGCTGGCGCGGCTCATCAATAACATCCTGGACCTCTCAAAGCTGGAAGCCGGCAAGATGGACCTGCGCCGGCAGCGGATCGGGCTGGCCGAGCTGGTCGACCAGGTCTGCCGCTCCTCCCAGGTCATCCTGGGCCGGCGCCGCGTCGTGCGGTCCCTCGAGCCGGTGCCGCCGGTGTACGCCGACCGCTCCCTCATGGTCCAGGTGCTCGTCAACCTCCTCGGCAACGCGATCAAGTTCACCGCGCCGGATGGCACGATCGGATGGTCGCTGCGAGTGGACGGCGATCGGGTCCTCCTCGGCGTGCGCGATGACGGCCCGGGGATCGCGCCGGAGGTGCGCGGGCGGCTGTTCCAGAAGTTCGTCCAGATCCAACCCCAGACGCCCGGCCGGCCGTCGGGGACCGGGTTGGGATTGGCGATCTGCCGGGAGATCGTGGAGCTGCACGGCGGGACCATTACGGTGGCGTCCGAACCCGGGCGGGGCAGCACGTTCACCGTCACCCTGCCGGCCTACGAGCCGTCCCGGGAGTGCGAGCGGCTCTTCAACGCGCTCAAGGACTCATTGAGCCTGGGGCGCAGCGAGGTGAGTGTCCTGCTGATCGACTGCAGCGCCTTCCGGCAGTCGCCCAGATCGCGTGGTGAAGGAGGCGCGGATGAGTTGGTGCTCGAGTGCGAGAAGCTCGTGCGCGAGAACGTCTCGCGCGCCGATCACGTGCTGGTCGTGGAGCCGCTGCGCCTCGCGGTGCTGGCCGTGGCGGATCTCAGCGGGGCCGAGGCCATGCGCCGGCGGCTGCTCGGGGTCCTCGGCCGGTGGGCCGAGACGGCGCTCGGGCCGGCGAGCGCACGGGTCCGGATGGCGATTGCGACGTTCCCCCACGAAGGCGACACAGCCGATCAGCTCCTGACCGCTGCCCGCGCCAAGCTCCTCGCAGCGGGAGGATCGCCGCCATGACCCCCCGCATCCTCATCGTGGATGATGAACGCTCCATCGTCAAAGTCATCCGGAAGCAGCTGGAGATCGCCGGGTATGAGGTGGCGGTCAGCCTGGATGGGGAAGACGGGCTCGCCAAGGCCCAGGCCTGGCGGCCCGACGTGATCATTCTCGACGTGATGCTGCCGCGGGTGAACGGCTATGAGGTGTGCGCCACGCTGAAGGCCGACCAGGACCTGCGGCAGATCCCCATCCTCATGCTGACCGCCCGGGCCCAGCCGCCGGATCGGGAACAGGGGCTGCGCAGCGGCGCCGATATTTTCCTCACCAAGCCCTTCGACCTGGAAGATCTCCTGCGCCAGGTTCAGGCTCTCCTCAACGGCTCGTAAAGCGTAAAAGTGAAGTGCCAGGCACTTCGCCGGTTCAAATTCCAATTCTAACCGGGAAAGTGCCTGGCACTTTTTGGCTAGCGGGTGAGCTGGTGCTCGGCGTAGCGGCGGTAGAGGCTGTCGGCGTTGCGCAGGAGGTCCTTGTGACGGCCCTGCTCGGTGATGCGGCCGTCGTCCAGCACGACGACGACATCCGCATGCTGAATAGTGGACAGCCGGTGGGCGATGATGAGGGCGGTGCGTCCTTCCAACAGTCGGCTCAACGCCTGCTTGACCAGCTCTTCGGATTCCGCGTCCAGCGCTGAGGTCGGCTCATCCAGGATCACGATGGGCGCGTTCTTGAGGAAGGCCCGAGCGATCGCCAGCCGCTGCTTCTGGCCGCCGGAGAGCCGCGCGCCCCGCTCGCCGATCTCCGTCTGATACCCGCCGGGCAGCTGCTCGATGAACGTGTCCGCGAAGGCGGCGCGGGCGGCGGCGCGCATCGCCTCATCGGCGGCGTCGGGCCTGCCGTAGCGCAGGTTCTCCGCGATCGTCCCGCTGAACAGGATCGGCTCCTGCGACACCAGCGCAATCTGCTCGCGCAGCGACTTCAGCATCACGTCCCGGATGTCCGTCCCGTCGATCAGAATGCGCCCCCCGGTGACGTCGTAATAGCGGGGCAGCAGCTTCACCAGGGTGGATTTGCCGGCCCCGCTCGGCCCCACCAGCGCCACCATCGTTCCCGGCGCGATGCGAAGGGTCAAGCGCTCGAGCACGGGCTCGCGGCCTTCGTACTGGAAGCTGACGTCGTCGAAGACGATGTCGCCGCGCACGGGCGCCAGCCGCGCCGCACCCGGCCGCTCCTGCACTTCGGGGAACAGGTCGAAGACGTCGAAAATCCGGTCCATGGCAGCGAGGCTGTTCGCGAGGATGAGGTTGAGCTCCGTCAGGCGCTGGATCGGCTGGTACAACATCCCGAGGGAGCCGTAGAACGCCATCAGCATCCCGACCGTCAGCCGCCCGGCCCACACCTCCAGGGCGCCGGCCCACAGGACGAAGATCGGGCCGATCGCCGTGAGGAACCCCGTCGCCCCCAACGCGATCGATTGCAGCCGGACGTTGCCCATCACCGTCTGGAAGTAGTCCTCGCTGTGCTGCCGGAAGGCCTTCGCTTCGGCCTCTTCCTGGGTGAAGGCCTGGATGGTCGAGATGCCCGCGAACTGCTCATGGAGGTCGCCGGAGAGCTCCTGGAGCTGGTGGTGGATGGCGCGGCTCTTCTCGCGGATGCGCCGCGTCAGGCGCTGGCTGATCACCGCGTAGCACGGCAGCACCGACAGCGACACGAGCGCCAGCTTCGGATGGGCGAGGAACAGCAGGACGAGAATGACCGCGACGCAGGAGAGATCCATCACCGTGTTGACGAACGCCGCCCCGACGAAGTTCTGCGCCGAGGCGATGTCGGTCGTCATGCGGGAGACCACCGCGCCGATGCGCTGCCGGTCGAAGAAGCTGAGGCTCATCCGCTGGACGTGCAGATAGAGCGCCTGCCGCAGGTCGAAGATGACCCGATGGCCGGCCCGCCCCGCGAGGTACGACCGCCAGTAGCTCGCGACGGCGTACACCGCGTACAGGACGCACAGCCCGGCCATGAGCAGATGCAGCTCACGATGCGGCCGGACGCTGTCTTGGCGGAAGAAGTCATCCACCAGGACCTTGACGGTCCACGGCAGCGCCAGGGGGATGAGGTAGCGCACGATGCCGCAGAGGACCGCGCCCGTTAACAAGAGCCGATACGGGCGCACGTAAGCCAAAAACCGCCGCAGGCTGCGCTGCTTCTTGAGGAATCGTCGGCGAATCGGTACCATAGTCAATGCCGGTGTCTGGCTCCCCGCTGTGGTTCTGCGGATGGCGGGGTGCCTGACACCGGAACCATCATAGCATGATCCGATTGAAACAGCTTGACCTGCCGACGGTGGTGCAGTCGCCGATGGCGAGCTGCACCGACCTGCCGTTTCGCCTGATCGCGCGCGAGCAGGGGATGGCGTTCGCCTTTCTGGAGATGATCTCCGCCGAGGCGCTGGTGCGCGACATCCCCCAAGCCCAGGCGCTCATGCAGACCGCGCCGGAGGATCGCCCCGTGGGCGCCCAATTGGTCGGCTGCGAGCCGGCGGTCATGGGCGAGGCGGCGGCCCGCATCGAGGCGCTCGGATTCGACCTGCTGGATCTTAACCTCGGCTGCCCGGTGCCGAAGGTCGTCTGCCGGGGCGGCGGCTCCATGCTGCTGCGCGAGCCGCACACCGCGGGGCAGATCTTCCGGCGGGTCGTGCGCGCCGTGCGGCGGATCCCGGTGACGGTCAAGATGCGGCTGGGCTTCAGCGACGCGAGCGGCGAGGAAGCCGCGCGCATCGCCCGCATCGCGGAGGGCTGCGGCATCGACGCCATCGCCGTGCACGGGCGCACCCGCGAGCAGGGCTACGCCGGCACGGCCAACTATGCGGCGATCCAACGGGTGAAGCAGGCGGTGGCGATCCCGGTGATCGGCAACGGCGATGTGATCGATGGCACAAGCGCGCGCACGCTGCGGGAGATCTCCGGCTGCGATGGGGTGATGATCGGCCGCGGGGCGCTGGGCAACCCCTGGATCTACAAAGCGGTTCAGGCCGCGTGGGATGGCGGGCCGCCTCCGCCGGCTCCCGGCTTCCACGTGCGCAAGCAGGTATTGCGGCGCCACGTGGCGCTGCAGCAGCAGTACGAGGAACGGCCGTTGGGACATCTACGGCGCATCGTGGGATGGTATTTCAAGGAGTGCCCCGGGGTGAAGGAGTTCCGCGCCGAGGTCAACGGCGCGCAGAGCGTGGAAGAGCTCTCCGCGCTCATCGAAGCGTTCGAGCCAGCGCCGGTGTCTGGCTCCCTAGCGGTGCCTGGCTCCCCGCGGTGGTTCTGCGGATGGCGGGGTGCCTGACACCGACGATCGAAGTGCCTGACACCGGACGTGGGGTGCCTGACACCGGACGATAATGCTCTACCTCGCCTCCCGCTCACCGCGTCGGCGGTGGCTGCTGCGCCGGCTGGGCGCGCCGTTTCGCGTCGTGCGCTCCACCTACCAGGAGACGATCCGGCCGCACGAGCCGCCCGCCGTCAACGCCAAACGCAACGCAGCCGGCAAAGCGCGCAACGCGGTGGTGCCGACGGGCTCGCGCGGGATCGTGATTGGGGCGGACACCTTCCTCTATTTCCAGCGCCGCATCATTGGCAAGCCGAAGACGCTCGCCGCCGCCCGCCGACTGCTGCGCCGCTTGCGCGGCAGAAGCCACTGGGTGTACACCGGCCTCTGCCTGCGCGAGCTGTCGACGGGACGGCTGCGGACGAGCGTGGTCAGGACGAAGGTCACGTTCCGTCAGCTGACCGATGCGCAGCTCGCGCGCCTGCTGCCCCGCATGGGCCCGCTCGACAAGGCCGGCGGCTACGCCCTCCAGGCCTGCCTGCCGCGCCGATGCCACGTTGGATCGCGCGTCATGGCGCGGCGCAGGCAGGCGGACGCGGGCAAGCTCATCGCCCGCCTTGAGGGCTCCCGCACCAACGTCATCGGCCTGCCGCTGGAGCAGCTTCGACGGGAGCTGGCGCGGCTTGCGGGGCATGATTGTTGTTGACATCGCCGCCGGTTGTTATACTATGCTTACGAGTAGGGTTCGCTAGCGAGGGAGATGCCCGCACATGATCTAGACAATTCGCAGGGTCAGGGCCGATTACCCCGACGGAGCGCCGTCGGGGTCTCTGTTTTTCCCGGGAGGGGCGTGCATGCCGCAAGTCTGTGAGGTGCCCGCCGAGGCGGACACGGGGAAGGCGCGGCGCCGGGTTCCCCCGTTCGGGTACCAGTTGCTCCTGGATCTCTACGACTGCAAGAAAGGCGCGTGCGACGATTTGACCCTGTGCTACAACTTCCTGGAGGAGCTGGTGCGGGTGCTGAGGGTGGAGCCGCAGTCGCCGCCGTTCATCTTCCGCACGGACGGCAAGCGCTTCCCGGACAAAGCCGGCCTGAGCGGCTGGATCCCGTTGGTGGAAAGCGGCGTGCAGCTCCACACGCTCACCCCCAAGGATTTCATCTCCATTGACATCTACAGCTGCCGCCAGTTCGACGTTGAGCCGCTCAAGGCGTTCGTCCGCAGCGTCTTCGCCCCCAAACGGATGGACGAGCAGTTCCTGGAGCGGGGCCTCGACTACAACCAGTAACTCCTCTCTGCCCAAAAAGGTGTCAGACACCTTTCCCGCTTTGAAAGGTGTCTGACACCTTTTAAGATCCCTGTGCGGCGGTAGACAGGTTTTGCCCCCCGTGTTATCATAATCGGAAGGCATCGATCGGTTCGTCGGGTCGACGCCTTTTTCACTCAAAAATCGCCGGATGCCGCCCCCCTTGGGGGGCGGAGGAAGGCGCCCACGCGGTCGGGTCAGCACACGAAGGCGGCCTCCGGCGCTTTTTGGATCCGACGACACCTCAAGGATGGG
>Ga0114945_10000093_pt1 | contig 50407 bp, 51 predicted proteins | sample OV2TP3_FD_87194 | JGI IMG/M metagenome (GOLD analysis project Ga0114945, IMG submission 87194) | Hot spring microbial communities from Beatty, Nevada to study Microbial Dark Matter (Phase II) - OV2 TP3 | ecosystem: Environmental > Aquatic > Thermal springs > Hot (42-90C) | place: USA: Beatty... | reverse complement strand
TCGGCCGCCGAGGCCTCTCCCTCCAAACGGATGGACTCGCTGATGCAGGCCGAGCGGATCCTGCTGGACGAAATGCCGGTGATTCCGCTGTACTTCTACGTCTCCCAGAACATGTGGAAGGCCGAGGTGAAGGGGCTCTACAACAACGCGCTCAACATCCATCCCATCGCCGAAGCCGTCAAGGGCGACGGCACCGGTACGCTCGTCCTGAACAACCACACGGAAATCGCCTCCCTCGATCCGGGGATCTCTCGGGGCGTCTCCGAACACCGCGTCCAGATCTGCGTCTTCGAGGGCCTGATGAACTATCACCCGGAGACGCTCCGAGCGACGCCCGGGGTCGCGGAACGGCACGAGACGGACGGCCGGACCTATACCTTCCATCTCCGCTCCTGCTCCTGGAGCGACGGGAAGCCCGTCACCGCTCGCGACTTCGAGTATGCGTGGAAACGGGTCCTCGACCCCAAGACCGCATCCGACTACGCGCACATGATGTACGTCCTAAAGGGTGGGGAGAACTACAACAAGGGCAAGGCGGGGGCCGAAACGGTCGGGGTCACCGCCAAGGACGATCGCACGCTCGTCGTCGAGCTCGAAAACCCGGTCCCGTACTTCCTCGACCTCCTTCCCTTCTTTACGTTCTATCCGGTCCGAAAGGACGTGGTCGAGAAGCACGGCGCCGATTGGACGAAGCCCGGGAAATTCGTGGGGAACGGGCCCTTCGCCCTGAAGGAGTGGGTGACGAATCAGCACATCATTCTGGGAAAGAACGAACAGTATTGGAATTCGGGGGTGGTGAAGCAGCGCGAGGTGAAGTGGCTACCGACGGAAGATTACAACACCGCTCTCAACATGTACCTGGCGGGTCAGTGCGACTACCTCGATTCGGTTCCCCTGGACCAGGTCGACCAGCTCAAGAAGCGGCCCGACTTTCATTCGACGACGTATCTCGGAACCTACTACTTTTCTTTCAACGTGAACGTCCCCGTACTCAAGGACAAGCGGGTCCGTCGAGCGCTCGCGCTGGCCATCAACCGGGAGGACCTCTGCGAGAAAATCCTCAAGGCCGGGCAGAAGCCCGCCTATCATTTCGTTCCCCCCGCCTTCGAGGACCGCGGTTTCCGGAGCGAGGCTTTCGCGAAATAAGATGACCGGCTTCCTGTTGCGGCGGGCCGTAGCCGGCGTCCTGACGCTTTTCGTGATCGCGACGTTGTGTTTCCTCATCTCTCGGTTCGCTCCCGGGAGCCCAATCACAAGCGAAAAGCAGCATCTCCCCGAGGTGAAGGCGAACATCGAGAGGCACTACTGGCTGGATCGGCCGCTGTATGTTCAGTATGGGCGCACGCTGCTCGGCTACTTCCGAGGAGATCTCGGCCCTTCCTTCTATTACCGAGATCGGACGGTGAACGATCTGGTCTGGCCCGCCTTCCGCGTATCGATCGTCCTGGGATGCGCGGGTTTCGTCGTTGCGGTCCTCCTGGGAGTCCCTCTGGGTCTCCTCTCCGCGGCGTGTCAGAACCGTTGGCCCGACTATCTCTCGATGAGCGTGGCCATTGGGGGGATCTGCATTCCCAACTTCCTTCTCGGGCCGCTCTTGGTCCTCGCCTTCTGCTTCCTTTTCTCGTGGTTCGAACCGGCGGGGTGGCCGGCGAGCTGGACGGACCTGGGAGAACTCAAGCGACTCCTCCTCCCGTCCTTCACCCTGGCGTTCATTCACGTGGCCTACATTTCGCGGCTGACGCGAGCCGGCATGCTCGATGTCATGAACAAGGACTACATCCGAACGGCGCGGGCGAAGGGGCTGGCGGAACCCGCAGTGGTGCTCAAACACGGCCTCAAGAACGGCATCACGCCGGTCGTGAGCTACCTCGGTCCCATGACGGCGCTCATTGTTACGGGTTCGATCGTCGTCGAGAAGGTGTTCGACATTCCCGGATTGGGACAGCACTTCGTCAAGGCGGCGCTCAATCGGGACTATGGATTGGTCATGGGAACGGTTCTCGTCTATAGCACGCTCGTCATCGTCTTCAACCTGGCGGTGGACATCCTGTACGGAATCCTGGATCCGAGGGTGCGGATTCAATGAGCTCGCCCTCCGGTCTCCTGCCTCCCGGACGGACCCCGATGGAGTTGGCCTTCCGCCGGTTCCGCAAGAACCGCAAGGCCGTCGTCTCGTTCTTCCTGCTCGTTGCGGTAGGATTCGGAACCGTCGCCGTCCCGTTCTTGGCCACCCACGAGTTCGATCGACAGGACTACGACTACGTGCGCTCCGCCCCTTTGTGGGTCGGCGAGGACGCGCTCCAGAGTGCGCTGCTCGTCGTGGAGAACAAGCGCTTGCCCGACCATCCGAACACCTTTTGGATGGGGACCGATGCCGTCGGGCGGGATCTCTTCGTCCGCGTGTTCAAGGGAGGTCGGATTTCGTTCGCGGTGGGGCTCCTGGCCACGGCGGTCAGCGTCCTCATCGGCATCGCGTACGGCTCGATCTCCGCCTTCGCGGGCGGGAAGACCGATCTCGTCATGATGCGCTTCGTGGACATCCTCTACGGCCTGCCCTATATGTTCATCGTCATCATCGCGATGGCGATCTTCGAATCGCGAAGCTTCCTCCTCGTCTTCCTCGTCCTAGGGCTCTTCGGCTGGATGACGCTTTCGCGCATCGTTCGCGGTCAGGTCCTTTCCCTCAAGGAGCGGGAGTTCGTCGAGGCGGCGCGGGCCCTCGGGGTCTCGACCCCCGCCATCATCATGCGCCACATCATCCCGAACATCCTCGGGCCGGTGATCGTCTACGCGACTCTCACCGTTCCCTCGATCATGCTGTCCGAGTCGTTTCTCTCCTTCTTGGGACTCGGGATCAGCGAGCCGGAGACTTCGTGGGGCGTGCTCATCAACGAAGGGGCGCGGGCGCTCAGCCCTCTGAAGGTGGCGTGGTGGCTCGTAACCTTTCCCGGGGTGTTCCTCGCCCTGACTCTCTTCTGCCTCAATTCGGTGGGCGACGGCCTGCGGGACGCGTTCGACGTGCAACAGCGCTAGGCACGCGCACGGGGCTTTCTCCGAGCGTTCACGCTCCCCTTGCACCGCAGGCGCAAAGGCGCGGTGAACCCCGGTAGAGTCTCAGAGGACTCTCCCGGGGTGAAAGAGACCCCGGGAACGCATACCAGCGGTTTATCGCGCGCGGATGAACGCCGGGTTGATCTCCGCGCCGCAACAGTCTTACTGCCAGTTTAGTGCCAAACAAACCGGGCAAATCGGGTCGATTCCTGACGCGTGCGTCATGCCACTTTTCATTTTAGCGAGCCATCGCAACGTGCCGAAGCAGGACCCGCCCAAACGCGTTCGGCACCACTCCCTTCACCCGCGCCGAAATCAGATGGAAGGATCCCATCACCCACAGCGGAATCGCCGCGCACTCCTCGGCGATCAGGAGTCTCTCGGCGCGAGACAGAAACTCGAGCCGCCGTTTCTCGTCCTTCTCCGTCTGCGCCGCCGCCACGAGCTTCTCGAAATCCTCGTTCCGCCAGACCCCCGGCTCGCGAGTCCACGGCTCGAGGAAACTCGAAGGATCGAACGCCTCCCCAACCCAGGCCGCGAGCGCGACGTCGTACGCTCCCTTCGCCAGCGCCCGTGCGTACGCCGGCCCGCGCATCCCGAGGATCCGCACCTCGATTCCGAGGATCTTCTCCCACTGCTCCTGGAGCCGTTCCGCTACTGCGCGCGACCCCTCCGGCACCAGGAATTCGATCTTCGGAATCGCCGTCACGTCGACGTATCCTTTGAGCAGCCACTCCATCGCCGAGGCCCTGCTGAACCGGGGGCCCTCCGCCCCGACATAGCCGGAGAACCCCGGAGGCACCATCGACGACCAAGAGTTGCATCGGACGAGCTCGACCAGCGGGGTTCGATCGGTCGCATGGGCCAGGGCACGCCGCACCTCGCGTTTCCGGAAAGGTTCGCGCGACGCATTCAAACGCAGGAACCACGTGCCCCAAAGGTCGAAGTAGTGAAACTCCTTTTCCTGCGCGACCTTCATCAATTCCTTCGGCGGGATGGACTCGCCGTCGAGCCAATCCACCTCCCGATTCCGGAAGCGCTTGAGCGCCTCGTCCGGCGGAAGCCACTCCAGGACCACCCTCTCGGGGCCGTTTCCCCGCACGCGGGCGAGCGTCATCGAGCGCTCCTCGGACTTCTCGATCCGATACGGACCGTTCGTGACGACGATCCGCGGGTCCGCCCACCGCGCGCCCAGAGCGCGGACCCTCTTCTCCGGCACCGGAAAGAGCGCCATGAATCCGAGCGAATCCAGGAGCCACGGCGCCGGTCGCTCCAGCGAAAGGCGCAAGGTCCGCGAGTCTACGGCCTCGAAGCCGAGGTCTTTCGGGTGAATCTCGTTTCGCGTCTTGGCCAGGACGAGCGCTTCCTCCAACTTTTGCTTCGCCCAGCCCGCGGCTCGGGCGAGGAGTCGTTCGAGTCGTGGGACCAAGTTCTTTCTTCCTGCCCGCACTAAGAACCTGAAGTCGTCGTCTCTTCCCTCGAAGGACGCCGAGGCCGCGAGATCGTCTGCGAGAAGCTGGGCCCGGATCGAATCCGCATAGGCGCCCACGTGGCGAAGATTTCGAAGCGCATCGGGATAGGCTGCCCCGGTGGCGGGATCGAGAAGGCGCCGCCAGGCAAACACGAAATCTCCCGCCGTCACCGGTTCGTCGTCCGACCACTTGGACTCGCGAAGACGGAAGGTCCACGTGAGGCCGTCTTCGCTCCGATCCCACCGCTCGGCCATGCCCGCCTCCGGCGTGTGATGGTCGGATCCGAACGTCACCAGCCCCTCGAAGAGAGCGGCCTGCACTCGGGCATCGGCGAGAGTCGCCCCACGAGCGGGATCCAGCGTCGTGGGGGGAGTCCACGCCACCCGGAGGGGCCGATCCTCCTGTCGCGCCGCGGGGAGCATCAAAAGGAGGCCGACAAGCCAACGGTGAGCTAGCATAGGCGCCATTCGAACATGAGCCCCGAAGCGAGGCAAGAGTCGTTCTTCGTCCCCCTCCCTCGGGAGGATCGCCTCCACGTGAGGCACCTCTGGTCCCAACCCGACGGTCCGCCGGTGTTCCTCCTTCACGGTTCGATCGAGAACGCCCGGGTTTTCTACACGAGGAACGGAAAAGGGCTCGGTCCCTATCTGGCCTCCCGCGGCTTCGACGTCTACGCCGGCGACCTTCGCGGCCGCGGAGACAGCGTGCCGCCCGTTTCCGCCCGATCCACGACGGGTCAGACCGCCGCCATCGTGGAGGAAATCCCCGCCTTGGCGAGGGCCGTCGCCGAACGACGGCCCGGCGCGCGCCAACACTGGATCGCTCACTCCTGGGGCGGCGTTCTGATGGCGGCGCACCTCGCCCGGTTTCCGGAAAGGCTTCCCCTCGTGGATTCCCTGACCTGTTTCTCCACGAAACGGGTCATCCGCATCACGTCCCTAGCCAAGGGACTCATCATCAATTTGATGTGGGATCTCCTGGGCCGGGTCTCCGATGCGTTCGTGGGGTACTTTCCCGCCCGGTTCTATCGACTAGGGTCGGATGATGAGTCCCAATCCTTCCACTCCGACATCGTGCGATGGGTCCGTCCGAATGCTCCGTGGGTCGATTCCCGAGACGGATTCGACTACCGTGCGGCGGCTCGCCGGATCCAGTATCCGCCGACCCTGCATCTCGTCGGGTGCGCCGATCCGTTCCTGGGCCATCCCTCCGACGTGCGCGCCTTTCTCCTCGAAACCGGGGCGACGCGGGCGGAGTACCGCATCTTGGGGAAGAGGTGGGGGAATCGCCGCGACTACGGGCACATCGATATCCTGACGCATCCGCTCGCGGTGGAAGACCACTTCCCGTGGGTGGTCGAATGGCTGCGAAACCGGAGACTTCCCTAGAGTTGGATCGGAAGCCGTCCTCGAAACGGGATCTTGCCCTGCACCGCCCAAGCGGCCGCGCGCTGCGAGGCCTCGCATTCGCTCCACGCGCACACGAAATGCTTCGCCTCCGGCAGCGGCCGCAGAAGGTACGGACTGCCGAACGAAACCACGACGGCCTCGGGATCCTGTTTCAGCGATGCCTGGATCCGTTTCACCATGTGATCGGGAAGCGACGCTCGGCGTCCGTACGCTCGCGGGCGGAAGAAGACTCCGATCACCATTCGGCCGATCCCCGTCGTGAGGTGCTTCTCGAAAATCGTCGTGTCGCCCGGGACGCTCTCGGTATCGACGACTTTGACGTAGAAGACGCTCCCCGCCGCAACCCCTTCTCCCCTCTCGACGGCGATCGACTCCTCCGCAATCTCCTGAGCGACGGCGCGGTGCGCCTCGGTACCCACGAGGCGTTCCACCGCGCCCGCATCGACACGGGCATTTTCCAGGAGACCCAGCCGCTTCTTCGCCGCCAGAATCCGTTCGCTCGCTCGAGCGACGGTCTCCTCCGACAGCCGGCCGGATTTCACCGCAGTCTCCAGCGCGCCGATCGCTTGCCCCGGATTCTTCGGGAGCAGAATCACGTCGGCTCCCGCCGCCGCCGCCAGCACGACCGCCTCCTCTTCCCGCACGTTCTGGGCGATCGCGCCCATCGAGAGGGCGTCGGTCACGACCAGCCCTTCAAATCCCAGGTCCTTGCGCAGAAGTCCCTCGGTGATCGACTTCGAGAGGGAAGCGGGGGATTGCGGATCGAGGGCGGGCACGAGGAGGTGTGCCGTCATCACCGCATCCAGATCCCGTCCCAGCTCGACGTAGGGCCGGAGTTCGCCTGCCTTGAGCGATTCCGCTGTGGCCTTCACGATCGGGAGTTCCACGTGCGAATCCGAAGCGACTCCGCCGTGGCCGGGAAAGTGCTTCCCGCATCCGATCGCCCCCTTCGAACGGACTCCCTCGAGAAAGCCCCGAGCGAGCTTCGACGTAAGAGCAGGATCGGATCCAAAGGAACGCGTGTTGATGACCGGATTGTCCGGATTGGTGTTGAGATCCAGGACCGGCGCGAACACCCATCGAACGCCCAGGGCGACCGCCTCGGCGGCCGTCACCGCGCCTTTCTTGCGTGCGAGCTCAGGATTCCGCGTCGCCCCCACGGCCATGTTCGAGGGCAAGAGGGTGGCGCCCTGTACCTGCTGTCCGGCACCGTTCTCGAAATCCGACGCAAAAAGAAGCGGCGTCTTGGCGTGCCGGTGGAGCCCGTTCACGATCGGCGCCACGTCGAAGATCGTCCCGCCGAAGAGACAGAATCCTCCCACGCCTTCCTTCGCCAACGCGATCGACCCGTCGTAGTCGGGGGATTCGAACCGATACTCCGCCAGAATCATTTGGGCGCATTTTTCGCGGAGAGTCAGACTCACGTGCGTCTCCTCGTCAATCGGGAGAAATTGTCGCCGGGCACGATCTTCCCCAGCACGACGGGCCGCCTCGCTCCGGTGGCCGCAGGGACGTTTCCCGGGTTTCCGCGCAGCGTTTGCGCGGCCAGAAGGGCGAACGCCGCGGCCTCCTTGGCCAAGGGATGCAGGCCGAACACCAGCGACGATCGGACCTGCGCCGGCCAAAGCAGCGCCGCGAGGTGTTCCATGAGCGTGCGATTATACACTCCGCCTCCCGAAACGACGACCTCCTGGAGACCCGCGCCGCCCCATCGCCGAATCGCATCGGAGACCGTCCGAGCGGTCAAGAGCGTGAGGGTAGCGACGAGATCGCGGGAAGGCCGCTCCTCCACGAAGGTCCAATCGAAAAGCTCCCGGCCCGTGGACTTGGGAGGGCGACGCCGGAAATACGGATGGCCGAGCCATCGGTCCAAGAGCTTCGGATCGACGCGTCCCGAGGCGGCGAGCCGCCCGTCCCGATCGAAGTTCCCACGTCCCATTCGTCGAACGGCCTCGTCGAGAAGACAATTGCCCGGCCCCGTATCGAAGGCCAGCCACGAATCCGTGATCGTCGCGTTCGCGATGCCCCCGAGATTCAGAATCGCCCGCCTCTTGCGACCGCCGAAGAGGACTCGGTCGAAGAAGGGAACGAGCGGCGCTCCCTCTCCTCCCGCGGCGATGTCGCGGGGACGGAAATCGGCCACGACGGTTTTCCCCGTTCGTTCCGCGATGACGCAGGGCTCCCCAAGCTGGAGGGTCGACCTCCCCGGGACGTGGAAAACCGTTTGCCCGTGCGAACCGATGAGATCGTATCCCTGCCGCATCCGGAGAGCCGCGCGAGCGAACAGTTCGCCGAGCCAGAAATTCGCCTCGCAGATCTCCCCTGCCTTGGCGTCCTTCAGCTGAAGGATTCGGCGGCGAACGGCGCGTCCGTATCCGCAAGTGCGATATTCCAGGACTCGAAACGGCGGGCCCGTCTCGACGACGGCTGCGGAAACGCCGTCCGCGGAGGTCCCGCTCATCAGCCCGAGGACCCTCATCCCTCGAGCGCTCCTCGGAGCATCCCGCCCGCGCGGGCCAGAAGGGCTTCGGCCTCCTCCCGGGAGACACGACGCCGGAGCATCACAACGGCCGTCTTGGCGCGATTGCCCGCCGCGGTCAGGGCCCGGTCGGCCTCGGCGTCATCGACTCCCGCGAGCGTTCGGATGATCCGCTTGGCCCTCGCGGCGAGTTTTTCCGACTTGGGCTGGAGATCGACCATCAGATTCTCGTAGACCTTCCCCAGTCGCACCATCGTCGCCACCGTGATCGCGTTCAGGATCAACTTCGTCGCCGTGCCCGCTTTGAGCCGCGTCGATCCGGTGATCGTCTCGGGTCCGACGATCGAAGCGACGATGACGTCGGCACACCGAGGGTCCAGCCCTTCACGATTGCAGGTGACCAAGATTCGGCCCGCTCCTGCGTTCCTCGCCTCGGCGAGCGCGCCCTGAACGAAGGGCGTCGCGCCGCTCGCCGCGATGCCGATCACCGCATCGGTCGACCCTACGCCGCGAGCCCGAATCTGTCGGGCGCCGTCCTCGGCGTCGTCCTCCGCCCCCTCGCGGCCGGCCCATACGCACTCCGGCCCGCCCGCCATGATCGCGACCACGCGATCCGGCGGCGTGTCGAAGGTCGGCGGACACTCGGCGGCCTCGAGAACTCCGAGCCGTCCGCTCGTGCCGGCGCCCACGAGAATCATCCGTCCTCCGCGCCGCATCCGATCGCAGACGAGTTCCGCGGCACGGACGACATCGGCACGCACGGCGGCCACCGCGGCCGGAACCGTCGCGTCCTCCTCCTGAATCCGTCGGACGATTTCTTCCAAAGGGAGGCGGTCGATGTCCGTCGTGCGAGGATTCCGCTGCTCCGTCGAAAGGCGATCGAATTCGCGCGTCATGGCGCGGATTATGCCATACTCGGACGATCCTGAGAATGAGACGGTCCGGCGGAGCGTAGGAAGAGGCATGGAGATCTCTCGTCGGATGTTCCTGCACCTCTCCGCCGGCACGGCGGCGTCGTTCCTGATGGACGGGGTCGATGCCCAGGACCCGAAAGGGTGGCCGGACGATCCCTTCTTGAAAGGGAATTTCGCTCCCGTCCACGAAGAGGGGAACTGGAACGACCTCAAGATCGTCGGAGCGATTCCCGAGGAGCTGAACGGTCTTTTTGTCCGCAACGGCCCCAATCCTCAATTCCCGCCGCGAGGTCCCTATCACTGGTTCGACGGGGACGGGATGCTCCACGGCCTTTGGCTCCGACAAGGCAAGGCGCGATACGCGAATCGCTATGTGGTTACGGGTGGGCTCCTCAAGGAACGCAAGGCAGGGCGCTCGTTGTTCGGAGGATTCCGGAGCGGTCCGCCGTTGAAGAACGCCGCGAACACGGCCGTGGTGCGTCATCACGGAAAGCTCCTGGCCCTGTGGGAGGGGGGGCTTCCTCATGAGATCGATCCCCAGACGCTCGCGACGATCGGAGAGTATCGATTCGGAAGAGGATTGAAGTCCGCGTTCACGGCCCATCCCAAGATCGATCCGGAGACGGGGGAACTCTTCTACATCGGAGTCCATCCCTTCGGCAAGCCGTTCCTCACGTACGGGGAGGTGGACCCGAAGGGCGCGGTGACGCACACGACGGCGCTGGAGTATGGGCGGACCGTCCTCGTTCACGATTTCGCCGTTACCGCGAAACATGCGATCCTACCGGACTTGCCGCTCTACCTGAGCATGATGAGCGGACTCTCCTACAATCCCAATGCCGTCGCAAGACTGGGGATCCTCCCGCGCAAGGGGAAGGGAGAGGAGATCCGTTGGGTCACGATCGAGAACTGCTGGATGTGGCACGTCCTGAACGCGCATGAGACGGAGAAGGAGATCGTACTCACCGGAGTGCGGTGGGATCACGGAGAGAAGCCGAAGGCGACGCCGCTCCATCGCTGGGAGATCCCCCTCCGGGGCGGAGCGGTACGGGAGACTCGCCTGGACGACACCGACGTCGAATTCCCTCGCATCAACGAAACGCGGACCGGGCGGGAGGTGCGCTACGGCTACGCGGGGATCGCGGAAGAGGACGAGTTCACGGGCTTCCTCAAGTACGACCTCGCGCGCGGGACGTCGGAGAGGCACGAATTCGGCCGCGGCCGTTTCGGAGGCGAGCCGGTATTCGTTCCGCGGCCGGGTTCCACGGCGGAGGACGACGGATGGGTCGTCGGCCTGGTCTACGATTCCGCCGAAGCCAAAAGCGAACTCCTTATCGTGGCCGCGCAGGACTTCAAGGGCAAGCCGGTTGCGAAGGTGATGCTCCCCAAGCGAGTGCCGTACGGATTCCACGGAGCGTGGGCGGAGGGGATTTCGTAGGTCACTCGGTGAACCGCCAGAGGGTCATGTCGGCCGTATTCTGGTTTGAACCGCTTTGACTCGATCCCGCCACCAGGATCTTCCCGGCTCCGTCTCGGGTGATTGCGTTTGCCACCGCGAAATTCCCCAAGCCGGCATGGGTTACGAATCCAATCCCCTCGGATCCCCAAGACTCATCTACGGAGCCATCGGTCTTGAATCTCCAAAGCGTCATTCGGCCGGAGCTCCTTCCGGCTACAAGGATTCTCCCACCGGAACCGAGTACCACCCCTTTTCCGTCCGCGTTCGGAGGCATGGAAGAGGCGCCGGAATGAAATACGACACCCTGGCCGGACCCGAACTCGGAATCCAGAGTCCCCCACGATAGATATCGCCAAAGGGCCATGCGCGACCCGAACTGACCTCCGGCCACCAAGATTCTTCCCGCCTCGTCGACGGCGATCGAATGTCCCTCGGAGGGTTGACCGAAGATCACCTCACCTCCAAATGTCCCATCGCTCTCGTAGCGCCAAAGTGTCGAAGACCCGTACGAGAGGCCCGCCACCATGATCTCCCCCGAAGCGTTCAGCGCGACCCCATAACCCCATTCACCGTCACCGATGGATGATTTCCTGCCGAGGAAGGATCGAGCGCGCCGTTTGGCAATAGCCGCCAAAGCGACATTTCCCCATTGGCAACGGTCATGGAGGCGCCCACGATGAGGATACGCCCTTCTCCGTCCAAAGTGATCCCGGTCGCCAGGCTCCAAGCGTACGGCTCTCGATACCACCCCATGCCGTCGGGGCCAAAGGTCGTGTCCACCAAGCCGCTGGAGGAGAATCGCCACACGATCATCCGTCCCTCTGGAGCCGAGGTCTGCCCGGCCACCAAGATCCTCCCGCTCGAATCCAGAGCGATGGCGTTCCCCGAAGCAAAGCTGCCGGGACCGGCCTGGCCACTTCTTGCGAAGTACCCGAGTCCGTTCGGTCCAAAGGTGGAATCCAGAGTTCCGTCGGAAAGAAAACGCCACACGACCATGTTCTCGGTGGATCCGCTCGAACTCGATCCCGCCACCAGAATCTTCCCCACGGAGTCGACGACGAGCGCACGGGCCTGATCCTCTCCATTCCCCCCGGCCGCATTATGGTGTGTGACGTATCCGACTCCGGAGAAACTCAAATCCAAGGATCCCGGGAGGTGCGGGCTGGAGGGGAAATCGCTTGCGGGAGCAGACTCCGACGAGGATGGTTCGGGGGATTCGGGTTCCCCACCCGGATGGTGGCAACCGAAGAAGGGATGAACGGCGAGGAAGAGCAGGGCTCGGATCCATCGGACGGCCGCCCGACGGTCTAGATCTCGGAGCTCCACGAGCACGAAGGCTCCTTCTCTGTGGACTAAGATCTAATTCCGAGATCCGGACTGGAAATTTTAGTGAAGCGGCGCGTTCGGATCGGACGGGTCGGTCCCCTTTTCCCCGTCCGAAGACTTCTCGGGCCTGCGGAATTGAACTCTCGTGTTGTCCGTCTCGAATACACCCTTGCCCCGCTCTGTCTCCAGGCCCGATCGGCGCTCCTTCTCGTTGGACTCCTTCGACCGAAGCCTCTCCGGGGTCGCCTGGCGGCGGATGAGATAGGGGGCGGCGAATGCGCCTCCGATCCCACCGAGGATCGCCAGAGCCCCCCAGACCAACCATCGGAAGCGAAACCGCCTTGGCCCCGCAACCGAGGGGACGTGCTGAGAGCGCGTCCTCGTCTCCCGTCGGATCCCCGATGTGGGGCGAGGACCCCAATCGACGTCGCGGCCCGAACTCATTCTTACAGCTCCCAGCGAGGGCCCCACACCGGCTTGTCGACCTTGAGGTAGTAGGGCGGCGGATTGTTCAGAAGCGTCGTGTCGTAGATGTACTCGCCCGACTTGGCGTATCCCCACCCGAACTTGTTATAGCGCCAGCCCGCGTACTTCCCGACGACCGAGCCGAGCATCCGCAAGTTCCCCTTCTTCTTCGAGAGGTCGCAGAACCAACGCTGCTCCGCCGAGAAGTTGGCCGCGTGAAGCTCCATGTTGTACGGAGCGTCGGCGACGATTTCGATCTTGTCCTTGGCCAAGATCCCCAGCACGGGCGCGTTTTCCGGATCGGGATTGTAGTCGGAATTCTTCGAGTACTCGTACCCGTTGGCCTCGGTCCAGGCGTTCTGCGTTCCGTCCTCGTTGTTGGGGACCACCGCGCCGTCCTTCTTGAGGGTATAGGCGAGATCGCCGTCCTGATCCTTGTACCGCACCTTGTCGAGCACGCTGACCTTGCCCATCGTCGCGAGGGTAAGCCGTCCGCTGAGATCCCCTTTCAGGTAGACGTCCCCTTGCGAGAATATCAGCCCGTTCGGCGGAAGGGGACCCGTGAAGCTCTTCACTACCGACCCTGTCTGTTTATTCTTGGCGACGATCTCGACTTGATCTCCTTGGAGGGTGACATAGGTGTTCATGTCCCCTCCGCCCGAATAATACGAAGAAGAATTTTGTACATCGTACTGCGGCGCGGTCGTGTTCTCGTGCAGCGTAGCGATCTCGTTCGTCGACGGCATCTTGGTTTCCGGAGCGCTGGGATCCACCACATCGAAATAGGAAGTATTGTCCTGGGTAGCGCCGTCGAAATACTTGATCCCCTCGCGCGCTTCGACGCTCTTGTAGTACTGGGCGCCGCCGTTGTAATTGTTGAGGGTCCGGCCCACGTAGACGGACCCGCGTACCTTGGGATTGCCGACGTTGAAATCCCCGAGCTTGTTGAAGAACATGTACTTGGCAAAGGTGTCGCGGGCGCGCAGTTCCCACGCCAAGGCGACCTTCTGACCGGCGTAGAGCGCCGTGGCTTCGACGCGGTAGAACTGGTAGGGCATCGCGCCGACGTCCGTGATGCGCACCGAGACCGCGGCCCCGCCGAGAGTCAAGCTCGGGTTCTTCCCGCCGGATCCGTACACGAGCATCCCGCCGGCCGCCTCGGGTTCCGAATTCTCCATGAGCCAGAGATTCCCGTTCGAGTCGTAGTCGGAGGCCGCGATCTGAGTTCGGACCTCCTCGAGCCCTCCCTCCGCCGCATAGACCGCCACGACCCTCTCGTTGAAAGAGGCGGTGGTGCGGATATAGGGGAAGGAGTACGTCACGAGGGCGGCGACGAGTCCCGCGACGAGAATCGTCAGCACGAGGGCCGCCGCCAATGCGCTTCCGCGATCCCGCTGGCCTCTCATCTCTCCCCCTTAATTCCTTCCCTTGACCTCGGAGCCCAGGTCGATCGTCCGACTCCCCAAGATGGAGCCGCCCTGGACGGAGAGCTCGAACGCGACGGAATTCCCGTTCTTCTCGGCCTTGAGGTAATCGAATTTGGTCAGCAACCGGTCTCCGGTGTTGCGGGCGATCGCGGTCACCGAGACGGTGCCGAGTTGGATCTCGGTCGGCGTTACCGCGACGGTGGGAGGCGAGGCCTCCTCGTCGAGAAACTCCTCGGGCACGGGCGAGACGACGTACCGCCGAAGGACACCGGTCTTCAACGCGTCATCGTAGACCGACGCGTAGACGACGAGCTTCTGCCACTGGGGTCGAGCATTCACCACCTGGAACTGCTCGTTCTGATCTCGGGCGCTCAGGATGACGAGGACGGTCTGCGCGGTCGTCGGCATCTTGGGATCGTTGAAGGCCTGTACTCGAACGAGCGTCTGCGAGGATTCCCGCATCTCCTTCGAAACCTGGTCCATGCGAAGATGGAGCTGGAATTGCGCGTCCCGAAGAGCCATCTCCTTCTCGCCCATGCCGGTCGAGGCGAAGACGACCATGTAGACCACCGAGAAAACCACCGCGAGAATCGCGGTCGCGATGAGGACTTCCAGAAGGGTCAGACCGCGCGCGTTCATCTCCGGCTCCTCCACGTCACGAGCTCGACGTTGACGGGTCGCTGCGTCACCTGTCCGGGTTGAGTTTGAATGCGGACCCGGACTTCGGCCTTGGTGTCGGGGTCGTCCGAAGGAGAAATATCCGAAACCTGAATCACGCCGATCGGCCAGCTCGGGTGGACCTTCTTGGCGACGAAGGTCACGTCGTTCTGAAGGAGCATCGAATCGTAGGACATCGCCCGGAGCTGCTCGATCACCTCTTGGCACGCCTTCGTGGCCAGAGAGGCCTCGCTGGCGGCGGTGTTGTGCTGGTGGGTCATCAGGAGCACGCCGATCGTGCCCAGAAGCGCGATGGCCAGGACGACGAGGGCCATGAGGACTTCGAGAAGAGAGAATCCCCCGCGCCGGGACGACGGACCACCCATACCCAGAATCCCCGTTGAAATGGAACCCGCGGCAGTGTAGTTCTTCTATGCCCTCCAAGTCAATCCGTTTGATGAAAAAGAGAACCGTGCATATGGGGAGGGGAATGGGGGGTTAGTGAACGACCCCCGTCCCTTCGGTCCGAAGCTCGTACTGGGGAGGCTCCGGATCGACGTCCGGGGTCTCTTCCTCTACCGGGTTGAAGACGACGGAGATGCCGTCCGTTCGGTAACGGAGGGATGGATTTCCTTCCTCCATCGTCGGCGCCGCGGGTTCGGCGCGCGAGGTGCGCTCCGCCTCCTCTTTGGAACGGAGTCGCTCGGGCGTCGCTCCCCGGTCCAGGATCCACGGGGCGAGGAGGGCCCCCGCGAGGATTCCGACGAGGGCTCCCGAGGCCCAAACGAGCCAAGGCCGTTTTTTCGTTCTCATCGCTAGCTCGACGAAAGCTCCCACCGCGGCCCCCACTGCGGGCGGTCTACCTTCAGGTAGAAGGGCGGCGGTGTCTGAAGCAGGCTGGTATCGTAGATGTACTCGCCGGACTTGGAATAGCCGAAGCCGGCCGAGTTGTAGCGCCACCCGCCGAACTTGTTCACGATCGAGCCCAGGACGCGAAGATTGCCCTTCTTCGATCCCAGGTTGCAGAACCATCGCCCCGTGGCGCAGAAGTTCGCCGCGTGAAGCTCCATGTTGTAGGGGGCCGAGTTCACCACCTCGACGTCGCCCGCCGCCAAGATTCCCAGGGTCGGCGGCGCCTGCGGGTCGGGATTGTACTCGGAATTGGCGACGTACTCGTATCCGTTCGCCGAGGTCCAGGCCCGGGTCGTGCCGTCCTCGTTGTTCGGCACCACGTTTCCATCCTTCTTGAGGACGTAGGCGAGGTCGCCGTCCTGATCGCGGTAGCGGACCTTCCCCGTGACGAACGTCTTTCCCATGGTCGCGATCGTCAGGCGTCCCTGGATGTCTCCTCGGACATACACGTCGCCCTGGGAAAAAAGAAGACCGTTGGCGGGGAGCGGCCCTGTCCATTGGTTGACGACTTGGCCGTTGGTCTTTCGTTTGGCGACGATCGAGATTTGGTCGCCGTTGAGGGTGACGTAGGTATCCATCGCCCCGCCGCCCGAGTAGTAGCTGGAGGAGTTCTGGACGTTGAACTGGGGGGCCACCGTGTTCTGGTGGAGCGTCGCGATCTCGCTCGTGGAGGGCATGCGAAGGTTCGGCGCGTTGGGATTGACCGCGTCGAAATACTGCGTGTTCGACGAGGTGGCGCCGGAGTAATAGAAGATTCCCATGCGCGCCTCGACGCTCTTGTAGTACTTCGCCCCTCCGAAGTAGTTGTTGAGGCGTTTCCCGACGTAGACCGATCCCCGCACCGTGGAGCTCCCGACGTTGAGATCGTCGACGTCGACGAAGAACATGTACTTGGCGAAGGTGTCGCGCGCGCGGAGTTCCCAGGCGAGGGTGACCGTCCGTCCCGCGAACCGGGAGGTGGCTTCGACTCGGTAGAATTGGTTCGGCTGGGCTCCGATGTCGAAGATGCGGACGTCGATCTTCGCGTCTCCGACCGCGAGGTCGTCGAAGGCGAGGAATCCTCCGGCCGCGACCGTGTCGGAGTTCTGCATCAGCCACAGATTCCCGTTCGAGTCGTAGCTCGAAGAGGCGATGTCGTAGCGCGCGCGCTCGAGCCCCGCTTCGGCGGCATAGATGCAGTAGAGCTTGTGGTTGAAGCTCCCGCTCGTGCGGATGTAGGGACCGGTATAGAGGACGAGCGCGGCCACCATTCCTCCCGCCAGCATCGTGAGGACCAGGGCCGCCGCCAGGGCGCTGCCTCGATCTCCGCGCTTCATACCCACCTCCTTCAATTCCGACCGGTCGCGCCGGTCTGGAGGTTGATGCTCGTCTGTTTCGCGATCGAGCTTCCCTGGAGAGCCACGTCGAGGGAGACGGTGGTGCCGCCGATCGTCGCTCGAAAATAGTCCATCCCCAGGAGGACGCGCTCCCCGCCGGTGCGAGGGATCGATGACCCCCCTGCGGTGATCGTCGTGGCATCCACGGTGACGCTCGGCGTCTGGGCCGGATCGGTAAAGGCCGCCGGCGCCGGCGAGAGAACGTACCGCCGGAGCTCCCCGGTCTTGAGCGTCGCGTCCCACCGGGCGGCGTAGAGGACGACCCTTTGCCATTGCGGCGCGGCGTTCTGCACTCGAAAGAGGTTGGAGCCGTCCCGGGCGCTCGCGAAGACCAGGACGGTCTGATTCGCGCTGGGCATCGACCCATCCGTGAAGCCGGTCGCGCGGATGAGGGGGGGAGAGGACTCCCGGAGCTCGGCCGCGAGGCGGTCCTCGAATTCGTGGAGCCGGAATTGGCGGTCTCGGAGCGAGAGTTCCGAGTGGCTGAGGCTGCCGGCGGAGGCCACGAGGGCGTACGCCACCGCGAAGACGACGGCCAGGATCGCCGCGGCGATCACGACCTCCAAGAGCGTCATTCCCCGACGGCTCATCGTCGCGTCCTCCAGGAGACGAGTCGGGCGTTGACCGGTCTCAAGGTGATTCCCCCGGGCGGGGTCACGATCGACACCACCACTTGGACAAGGGTGTCGGGGTCCCCCGCAGGAGAGACGTCCGTCACCGCGACGGATCCGACCGGCTGCGTGGGATGGAGTTTCGTCGCGACGAAACCCACGCCGTTCTGGGCCTTGACCTGGTCGTAGGTCATCGTGCGGAGCTTCTCCATCATCTCTTGGCAGGCCTTGTACGCGGTCGCCGTTTCGTTCGTGGAGGTGTTGTGGCGATGGGTGAGCAGGAGCAAGCTGAGGGATCCCATCAAGGCCACGGCGATGACCCCGAGGGCGATGACGACCTCGAGGAGAGTGAACCCTCGATCCGCCCGGCTCATTCGATCCTCCCCAGCCCCTCGCGCCGCATCACCCATCTCACATGGGTTACATACATATCATATACGTTACGGCGATTCGGTGCAAGCGAAATCCGTCCCTCGTGGTCAGAAATCAATCTCCGGATCTCCCGAGAACCGAAGACTCTCGGCCCCTTCCTCGCCCATCCCTGGCACAGGATTTGCCCTCTGGCTTGGAAAGGAGGTGACGCCATGTCGAACCATGCGGACCTCGACCGGCAACAATGGATCGGCCCCCTTCGCGAACTGATCCGATGCGAGAAGGAGGATCAGAATAAGTACGCAACCGCTCTGAAGTACCGCCCGTTGAGCGAAAAAGCGATGGGCCTGAACTTCGCGATCCCGAGCGTCGAAGGACCCGTCGACATGGACTGGATGATGTGCCTGGCCCTGTTCTCCCGCTGGGAGTCGACGTCCTGGCTCATGTACAGCGTCGCCAAGCGATTCTGGAACGCGACCGATCCCCGGCGGAATTCCGGTTGGGAGATCGCCTGGTCCATCCTATCTCCCCACACCCGCCTCCTCTTCCAGAAGCGGTTCCGCCAGATGCTCAACTCCGGTCTCGCCTCCCCCGAACATCTGAACGCGCAGCGAATGGCGCACCGGTGGATGTCGACGGACGTCACGCTCGAGAACCTCTTCGCGCCGGCGCTCTACTACTCGGAGAAGGCGGGCATGTGTATGGCGCCCTAGGACGCGCGGGGCGCCAGGTTCTCGAAGCGAGTGAAGTCCCGGAGGAAGACGAGTTCGACCGAGTCGGTCGGACCCGTACGATTCTTGGACACGATGACCTCGGCGATCCCCTTCTTCTCGGTCTCCGGATTGTAGTAGTCCTCCCGATAGAGGAGCATCACGATGTCCGCATCCTGCTCGATCGCTCCCGACTCGCGCAGGTCGGCCAGCTCCGGCCGCCGACTCTCGCGTCCTTCCGGGGAGCGATTGAGCTGGGCGAGGGCGACGACGGGAATGTCCAGCTCTTTCGCCAGGCTCTTGAGGCTCGAGGAGATGCGCGAGATCTCCTGCTGGCGACTCTCCGCATCCTTCGAGTGCATCTTTTGGAGGTAGTCGACGACCACGAGTTCGATTCCGAGTTGCGCCCGGTACCGCCGGGCCCGCGCCCGAAGCTCCAAGTCCGAGAGGTCCGCGCTGTCGTCGATGTAGATCGGCGACTCGTGAAAGACGCCGGCTCCCAGGAGGAGCTTGTGATAGTCCTCCTCTCCGAGCATTCCGCTGCGGAGCCGATGCGAACTGATCTTGCAATGGGAGCACAGCATCTGCTGGGCGATCTGTTGCTTGGCCATCTCCAGCGAGAAGAAGAGGACCGGTTTTCCCAGATCGAGCCCGACGTTCTCGATCATCCTCATCGCCAGGCTCGTCTTCCCCATCGAGGGCCGTCCCGCGACGATGTAGAGGTGCGCCTTCTGGAGCCCGGAGATGAGATCGTCGAGCTCATGGAACCCCGTGGCCATCCCCTGGAGGCGCTGCTTGCGGTCGCGAAAATCCTGAATCTGCTCGAAGGTCGCCTTGAGGATGTTTCCGAGCTGGGAGACGTCCTCTTTGCCCCGCCGCTGGGCGGTCTTGAAAATGAGTTCCTGGGCGCGGTCGAGCATCCGTTCCGCCGTCAGTCCGGGCTGATTCGTTTCCGCCTCGATCTGCCGGCAGGTCCGGAGGAGATTCCGGAGGAGGAACTTCTCGCGCACGGACCGGGCATACTCCGGCGCCGCCGCGGGGTTGGGGACGGTCTCGGTCAGCTCGACCAGGTAATCGACGCCGCCCACCTTTTCCAGCCACTGCCTCTTGTCGAGTTCGCTCTTCAGCGTGACGGAATCGCATACCTTCATCGCCGAGTACAGCTCCGCGACCGTCTGGAAAACGAGTTGGTTGCGAGGAGCGTAGAAGGCCTCGGGCTCGAGCAGATCGACCACTTCTCCGATGGCGGCGTTGTTCAGGATGAGCGCTCCCAGGAGCGCCATCTCGGACTCGTTGTCGTGCGGCTCTCCCTTCGAGGCGAGAAGATCCGCGGGCGCGATCGGACGAGGGGCGGCCGACATCCCTATGCCTCCGGGGCCGGCTCGGCCGGCTTCTCCTCCGTCGGCCCCTTCACTTCCTGGGTGGAGAGCACCCACACCTTGAGCGTCGGCGCGACCTCGCGATGGAGCCGGACCGCCACCTCGTAGGTGCCGATCTTCTTGATCGGCTCCGCGATGTGGATGAGCTTGGGCTCGACGCGAAGGCCGTGGTCCTTGAGCGCATCGGCGATCATCGTCGGAGTCACGGAGCCGTAGAGGTGCCCCTCCTCGTTGGTGTTCACCTCGATCGAGACCGAGGGGATGGCCTTGACCTTCTCCGCCACCACGCTCGCGCCGGCGATGAGCTTGGCGTCGAGCTTCGCCTGCCGCCGCTTCTCGAGCTCGAACTCCTTCTGCATGCTCGGGGTCGGTCGCGAGGCGAGCCGATGGGGAAAGAGGTAGTTGCGGGCGAAGCCGTCTCGGACTTCGACTTCCTCGCCGCGCCGGCCCACGTTTTCGATGTCTCGCCAGAGCAGTACTTTCACGGTTTCTCCTTTCCTAGAGCGAGCCGCTGCCCACATAGGGCACGAGGCCGAGGAAACGGGCGCGCTTGATCGCGGTCTGCGCCCGCCGCTGGTGGAACGCGCAGTTGCCGGACCGCTTGCGCGAATAGAGCTTTCCCTGGTTCGTGCAGAGTTTCAGGAGGGTGCCGACCTCCTTGTAATCCACCCGCGTGTTCTTGTCGCGGCAGAATCGGCAGCGATTGTCTTTGCGGAACTTCGTGTACTTCTTGCGGCGCTCGTCGCGCTCATCCGATCGGGGCATCATCGTACGCTCCTTCTAGAATGGAATATCGGGATCCGAGGGGGCCTCTTCCGAAAGTTCCTCCGGCACCTCCGCCGGTGCCGCGGTCTCGGCTCCACCCCCCGCCGTTCCGGGCGGCCGGCCGCCCCCCAGGAACTGGACGCGCTCCGCGGTGACACGGATGCGGCTGCGCTTTTGACCGGTCTTGGCATCCTCCCATCGATCCTGCGTGAGGCGTCCTTCGACGAAGACCGGGCGGCCTTTCTTGAGATACTCCGCGCACAGCTCCGCCGTGCGTCCCCACGTCGCGATGTCGATGAAGGCGACTTCGTCCCGCTTCTCTCCCGACTTCTTGTCCGTCCAGCTCCGGTTCACTCCGATGGCGAATTCGCACACTCCGGCTCCCGCCGGGGTGTAGCGCAACTCCGGATCGCGGGTGAGATTCCCGATCAGGAACACCCGATTGAGGCTGACCATGCGCTAATACCTCGGCCGGTCGTAGTGTCGAGGACGATCGCCTTCTCCGCCCTCTTCTCCGATCGGCTTGCGCGGGACCAGTCCCGCGGTCTCGAAATCCTTCGGCGCCTCCTTGCGCATCTCGCCCTCATGGCGAAGGAGCAGATGCCGCACCACCACCTCCGAAAGCTGGAAGTCGCTGCGGATTTTCGCGATCGACTTGTCGTCCGCCTGGAGGTAGGCCAGGACGTACGCCGCCCGGTTGTTCCTCCGGATCGGATAGGCCAGCTTGCGCTCGCCCCACTTCAGCACGCTTACCACCGTCGCGCCGTTTCGCTTGGCGACGCGGTCGACCTCTGCGACGACCTTGTCCCACTCCTTCGTGGCCACCGTCGGCTCCACGAGGAGCATCGTCTCATACGTGTTCATCCTTCTCCTTTCGAACGCGATTGTATTTCGTCATCGCCTTTTCCAATCCCGCCCACGTCCACACTTCGACCGCCTCGCACGCCTCCCGCACGGCCTCTCCCACGACGGGCAGCTCCTGCTTGCGGAAGGGAGCCAGCACATCGTCCGGATCCGGCTTTCCTCCGCCGACCCCGACCCGCAGCCGCGGGAACTCGGGCGAACCCCAGGCGCGAAGGACCGACTCCAGGCCGTTGTGGCCGCCGCTCGATCCCCGGGCCCGGATCCGCACGCTTCCGAGGGGAAGCGCTACGTCGTCGCAGACCACGATCACCTCGTCGCCCCAGCGTTTCCGGATCTCGGGTACGGCGCGGCCCGTCTCGTTGACGTACGTCCACGTCTTCACCAGCGCGACTTCGCGGCCCGCCAAACGTCCCTCGGCCGCCCAAAACTCGAAGCCGGCTTTCTGAAACCTCTTCCCGATTTTCGAAGAGAGCGCGTCGACCACCATCCAGCCGACGTTGTGCCGCGTCGCGGCGTACTTGTCGTCGGGATTCCCGATCCCGAGAACGACCTTCGTCCCCAACTACTTCTTCTCCTCCTTTTTCTCCTTCTCCTTCTTCTCCGGCTTCGCCTCTCCCTCCTCGGCGGGTTCCTCGGCCTTTTCCTTCTTGATGACCTCGGGCTCCGTCGGTCCCGGCGTCGCGACGGCCGCCGGAGTCACTTCTTCGATCTTGTGTTCCGTGACGGCCGCAAGAACCAGCTCGGGATCCTGGAGGAATTTCACCCCGGCCGGAGCCTCCAGGTCCTTGAGATGGAGCATCTGGTCTTTCTTGAGATGTCCGACCTCGGTTTCGATGCGATCGGGGATCGCGTCCGGAAGGCACTGGACCTTGAGCGTCTTCACGTACTGGTCGAGAACGCCGCCTTCTTCGGACACCCCGACCGGCTTTCCTTTGAGTTCGAGGACGACGTCGAGGGTGAGCATTTGATCCTTGGCGACCTTGGTGAAGTCGACGTGGACCACCCGCTCCCCGAGATGGTCCCATTGGACTTTCTGGATGAAGACCTTGTCCTTTCCCGCCGGATGCGCCAGATCGATGATTCGCGCGCGCTTCGTGAGGATGCGCTCGAATTCGCGGGCGCCCACGAGGAGATTGACCGGCTGGTCCCTCTTGTGACAGAGCACCGCCGGGATTTTCCCGGCCATGCGGTAGCGCCGCGAAGGACGCGTCCCGAAGGCCGTGCGCGGCTCGGCCGCGAGATGGAACTGTTCCGCCATGGGTTCCTCCTAAACGAAGAGCGAGCTGACCGACTCGCTCTTGTGAATGCGCCGGATCGCCTCTCCGAGAAGAGTGGCGATCGACAGGACTCTGAGATTCGGCAGATCCTTTCCGCCGACCGGGATGGTATCCGTGACGATGATCTCCTTCACCGGAGCCTTCCGGAGCTTCTCTACCGCCGTTCCGGTCAGCACCGGGTGTGTGGCGCAAATGTAGACGTTCTTGGCGTCCCGCTGCTTGAGGGCCCGCGTCGCGTCCACGACCGAGGTCGCGGTGGAGATCATGTCGTCGACGATGAGGACATTTCGATTCTCCACGGTGCCGATAATGTGCATCACTTCCGTCTCCGTCGGGCTGTTGCGCCGCTTGTCGCAGATCGCGAGGTCCGCGTGCAAACGCTTGGCATACGCACGAGCCATCTTGATCCCGCCCACGTCGGCCGTCACCACGGTCAGATCCGGAAGGTCGAGCTTCTTGATGTACTCGATCAAGGCGGGGGCCGCGTACAGGTGGTCCATCGGGATGTCGAAGAACCCCTGGATCTGCGCCGAGTGCAGGTCCACCGCCAGGGCGCGGTGCGTTCCGCTCGTCGTAATGAGATTGGCCACGAGCTTCGCGCTGATCGGGACCCGCCCTTCGGCCTTCCGGTCCTGCCGCGCATAGCCGAAGTACGGCATGACGGCGGTGATCCGATCCGCGCTCGCCCGGCGGAGACAGTCGTTGATGAGCAGGAGTTCCATCAGATTATCGTTCACGGGGGGCGCGGTGGATTGGATCACGAAGACGTCCGACCCGCGGACATCCTCGAGAATCCGCACCTCGATCTCCCCGTCGGGGAACCGCTTCACTTCGCATTGGGTCCGCGAGATGGATAGGTAATCGCAGACCTTCTGCGCGAGCGCCGGATTCGCGTTGCCGGAGACGATGACGAGTGCATTTTTCATGATGCGGTCTCCTTTCCCTTGCGCACCAGGGGGCGCGCCGGAACCCCGACCACCAGGGCTCCCGCCTCGACTTCTCCCTTGAGCACCACCGCTCCCGCGCCGGTCTTCGCCCCCTTCCCCAGCCGGACGGGCGCGACCAGAACCGTATTCGAGCCCGTAGAGGCTCCCTCTTCGATCACCGTGGGATGTTTCCGCTTCCCATCGTAGTTCGCCGTGATCGTTCCGGCCCCGATGTTGACGCGAGCGCCGAGCGTCGCATCCCCCAGGTAGGAGAGATGCTTCGCCTTCGAAGCGGGGCCGATCTTGGATTGCTTCACTTCCACGAAATTTCCGACCTCCGCTCCCTCCTGCAGTACCGTCTCGCCCCGGAGGTGGGCGAACGGACCGACGTGGCAGCCGGGACCCACGACGACTCCACGCCGCAAGACCGTGAACGGATGAATGATCGCTTCGGGCGCGATCTGGACCCCTTCCTCTATATAGGTGGTCTCCGCATCCAAGATGGAGACGCCGGCGTCCAGATGGCGCTCGAGAATCCGTCGTTTGAGAATGGCGGCGATGATCGCCAGATCCCGTCTCGAGTTCACGCCGAGGACCTCGCTCGGATCCTCGGTCTTGACCACTTCGACCTTGGACAGACCCTGGAGCGCATCGGGAAGGTAATACTCGTTCTGCGCGTTCCTCGCACCGACGTCGCGAAGCGCATCGAAGATCTTCGGAGCGCGAAAGACGAAGGCGCCCGAATTGATCTCGCGGATGGACTTCTCGGCCGGAGAGGCGTCGACTTCCTCGACAATGCGGAGGAAACGGCCGTTCGAATCGCGCACGATGCGACCATATCCCCGAGCATCGGAGACCTCTGCAGAAAGGAACGTCGCTTCCACACCGGCCTTCCGATGGACTTCCAGCATCGTCCGAAGGGTCGCGGGTCGAACGAGCGGGGCATCCCCCGCGAGAACGACGAGGTCCCCACGAAAATCCCTCAAGGCCTCGGCGCAGCAGAGCAGCGCATGTCCCGTTCCTTCTTGCTCCGGTTGATCGACGAAGGCCACTCCCTCCCCCGCAGCACTCCGGACCTGATCCGCCTGGTGGCCCACGACCACGAGGATGTCCGCGAGGCCCGCCTCGCGAACGGCCTGGAGGACATGGGCGATGAGGGGGGCTCCCATAGCATCGTGGAGCACCTTGGCCCGGTCCGACTTCATCCGGACGCCTTTGCCGGCGGCGAGGACGATGGCTTTCGAAGGCACGAAATCCCCTTTGGGTGAAATGCGTCTGTGAGTTCGGCCAGGGCCGCTACCACACGGCTTCCGACCTGCCGTTCGCCGGAGGAGGGGGAACTATAGGAGATCCCCTCAACGATGTCAAGAGGGAGCGAGACGCGCTAAGATGTCCGGGAATGTGGACCCATCGGGAAACCAACGTGGCGGGGGTACGCCTTCACTACGTCGAAGCCGGCGACGGCCCGCTGATCATCCTCCTCCATGGATTCCCCGAGTTTTGGTACGCCTGGCGCCATCAGATCCCCGCTTTGGCGGACGCGGGCTTCCGCGTACTCGCTCCGGACATGCGGGGCTACAATCTCTCGGACAAGCCCCGCGGAATTGCGCCCTATCGCCTCGACCGACTGGTTGAGGACGTCACCGGGCTGATCCGCCATGCAGGGGAACGAAGCGCGCACGTGGCGGGCCACGATTGGGGCGGCGGAGTCGCTTGGTGCTTCGCTCTTCGGCGCCCGAAGGAAGTCCGGAGGCTCGTCGTTCTCAACTCGCCCCATCCCGCGGCCTTCGCGCGGGAACTTCGCACTCCCGGTCAGCTTGTTCGTTCTTGGTACATGTTCTTCTTCCAAATACCGCGCTTGCCGGAAGCTCTCATCCGCGCAGAGGGATTCGGAGCCCTCCGGCGAACGCTCGAGCGAGATCCGCTTCGGCCAGGGGCTTTCACCCCTGCGGACATCCAAGAGTACGTTTGCGCCGCCGCCCAGCCCGGCGCTCTCACCGCCGCCATCAACTACTACCGCGCGGCCTTCCGCGATGGCCCGGGGGAAGCCGCCAAGATGACCGCTCCCATCCGATGCCCGACGCTCCTCCTCTGGGGCGAACGGGACCGGTATTTGAACGGCCGACTTACACAAGGGCTCGAAGCCTGGGTTCCGAATCTTCGCGTCGAACGAATTCCCAAAGCAAGCCATTGGGTCCAGGCGGATGCCCCCGAGAGAGTCAATCGACTCATGATCGACTTCTTGTCCGAGGAGCGAACCGACGGACGCCTCGCCTAGCGCGGTCTCCCGAACACCTCCTGATCAATAGGGGCCTACGAGCCGGCGGGACGGCATTCGAACCCGCATTCTCGACCGATCGAGATACGACTCGATCATGCTCGCCCGAGAACAGCCCGCAGGCCCTGACCTCTGCTCGCCCCGCAAGCCGTACCGGTTCTGGAGTCCGGATCGCCTCTATGGGGCGCGCGCCTCGGCCAACAACCGACCGATCATTTCCGGGAGCCAAGCGGAGTTCGGGAGCCGCTCACTCCGCTTCCTCGTCGCGATCCACGGAATCGACCCCGCTGCCCGCGACGGCCTCCGCCGTCTCCTTGGGCGCCCCGATGAACTCGACGGAGTTCGCGGTGATTCGGATTCGACTCTGCTTCTGCCCGTTCTTGTCCGTCCACTGCGACTGGACCAACTGCCCCGCGACGAAGACCTCCCGCCCTTTCTTCAAGTATTGCGAACAGAGTTCCGCCAATCGGCGCCACGCATTCACGTCGACAAAGAGCGTCGATTCCCCGGGAGTCCCGTCCGCCTTCCGGTATTTCCGGTTGGCCGCCAAGCGCATGTTGCACACCGGCAATCCGTTTTGAGAGTACTTAAGTTCCGGATCCCGAACGAGTCGACCCATGACCATGACCGCATTGAAATCCGCCATCGAAGCACCTCACTCATCAACACATGGCGAGGGAGTAGCAACCGCCGTGCCCTGCGGTGGAACCCCCGAAATCTTGGCCCCCGAGGAGATCAGTGTCGATTTGTAACGTGCCATGTTTCGAAAAGTAACTTGACGGATTGCGCTTCGGACGCGATACACTCTTCGCCAGGAGGACGAACCATGCCGGGACTTGCGCAGCTCGATACCCTTCTCGTGCGTCAGAAGAAGGAATGGGGAGAGATCCTCACCGGGTTCGAGATGAAGAACAAGTACTCGATCCTGGATCCCGAGGGGGCCGAGATCTACCTGGCCGCAGAGGAGTCGGGTTTTCTTGGCCGGTGGTTTCTCAAGTCGGCGCGACCGTTCACGATGCACATTTTCACCCCGAGCGGCCAACCCGTGTTGAATCTGGTACGCCCTTTCAAGTTCATCTTCTATCGCATCGACATCTTCGACGGATCGGGAACGCTGTTGGGGAGCGTAGTGAAGCGCTGGGCCTTCTTCCGCCGGGTCTTCTCGGTGCTGAATACGGCCGGGAATGAGATCTTCCGGATCGTCGGCCCCTTCTTTCGCCCTTGGACCTTCTTGATCCACAAAGAGGACCGCGAGGTCGGCAAGATCTCGAAGCAATGGGGCGGGATCTTGCGCGAGGCGTTCACGGATGCCGATCAGTTCGGCGTTCAATTTCCGCCCGGACTGGACGTCCAGACCAAGTCGATTCTCCTCGGAGCGGTCTTCCTTATCGATTTCGCTTATTTCGAGCAGCACTGAGCTCGGTCGTTCGCGAGAGATGGTGGAATTACGTACGGCTTCATCGTAGAGTTCCCCCGGATGGCGAAATTGTTCTGGGGGGCATTTCTTCTGACCGTTTTGAACTGCGGTTCCGGGGCATCGTCCTCTCCGGCTCCCGCACCGTCCCCGTCCTGCTCCGAACCCGATTCTACTCTCCCGCGCTTCGTCACGGCGAACTACATCGATCTCTCGAGCGTCGGCCGGATATCCCGATTCCGATCCGCGGTCGGACACGACTATTCGGACGGAATCGAGTCGTGTCGAAACATGAAGCACTACTTCGAACCCCGCGCAGCGGATTGGTCGGCAGTGACGATCGTCGCCCCAGTCGACGGCACCGTCGTGGGGATGGACTCGGAATGGGCCGGGGTGAGGATCTCGATTCAATCCTCCGCGTATCCCGAATTCGTCCTTCAGGTCTTTCATGTCCAACCCGTCGGGGGGCTGACTCCGGGCTTGGCGCTCCAGGCGGGTCAGACCCTGGGAACCCACGTGGGCCCGCAGACGTATTCCGACATTTCGGTCCGGCGAAACGGGACGGCGCTCGTCTCCTATTTCGATCTGGTCACGGAGGCCGTGTTCGCCGAATACCGGGCTCGAGGGGTCCCCTGCCGTTCCTCCCTGATCATTTCCCGCGAGGAACGGGACGGAGATCCGTTGAGCTGTTCCGGAGGATCGTTCACGAACTCCGGGACGATCGAGTCCTGGGTAACGTTGAACTAGGGCCGCCGGAACTTGTGTTCGCGAAAAACAAGACGGGGGGGGCGATTCTCCCGCCACCAAATCTCGCACGCCTCGCGCGTTTCGGGTGTCAGCTTCGTGGCGAAATCGACGTGGAGTTCCAGAGACTCGTACGCCTTACGCCTCCACTTCCCCGGAGGATCCGTACGGAGGAAGTCGAAGAGCGCATCGACGGCATCCGCCTCACCAAGCTCGAGCGCTTCGTGAAACATCTGAACCTTGAGATCGGGAATCGTTTCGTCGCGGCCGGCCAGGAGCATTTCTCGGGCGACGCGAGGATCCTCCAGGGTATGTAACGCGCTCAAGCACATCTCCCGCACGTGAGTCTCGCGGTCCCGCAGGAGTCGGGCAATCTCCTGAAGGAGCGAACTCTCGCGAATCCGCACGAGAAGCTGCATCGCATGGACCCGGACGTTGGCGGACTTGGAGTCGGAAAGGAGATCGCGAACGATCGGAAGCCACTCTTCCTTTCGTCCGAGATGGCGCTCGAAGACGTCGACGGCATGCATCCGCTTGATCTCGTCCTCGTCGTGAGCGTCGTGAAGGGCGACTTCGAATTCCCCGTCCGGCCGGTGCCGGAAGAACCAGACCCCGGAGCCGAAGAGCGCCAGGACGCCCACGCCCGCGCCCGCCCGCGCGAGGGCGAGGAGGCGACGCGGGGAGCGCCACACGTATCGGACGATTCCGGCGATGCTGAGAGCCGCGGCGAAGGCGACGACGATTACGGGGCTCGTGGGCCATCCATAGCGATACGACAGTTTCATCCCGACGAAGCAGAGGAAGGCGCCGCCGACCCAACCGATGGCCAGTCTTGCTCCGATGCGTTCGGAGAAGAGACAGGACCCCACGGACGGGATCACAAGGAGGCAGAAGACGAGGAAGACTCCGGCGATTCCGACGCTCGAAGTGACCACGAATCCGAAGGTGGCGTAGAAAAGGAAATCCCAGAGTGCGGGGCGGCGGACCTCTCCGGTACCGAAGGAGATCGCGAAGAAGGGTTTTCGGAAGACGACGTGCACGGCGCCGACGGCGGCATAGATGGCGGCCGTGATCCCCACCTTGCCGGGGGAGACGTAGAGAAGTTCCCCCTTCATCATTCGATCGAACTCTTGAGGGCCGTACGGGCTTCGTGCCAGGACCACCATGGTCAGGGCCACGGCCACGGCGTAGGTGATCCCGATGATCGCCTCGTGCGGCACGACCTCGGACTTCATCTTCGTCACGGAAAAGACCGAGGCGGCCAGGAGGGTAAAGGCGAGGGAATAGCCGTACAGTCCCCACGGGCTGTGCTGAATCTCGTATCCCATGAGGACGCCGAAGGCGGCGCCGAGCGCCGCGATCTGCGCCATAGCGAGGTCGACAAAGACGACCTTCCGGCCGAGAACGTGGATCCCGAAATAGACGTGGATCCCGGTCAAGACGAGGGCCGCGAGAAGCGGCCACCGCATGCCGGCCGGGATCGAGAAAAAGGATTCCACGCTACTGGAGACTCGACACCATGCGATCCAGGATATACTCGATCAACGCGACATAGGAATTCACCCCCTCGACGCCTCCGACGTCGATCGGAACGACGAGGACCTTGGCGCCCGTCTTCGACGCGACGTAGTTTGCCGCGTCCGTCGGGTAGAAGACGTCGTTGAGGATGATCCTCACGTCTTCGCGTTTCACCAGATCCAGAAGATCTTCGAGGTGTTTGGGCGGCGGGGCGATGCCCGGCTTCTCCTCGAGCTCCGCGACAAGGTGGAATCCGAATCGCTCGGCGAAATAGGCGTAGGTCTTGTGATAGGAGAGCACTTTGACGCCCTTCAGCGCCCGCGCTTTCCTCATCCAGCCCCCGAGTTTCCCGGCGGCCCCGTCCTCCTGCAGGGCGTCGTCCAGTTTTCCCAGCCGGATCTTGCGCCAGAGGAATTCGCCCCCGTATTCCTCGACGAGCTCCTTGCCGAACATCGCCTCGTCGATCTCGCGGCCGAATAGCTTCAGGTTCTCGTCGTAGGTCGCCCTCCCTGCCGGGTCCACGGCGCACAGAGCGCCATGGGTGTTTCTCGCGATTTGTTTGAGGTTGAGCGGATCCAGCCACACGTGCGGATTGCCTTCCGGATGAATGTCGCCCCATTCCTTCGAGATCTGACGAGGCATCTCGAGGACGGAGCACTCATGGCTGGCGGTGAGGCGTCCGTGGCTCGTCTGGATGCGCACGTTGCCCGAGTGCTGCACCACGTCGTTGGCCCAAAGATCGAGGCTCCGGCCGTTCTGGATGAAGAGATCGGCGCCTCCCGCCGTCTTCTGCATTACGGGATCCGCCTGAAGATAGTGGGGATCGCGCTTCGGATGGGCCAAGGCCGCCGCGGAAACGCGGCCGCCTCCGATCTTCTCCGCGACATGGCGGAACACATTCAGGGTCGTCACCACGCGGACGGTCTTCTTGGATTCTTGCGACTCGGTCGGGCCCGGCGCCATCGCCAAGGCAAGGGCGAGCATTTTCTTCATCGTCACTCCGTCACCCATATCCTATAGGATATAAAAGAAGCCAGGCTATTTCTATATCATCGATAGACCCACCAGGGCTCGGGCGGATGGCTGCCGAAGACGAAGTTCAGCTCGACGAGCAAGGTCGTGTCGCCGTCTTCGGTCTCCACATCGCTCCAGCGGTGCTCCAATCCGGCCCGGATCCGAAAGTACTCCGAAGTGTAGTACGACACATACCCAGCGAGGACGTGAGTTTCGACGTCGTCATCCTGGCGCGACTGAACGTAATCGTACCGGGCACCGGCATACACATGCCAGCTGACTTGGTACTGCGCGAAGAGATACCCGCCGATCGGCGTGCGCGCCCTCTCCTTCTCGACCGTCTCCATGGTGTCGACATCTTTCTCCTCCACCAACGCCTCACGGCGAACGAAGAAGAGCTCTCCGCCGACGACGATCGAATTCCATACGCCCGGGGGCTTGTACGCATACAGCACTTCGAGCCCGAGAAGCCCCGCGAAGAGATTTCCTCGCTCGAAGTATCCGGAGACTCCGGCGGAAAGCGTGTGATGATCGGCGAACTTGGTGAAAAAGCCGACCCTTCCCAGGAACGCGGGCTGATCGTTGTCCGATTCATCTCCGATGCGGATTTGTCCGGCCCGAACGACGTGGAATTCGAGGTCCAGGGATGAGGGCGCCTCCCCGAAGATCGGGGGGCGAAGCAGGATTCCACTCCCAAGCGCGGCGTAGCCCGCCTCAAAGAAGGAGGAGCCGGATTCGCTTCCGAGATACTCCACGACGGCCTGAGGCCGCGTCGACCAAGGAAGATCGTGCATGTGGAGAAGATTCGAGAACCCAAGCGGAGCGCGGTAGCGGCCCGCCTTGATTCGCAGCCCCCAGGGCGCCGACTCGAGGACGGGGAGTCGCTTGATCACGCCGTACCCCTCTTCCACTTCCACCCCGAATTCCTGATTCGGTTCCTGTTCGAGAGCCACGATCAGTACGGCGTCGACGTAGGGATCGACCGCCGCCCGGAAGTCCACTTCCGCCGAGCGTAGAAACATCCGGTCGTCGATCTTCGCGGCTTCCGCCCCCGCTCCCGCCATCACCGTCTGCGAATCCACGCGCGCGGCCCCATTCAGGAACACCGTGATCGCGGGATTGAGCAAATTGAGCGCCGAGGGCTTCTCGATTCCCTTTTCCTTGAGCTTGTTAAGCTCGATCTGGGTATTCTCGAGATCTTCTTCGAGCTTCTTCACCTTCTTTTTCAGTTTCTCGTCCTCTTGTCCCTTCGACTTCTTGATCTCTTCTTCCAGCGCAGCAACGCGCTTCTTCAACTGCTCGATTTCGTCCTGTTGACACAGAAAAAACGCAAGAATGAGATGCATGATCTCCTCCAGACGAATCAGAATCGGACCCGCGCCTAGTGCGCGGGCGCCGGAGGAGCGCGACTACCGGGGAGAAGAGCGAGGCGGTGGCCGCCGAAATTCGCTTCGAGGATTGCCGGAACCGGAGAGGCACCCGGGGTATCCAGCGGGCCCGGAACCGAGAGGGAGAGCCCCCCCGCCGAGTGAACACAGAGGTGGCAGGCCCCTCTCTCGGAATCGTATTCGCAGGAATCGACGTGGGGAACGGGTACCCCGTCGGTGCACGGGGTGTGAGACTCGTGTCCGTCCGCCGGCACGAGTGCGTGCAGCGGCGCGGAGAAGATCGCGGCGCCGAGGAATAGCGCCAGAACGAACAGAGGCCGTACGCGCATCACGGAGGATTAAACGATGGCCGGAAGGATGTGTCCATAGGATTCCGTTACTTCATCGCCGTCCTCACCTCCTTGAGATAGTGCTGAAGGGAGCCGAGACGTCCCTGAAGTTTCGAGCAGGTGTCGATCCCCTCGGCCACTTTCTTCAGTTCCGCTTCCGCGGATGCCAGGGCCCCGCGCAGCCGACTTTCGTCCCAAGCGGCCAGGTTGGCGGCTACCCGCGCAACCGCCTGCGGGTCGGGATTCGGCGCCGCCGCCCGACGCTCTTCCAGGCGACGGCACTGCGCCTCGAGTGCGACCACCTTGGACTCGAGCTCCCTCGCGTTCTTCACCCGGGAAGAAAGGACGCGGACGTAAGCCTCGCGACGATAGGGCGCGAAATCCGCATCCTCGAGCGCGCAGAACGCCAACTCCAATTGTCCGTCGAAATCTTTTCCGAGATAATTGCCCTCGACCGACACCCATCCATCGACGCCCGCGATCCGATACTCCTGACAGAGGGAGCTATGGCGGCGCATCAGGTCCGTCATGTTCCGGGCTTGCACTCGAGTCGGCCGGCCATCCTTCATGATGACGAGTTCGACTTTGGCATCGCCGTATTGCCGGAACTCGAACCTTCGGTCCCCGCCCGGACGCGTAAACTCCGCGCACACCCCCCGGGATCCGTCACCGGACTCAAGCCGTTCCACCAAATAGCGAAGGTACCAACGGTCGGCAGGGCGAACACGATTTGACGCAGATTCAAGGTAGGGCAAAGTCTCGGGCCCCAAACTGCGCAGGGATCTCCGCGCAATGGCCCGCGCACCAACCCGGGAACTGGCGAGAGATCCGACCAGTTTGTCCACCCGTGCCTTGGGATCGGAGGGGAGCGCCTCCTCCTGACCGTGCCAAGCGATTTGAGCCATCCGGTCCTCGACCGCGGCCAATTCCAGAGCGACCGTCCGATCGGCCGAGCTCAAGTCCTTGTCCGGCGGGAGCTGAGACCGTACCTCTTCGGTCATGCGCTCGATCTCCCGGATGAGCCTCTCGTAGCGCTCCCGAGAGGCCTCCAGCTCCGCGACCCGCTCGGCCGTCTCGCGAACCAATGGGCGCGCTTCGGCGGCCGGAATTCCTCGAGGGCCGAACAAGCCTCCATACCAGAGGGCCCATCCGATTCCGACGAGAAGCACCGCCGCCGCCGCCACCCGAGGCCATCGAGGTCGCGCGGTTGCGACGACGGTCATCCTGGCGACGGTTTCCGCCTTCTCCTTCGGCGACGCGCTGAATTCGCGGAGTCCCGACTTGAGCTCCGCGCCGAGCGACGCGTAATATGCTCGCCGCTCCTCGAGCTCTCGCGCGCAGGCGTCGCAAGAATCCAGGTGCGTCCGAACTTCACGCTCTTCGGCCGCATCGAGTTCGGAATCGATGAGCGCATCCAAGGCGGCACGCGCTCGAGTGCAGTCCTCCATCGGTTTCCTCCAGCACCCACGAGGGGCCATCGGCGGGGTGGCGCTGGCTTCGGGAACAGATAGTACCCCCGCCGACGGCCCGATCTCCTATGTTTCTGGATCCGCCACGGACGCCCGTAACCGCTCGCGTGCTTGGAACAGCCGAGAGCGGACCGTCCCTACGGGGCATCCCATGGCTTGGGCGATCTCCAAATACTTAAGTCCTTCGATATAGAAGAGAACCAGGGTCATGCGAAGTTCCTCAGGAAGGTCCTTCAGTCGGTCCAAGATGGTCCGGATGCCGGTTTCGATCTCCCTCGGTTTCGGCGCGGAGACCCGATCGTTCTCCCCGTCCAAGGGGGCCATATTCCACTTTCGCTCGCTTCGGCGGTGGAGCGAGCACTGGTTGCGGAGAATGGAGATCAGCCAGGTGGAAATCTGGCTGTCCCCCCGAAAGTTGGAGAAGGCCTTCACGGCGGCGACAAACGTCTCCTGTGCCAAGTCTCGGGCCGCCTGCGATCCGGCCATCGCGTAGGCAAGGCGGTAGATTCGGTCGTAATACCGGGACACCAGCTCGTCGAATGCCTCTCGACGGCCGGCCCGACAGGCGGCGATGAGATCCTGCTCGGTCATGGATGTACCGTGGGCGGGCAGGACGAAGGCGATACCCCCAAGAGACATACGCTACTGAATTCGTAGGAGAAAGGGGAGAAAAGTTCGGGCAAATCTCCGCGACCGGGATGATATAGAAATAGCCAGGCTTCTTTTATATCATCGCCGTCCGGCGAAGATGAAGTAGGCGAAGACGCCGAGAAGATTCACCCCGCCGAGAGCCAGTTTGAGCGGATTCGGGAGGACCGAGGGCGAGACCCACGCCTCCAGGAAGGCCGCAATCACCAGCATCGTGATCACGCCGAACATCACGAGGCCGGCGTCCCTTGCCGCGGTCACGAGGGCCGCTTTGCGGGTCAACATCCCCGGATTGAGGAGCGACAGGCCGATTCGCATTCCGGCAGCCCCTGCGAGCACGATCGCCCCCATCTCGATGCCCCCGTGGGGCGAGACAAAGGACCAAAAATTGTAGGACAGTCCGTACTGCTGGATGACCGCAGCCACCCCCCCGAGGATCATTCCGTTCTTCACCAGGATGAAGGCGCTTCCGGCCCCGAGGAAGATCCCCAAGGCAAAGGCGAGAAAGGAGACCTGGACATTGTTCGAAATATAGAAGGTAGTGTAGACCGTCCCCTCGCCCGCGGACCGATTGGACTTCCCGAACGAGGAGCCGAACATTTCATCGATGTGCTCGACATACCCGGGAGGCGCAAACGACGAGCCGAGCTGAGGATTCTCCGCCACGGCCACAAACGAAGCCACGGCCGGTACCAGGAGAAGGGCTGCGGAGGCGAGGACGTATCGCCACATCCGCCGCACGGTCGCAGGGAGGATCCGCGCGTAGAACTCGGCGAGCTTCCGAACGGGATAGGGACGAGTCGCGTAGACGCGGAAATGAACCTTGCCCACCAGCTGATTCAGGTAGTCCACCAGGTCGTTCCGCATCTGAAGCGTCCGGGCGCGCGCAAGATCTCCCGCCACCTTGCGATAGAGCGAGATGAACGTGAAAAGCTCGGGACCGCTCAGGGCCTTCCCCGCCCCTTCGAGACGGGCGGCGTACGTCTCCAGGCGCATCCAATCCGCGCGACTCCGCTTGACGAAGAGCGCCTCCGCCGCGTACCCCCCCATCGTCGCCCGCTCGCTCTCGCGGTAGGCGTAAACGATGTTCTGGAGCAGCCGGTAGGCCCCGCGGACACGGACACCGAGCCGCTCGGCCATCTGACGCGCGAGCTCCCCGATGAGGCGCATTCGGGCTTCGAACGCCAGCTCGTCCCGACGCCGGAGCAGCTCTTCGATTCGGTGAATCTCATCCGGCTCCAGCCGATGCACTCCCGCCCGCCGAAGCTCGGCCACGACGTCCTCGTCGGCCAGGAGTAGCCGCTTCGTCTCGACCCGTTCGGGAACGATGACACGCGGGCGATCCCGGATCACGAGCGTCCCGGCCACGAAGTCGCCGATTCGCTTGTACTTCCGGCTGACCATCATGACGATGAGGCCCAGCGCATATCCCAGCGGAAGGAAGTCTGCGACTCGAAGAAGATTCCGCACGATGACGGCCGACGGGGTGAGGGTGTATCCGCCGTCTCGGATCACCCGCATCCGGAAGATCTTTTTTCCCGGAGTTTGCCCCTTCCACCAGAGTTCGAAGAAGATCGGGTATCCCCAGAGAAGAAGGAAGACGGAGATGATGACCACCGCCATCGAGAGCTTCTGCATCTCCCCGCCGGCCAAGGAGAGAATGGCCGCCCCCATGAGAAGGAGGAATCCGATGATGACGACGAGGAGGAGATCGATGAGGGCCGCGAAGATACGCGAACCGAGCCCCGCGAGCTCGTATTCGAAGACGACGTGTTCGGGCGTCTCGATCGTAATGACGGCTTCGTGTTCTGAAACCATCACAACACCTGCCTCGCCTTCAGCTCGAGATACTTGTTGATCACCCCCACCGGCATGTCCCCTGCCGGGGCGTCGACCACGTGCACGCCTCGACGCTGGAGATCCTGAATCGTCTTGGCCCGATTGACGAGGAGTTGCGCGGCCGCTCCCTTTCGATAGACGTCCTCCGGTTCCTTCGGCGCGCTCCAGGCGATCTCGCGGGTCTCGCGATCTCCCACGGCCACGAGAAGGGGGACGTGCCGGTAGGCGGACGTCCTCAAATAGCCGGAGACGATCGTCGACGTCTCCTGATCCACGAGGTTGGTGAAGAGCACGACGAGCGCGCGCTTCCGGCACGTCGCGTTCAACCGCGAGAAGGCGATCTCGTAGTTCGCCTCGCACAGTTTCGGTTCCACGTCGAAGAGCGCCTCGGCCATCGAGCCGATCGCCGCCCGACCCTTTCGGAGCGGCGTCAACCGCTCCACGCGGTCGGAAAAGACGAGCGCCCCGACCCGATCGTCGTACTGCGCCGCAATCCGAGTGAGAAGGAGCGCCGCGTTGAGCACGTACTCGATCTTGACGATCCCGTCGACTTCTTCCGTGAGCATCCGGCCCGCGTCCACCATCAGGACGATGTTTTGGCAGCGCTCCACTTGGTACTCCCGGCTGATGAGCCGCCCGCGCCGTGCGGTCGCCTTCCAGTCGATGAGTCGCAAGTCGTCGTCGTGATGGTAGTCCCGCAATCGGGCGAACTCCATCCCCTGTCCGCGCTGTCGCTGGTTCCGAAGACCCATCTCGCGGCCCCGAAGACTCCGCGTCAGAAGCGCGTACTTCTTGATCGCCGCGACGGCGGGATACACCTTCGTCTCCGCGCGACCCTCGAACTTGTAGTCGCGCCAAAAGAACCCCAGCGGAGTCGCGAGGCGCAGGTGAACGGGACCGACTTCGTACCGGCCGCGCTTTCGGGCCGTCACCGTGAAGCGGACTTCGCCTTCGCCCCCTCCGGGAACCGCGATCCGCTCCAGCGGCACGGGCGCATGCCACGTCTCGGGAAACACGACCCGGATCCACCCATCGCCGCTCGGTCCCGATCGGCTCCGGACGCGGACGTGAAGATGCTCCTCGGTCGCCAGAGAAAGAACCGGCGGCACCGTAAGCTCGATGTCGAACTGACCCCGCCGCGAAGCCGACGCCAGGTCGAGGACGAGCACGATCACCAGCGTCGCCGCCGCCAGCCCCCCGACCATCTCGAGCCGGGGATACCACAGCGCCATCACGAACGGGAGCCCCAAGATCGCGAGCGCGGCGACAAGACGGCGCGTGGGACCGATCATCACTTGGGCACTTTCACCGCCTGGAGGAGATCCCGGATCGTGTCGTCCGCCTTCACTCCTTCGATTTCACTCTCCGGCTTGAGAAGGACTCGATGGCGCAAGACAGGCAGAGCCACGGTCTTCACGTCGTCCGGAATCACATACGCTCGGCCGCGGAGGACGGCGAGGGCTTTGGAAACCAGAAGAAGCGCGATCCCCGCGCGCGGGCTGGCACCCACCGTGATCGTCGGCCAGCTCCGTGTTTGACGGACGATGTCGGCGATGTACCCCAGCATCGCGTCCTCCGCCACCACCGCCGTGAGATCCTCCCTCATCCGCAGGATCTCCTCCCCCGTGGTTCGGGCTTGGAGATGGAGCGATTCGATCTCGTGGATCCGCAGGCCGTCCCGGTAACGCCCGAGCATCGCTTTCTCGTGCTCCGCGGACGGGTAGTCGACCGTCACCTTGAGCATGAATCGGTCGAGCTGGGCCTCCGGAAGCGGATAGGTGCCCTCGTACTCGATGGGGTTCTGCGTGGCGACCGTGGTGAAGAGGGGAGAGAGCGGAAACGGTTGACCGTCCGCCGTGATCCGCCGCTCCTGCATCGCTTCCAAGAGCGCCGCTTGGGTCTTGGCCGGGGCCCGGTTGATCTCGTCGGCCAGGAGGATGTGGGTAAAAATCGGACCCTGGCGAAATTCGAACTGCCGTTTTTCGGGATTGAAGATGCTGGTTCCCGTGATATCCGCCGGCATGAGATCGGGGGTGAACTGCACGCGCTTGAAGTCGCAGCGAAGCACCGAAGCGAAGGCACGGGCCATGAGCGTCTTCGCCGTGCCCGGCGGGCCTTCCAAGAGAACGTGGCCTCCGGCCACCATCGCCGCGCACAGATGTTCCAGCGGCTCCTCCTGGCCCACGACGGCCTTGCGGACCTCCTCGCGAACGGCGTCGAACACCGTTCGGATCTTCCCCAGAGCTTCGGTCGTCATTCCGGTCTCCTTGAAACGGGCGCGCGCCCCTTCTCGAGCGCGGCGCGGATCGATTCCAGCTCGCGGGCGCATCCCACGAGAGCCGTCGCGTCCCGCGTGCGGCCGGACGCGAGCCGCCGTGCGCGTTCCAACACCTGCGCGATCGTTCCCGGCGGCAAGCCCGCGCGCACCGCGAGGCGCTCCGCCGCCGCGGGATCGGCCGACCCGCACCGGCGCTGCAAATACAGGCGGAACTCCGAGACGATCATCGTAAACGCTTGAGGTCCGGCCTTCAGTTTCCGGCAGAGATTGGCGAAGGCCTCGACGAATTCCGCCGGCCGCCTCCGACGCTCCTCGTGGAGATCGATGGGCGGACCCAATCGTCTTCCTCCGGCGAAGACGCCGCACACGGCGGCCAGGACGAAACACAGCATCGTCTTGGATAGAGGCGTATCCCACATCACTTCGAACGCGTCTTCGCCCTCCGTAAAGCCGTGGTGGTATTCGTCGAATGCGATCGCCCCTCCTCGGGCGCTCCGCAATGCGAGGTGCGTCAGGAAGGCCGCGTTCTCCTCCTGAGCCAGTCCCGCGTTCCCGACAAGGAGAGGATCGGCGATGGCCACGAATCGGCCCCGGCCTTTCGTCACCTCCGCGACGATGTGTCCGTCCGAATCCTTGGCGAGAGAGCGGGCCGGGCCTCGCAGACGGAATTCTCCGCGGACGCGAAGAGAGTACGCGGGAGCGTCGTCGAGTACGGCCGATACGGTGGCCGATCCCTCGTGTCCCTCTACGCACCTCAGTCCGAACGATCGAAGAAGCGATTCCGTTTCCTTCGCCCCGGCCGCGCGGCGAGGGCACCAGAAGATCGTCCCCCCCTTCTCCACCCAGCCTCGAAGCCATTCCACCTCGGAGTCGGGGATCGCTTTCGAAGGCGCGAGGATCGCGAAGACCTTGGTGTCGGGGGGGAGAAGCTCCGCCTTCCGCTCGTGCCTCCGGACGGCGAGTCCCATCTCCCGAAGGAGCCGGTAGTACGCCTTCCCTCCGGTCGGCGTCGTGTAGTGCGACGATCCCTGGCGCTTGTGCTGGGGATCCCGACCGAGGCCTCGCTTGCGCGGAGCGAAGAAGAGCACGGCCGCGAAAAGGAGCACGACGCCCCCGACGAGGATGGCGTACTCCGGCCGGACGCGCAGACTCATGCGGTCGCCTCCCGAATCAGGGAGTCGGCCGCGCGCCGACACTCGCGGAAATCGGTTCCCGCCGCGGGGAATCTCCCGAAGTAGACGCGCTCGAAGATCCCGGCCAAAGACTCGAACGGAGGGCGGTCCGTCTCCCGTGCGCGAAGTTGTCGACGGTAGTCCCCATTCGTGTAGGATTCGTGGAAGCGAACGACCCTTCGGCGATCGAGACCCAAGAGCGCCGCGCGGTGGCAGAGCCGGATGGCCTCGAGGAACTGCTCGCGACCCGCCTCTTCGTCCGCCATCGAGAGGAGCGCTTCGGGGACGTCGGGCTCGGACGGCGCCTTCTTGCCCGCCTCCTCCTTCGTGGACTTCGCTCCCCGGCGGAGTCGCACGATCGCCCGGATCGCGAACGCCAGGACCAGGCCGCAGCCCACGGCACACAGGACGTAGAGCAGTCCCTCGACGACGGGAGCGGAGACCATCGGAACGCCCGCCCCTTCCTTCCCGCTCTCCGAGGAGCAGCGCCGCCGCGAGGCTTCCTTCTCCTGTTTCTCCTCCCCCGAGCTGTCGTATTCCTCCGAAGACAGGATCTTTTCGGTGGTGCGGCGGACGCGGTCCCGGTCGGGGGCCTCCTGAGCGATCGTCCAGAGAAACCAGCACGCGAGCATCATGACTTGTCGGCCCCGACGGCCAGAACCTCGAGATCGTATCCCTCTTCGCGGACCCGAATATCATAGTAGAGGAGCACCCATGCCGTGCTGAAGAAAGGGACCAGGAAGGCGGCGAGAAGGTGGCGCAGTCCCTCCTGAAGCAGGGCCTGGAGGATCGGATTCTCCGTCGCCTTGGGGAGGAGGGATTCGGCCGCGGCGGCGAGAGCGCAGTTCAGCGTCAGGAACAAGAGCGACACGGCCGTCCACATTCCCAGAATTCGGAGTTCGTGTTTCCGAGCGAGGCGAAAGCTTCGGCGAATGGAATCGAACGGGCCGGAGCGCTCCAGGATGCAGACTTCCGGCACCGCGAAGAACCACATCACCACGAGCAGGCCGGGGAGGGCGCACAGTCCCGTCCCGATCACGAAGAGCGATATATAGAGGAAGACGGCGACTCCAAAGCGGAGGAATTGCCGCCCGAACGCTCCGTAGCAGCGGCCGATCGAGGTGGGGACATGGAGATAGCGGTCGGCGATCGCGCGGATCAGAGCTCCTCGGGCGAGCGGCGCCGCCACCAGGAGAAGGAAGAGATTCTCCAAGGCGACGGCCGCGCTTTGAATGCCCTTCCGTTCGGCGTCGGTCGTCGCGGTTCCGGTCGCCCATCCCGCGACCAGGATCGACAGCGCGGCCAGGGGAAGGTAGAGCAGCGAGAAGACCCCGAGGAAAACCCCGAGATTACGGCGGTACAGATGAAATGCGGAATCGAGAATCTCGACGACCGTGAGGGGACGCAGGCGGAGAGGTTCGCTCATAACCGCCGAAACTTGGCGCCGTCCTTGGTGTCCTCGATCGACCACCCGAGCGCGCGCAGCCTTTCGCGAATCGCGTCCGCAGCGGCGAAATCCTTTCGCTTCCGAGCCTGCTGCCGTTCGTCGGCGAGGCGGACGACCTCCTCCGGCGGCGGCTCCTCCGCGGCGTCGCGAAGGACGCCGAAGACGGAGTCGAATCGCGCCAACGTTCGCCGCGCGACCGGAGCTTCCGCCGCGCCCACGCCTCCCTGATCGATCGCTCGATTGACGTCGCGGACGAAGTCGTGGACCGCGCCCAGGGCGCCGCTCACATTGAGGTCGTCGTCCAGGGCGGAATCGAACGCGCTCTCGGAGCGGGTCGCAATCGAGCGGATGTCGGCGCCTCCTCCTCGGGGCGTTTCCTCCAGTCTTCGTTTGAATTCCACGAGCCGCGCCACTTGGCGCTCCGCATCTTCGAAGAGTTTGAGCGAGAAGCTCACCGGCTCCCGGTACCGGGTGCTCCCGAGCGCCAGGCGGATCCCCATCGGCGTGAAGCCCTTCTCGAGAAGATCCTTCGGCGTATAAAAGGTCCCGTCCCGCTTGGCCATCTTGCGTCCTTCCCACAGCAGGTGCCGCGCGTGAATCCAGTACTTCACCCACGGTTTCCCGGTGACCGCCTCGGTCTGGGCGATCTCGCACTCGTGGTGGGGAAAGATGTTGTCCTCCCCTCCCGTGTGGATGTCGAATTGCTCCCCGAGGTACTTCTTCGACATCGCCGTGCACTCGATGTGCCATCCCGGGAAGCCTCGGCCCCACGGCGAATCCCACTGCATCAGGTGCTTGGGGTCGTGCTTCCAGAGAGCGAAATCGGCAGGGTGCCGCTTCTCCGGGTTGATCTCCACGCGCTTTCCGGCGATGAGTTCCTCGAGCGTATTGCCCGAAAGGCGGCCGTAGCTCGCGAACTTCTGGACGTCGAAATAGACGTTCGGGCCGGATTGGTACGCGTATCCCTTTTCGAAAAGCTTCGCGATCCACTCGACCATCTCGCCGACGTGCTCCGTCGCACGAGGGAACGACGCGGGTTCGAGGAATCCGAGGAGTCGCCGATCCGCGACATACGCCTCCTCGAAATGGCGCGCCACTTTGTACGGATCCCATCCGAGTTGTTTCGCCATCACCTGGATCTTGTCGTCGCCGGCGTCGACGTCGTCCTGGGTGAGATGGCCGACGTCGGTGATGTTGATGATCTGGGTGACGCGGAATCCCTTGTATTCGAGGGTGCGCCGCAGGACATCGGCGAACATGTAGGTCCGGTAGTTTCCGATGTGCTGGTAGTTGTAGACCGTGGGTCCGCAGTTGTACATGCGGACATGGCCGGGCTCGAGAGGAGAGAACTCCTCGAGATCCTTCGAGAGCGTGCTGTAAAGGCGGAGCGTCATCGGCGGGGTTCCATCTGCACCACGGCAAAGGCCTCGATCGCCTCCTTCGCGCCCACCGGCCCGATCCCCTCGGCGGTTTTTCCCTTGACGGTGATCCGATCGGTGCCGAGCCTTTCCGCGAGCTTGGACCGGATCTTCTCCCGATGCGGCGCGATCTGGGGCTCTTCCGCCACGATCGTCACGTCGGCGTTCACGACGGCCCACTTCGGGCGAAGGTCGTCCATCACCTTCGCGAGGAGCACGTCGCTCGAGATCCCGCGATACGCCGGATCGGAGTCCGGGAATCTCGAACCGATGTCCGGCTCGCCCGCGGCCGCGAGGAGCGCGTCGATGAGCGCATGGACCGCCACGTCGCCGTCCGAATGGCCCAGGAGACCCCGCTCGTGCGGGATTTCGACCCCGCCCAGAACGAGGCGCCGGCCGGCCACGAGGCGATGAAGGTCGAATCCGAAGCCGACGGACATGGGGGGCATTATGAGGGATCGAAGTGCAAAGATCAAAGATCGAAAGGGTTCGGCCGTCGTATAATCCCCCCATGACCGCCGTCGTCTTCCTGGCCCTCATCGCGACGGAAGAACTGAAGGGCGAGCTTCGGGTTCCCGCGGACGGGGCCAAGGTGACGATCGATTTATCCGTGCTCAAGACCGTTCTGCCCCGCGATCGCGTGCCTCAGGATGCCTCGGGCTTCACGGTCGAAGGAAAGGCCGCCGAGGGATGGACGGTGGAGGTGGCGGACGTCAAGCCCGGGAAGGAGGTCCTGATCGTTCACGTGAAAATGGACCTCAAGGTTTCCATCTCCGTGGGCGCGGCAGAAAAGGGGATCTTCGCGATCGAGGGGCTGAAGCTCTTCGGCCGAGAGGCCTATTCCGTCCGCTACAGTCCCGTGCAAGGCGCGGGGAGCGAAGGCAAGGTCCCGGCCGGTTTCACGGTGTCGGAGAAAGAAGGGAAAGCCGCCGTGAACGGCGTCCCGTTGGCCGCGCTCTCGCCGCTGGCCCGAGGGCCTTCCTCGAGTTTCTACGTTTTGCGGCCGTCAAGCCTTCTGCCGTGGGTGGCCGTGGGCGAGAAGTACTACAAAGCCCTCGTCGACGACGACACGAAGACGTTCACCGAATGCTACGCCAAACGCGATCAAGCCACGATGGACCGCGCCGGGGGAAAACTGAGGATGCACTGGGCCGCCGGCCGCCGGTGGATCGACGACAGCAAGGTCGTCGCCTACGAATACCTGCGGACCGACACGAAGAAGAGCACGGACGTCAAGAAGCGAATCCACTTCGCCCGCGCGGATGCGAGCGGCAAGCATGTCGGGTTCCAGACTCTTCTCGTGCTCGAGCTCGAGGACGGCGCGTGGGTGCTCACCTCCGCGAGCCAGTAGGGGTCACTTGCTCTTCTTGACCTTCGCGAGTTCCTTCTTGAGAAGGTCTTCCACCTTCTTGCTCGTGTCCTCGCTCTCCGCGAAAAAGCCTTCCCAGATCACCTTTCCGTCCACACCGACGAGGTATTGAGCGGGGTAGGCTCGGACTCCGTACTGGCCGCAGTTCTTCCCGCCCTTGTCCCAGAGCGTCGCATATTTTATTTCTTTCTTCGCGACGTGGGCTTGGACGTCCTTCTGGGCGTCGATCCGGCCGTTGTCGATATCGATGACGACGAGTCCCTTCTCCGCGAATTCCTTGTGCCACTTGGCCAACTGGCCAACCATCTGTTGGCAGGCCCCTCAGCCGAGGAAACTGAATTCGAGCCAGACGACGCGCCCCTTGAGCTTCTCGAGCTTGAGGACGTCCTTGGAATTCAGCCAGTCGGACTTCTCGCCCGAGAGTTCGGGGGGAGCCTTCCCCAGGTACGAATTCTGGGTCGGTTCGTCCTGCCATCCTCCCAGGGTCGCCAAGGTCGCCAACGCCGCGAGTCGGATCATGTTTCCTCCTGTGAACCGGAGGTTGTACGCTCGTATTGCGCTCACCGGTAGATCAAAAGCGCGCCGATCTCCTCGGCGTAGCTCTTCCCCTCGAGCGGGAGCCGGAGCGCCTCAAGGTTCGGATCCGACCGCAGCCGATCCAACGCCAGAGTGAGGCCTCAATCGAAGATCGTCGCGAGACCCACCACGAGAAGCCCGAGGACGGCGAAGCCGATGGGCAAGATCGTGAAGATCCACGCGAACAAGGCGAGAGCGACGGCCCCCTCCGGTTCCCGCCCCGTCTCGCGAGCCACGCGCCGAACTTCGCACCAATAGATGAGATTGAGGACGGCGCCCGGGAGCCAGAAGAGGAAGTAGGCCAGGAATACGAGGAGGACCGCGCCGCGATAACTTCGCGCGGGAAGAGCGACCGCCGGCGCCTGGCGCGTCATCTTCCGCGAGATCCGCTTCACCACATCGTCCATGAGGACGCCGCAATGCTTGCACTTCTTCGCCTCGGCCAGGATCGAGCCGCCGCAGGCGGGACAAAACTTCTTCGCCCGCTCGACGACGACGGCCTCCACGACAGGCACGTCCTCGACGAACGACATCACGAAGTCCGTCACCGCCTCGCGTTTCTCCTCGTCGTAGAAGAGGACCTCGAGTTGGGCTCGGCAGTGGCGGCACGCGAACCGCTCCCCCGCCCAACCGCCCGGGATCGGCGTGTCCCGGCGGCACTGGGCGCAAATCGCGCGATACCCTCCCGTCGCCGGCGCCGGTTGGTGAATCTCGCGAAACCTCGCCAAGGCCGCTCCCGCGTCGGCAAACCGATCCTCGGGCCGGTCTTCGAGACACCGGAAGACGAAGTCGTCCCACGCCGTCCCCAACGCCTTGAACCGGTTCGAGACGGGTTTCACCACGAACGGATTCTCGCCCGTGATGAGGCGATAAACGACCTTGCCGAACGAGAAGACGTCCGCGGCCTTCCCGCAGCCTTGAAGGAAGTCCGACTTGAACCGTTCCGGAGCCGCGTAGAGCGGCGAGGCGACGCCCAAGTCCTCGTGTTCTTCCGCCGAGCTCGAGGAGACGATGTCCACGCCCCCGTCGTCCAGAATTCGGCCGAACCCGACGTCGAGCAGCTTCACGCTCCCGTCCGGCGCGACCAGGATGTTGGCGGGCGAGAGGTCTCCGTGAACGAACTCGTGACGGTGCACGACTTCGAGCGCCTCGAGGATTCGCTCCCCGATCTCGAGCCGGCGCGCCAGCGTCAGATCGGGATCGCGGATGACTTCTTCGAGCGGGCGACCCTCCAGGTACTCCATCCGCACGTACGGGGGATCGGTCTCGAGCTCCACGTGTTCGACGCGAGGGAAGGATCGCGCGTCGGGCCCCGTGAGTCTCCCGAGCGCGTACTGGGCGCAAAGCTCCATCCGCGCATGAGCGTGGGGAGCGCGTTTGCGGAGGATCTTGAGCGCGACCGTCTCTCCGAGATACTCCGCACGCCACACGTCGCCGAACGCGCCCTCGCCCACCTTTTCGATGAGGCGGTGGCCGTGCACCGTTTGGCCCGCTGTATACGTCATACGCCCACCGGATTATATCACGTCCTACCGCTCGAACGACAGGGGACGTGGAAGTCTTGACATCCGCACGAGAATCCTTAGCCTCGGTTCATGAAAAGTCTTCTCCTCCTCGAGAACGAGCTGGGCGCCGTCACGGATCTCTATCAGCTCACCATGGCCGCGGCCTATCTCGAGAACGGGATCACCGAGCCGGCGACCTTCGAGCTCTTCGTGCGTCGCCTTCCGCCCGAGCGGGGATTTCTCGTCGCGGCGGGGCTCGAGCAGGCGATCCACTATCTCACCCACCTCCGTTTTCCCGAGGAGGACGTCGGCTTCCTCCGAAGTCACCACGCCTTCCGCGCCGTGCCCGCGCGTTTCTTCGATCATCTGTCGCGCCTGCGCTTCACGGGAGACGTCGATGCCGTCCCCGAAGGTACCGCCGTCTTCGAGAACGAGCCGATCCTCCGCGTCACCGCCCCGATGATCGAAGCGCAGATCGTCGAGTCTTTTCTCCTTTCGGTCGTGAACTTCCAAACGCTCATCGCGACGAAGGCCGCGCGGGTAGCTCATGCGGCCGAGGGCCGTTCCGTCTTCGACTTCGGGCTCCGACGCGCGCACGGCCCGGGAGCCGCGATGTTCGCGACCCGCGCCGCCATCGTCGGGGGATGCACCGCGACTTCCAACGTCCGGGCCGCGCGCGAGCTGGGGGTCCCCGTCGTGGGGACGATGGCTCACGCCTGGGTCATGGCTCACTCGGATGAGATGCGAGCCTTCGAGGAATTCGCCCGTCTCTTTCCAGATCCGATCCTCCTGATCGACACCTACGACACGGTGGAAGGAGCTCGCAAGGCGACTCGCATCCCCGATGTCGCGGGCGTGCGCCTCGACAGCGGAGATCTGGCCGCGCACTCCAAAGAGGTTCGTCGAATTCTGGACGACGCAGGCCGGCGGAACTGCAAAATCGTTGCAAGCGGGGACCTGAACGAGTATAAGATTCACGATTTGTTATCGGCCGGCGCCCCAATCGACCTCTTCGGGGTCGGGACCGAGATGGTCACGTCGAGGGACGCGCCGGCGCTCGGGGGCGTCTACAAGCTCGTAGAGCAAACGGTTGGCGGCCAACGGGTAGGGCGGATGAAGAAGAGCGCCGGCAAGGCGACCTACCCCGGCGCCAAACAAGTCTGGCGGCGTTCGGAGCGAGGTTTGTACTGCGCTGATGTTATCGCCGCAACGGACGAGCGGATGGATGGAGAGACTTTGCTCGCTCCCGCAGTACGAGAAGGGAGGCCGTGCGCGGATTTTCCCGCGCTGGAGACGATCCGGAAGCGGACGCTCGGGGAACTGACCCGACTCCCCGCGGGCGTGCTTCGGCTGACGAAGCCCGATCGCTATCCGGTCCGGTTCAGTGACCGCCTCGAGGAGCACCGGAGGCGGCTCGAGGGCTTGGGGCAATAAGTCGGACTCCTTTCCGGGGCGTCCGGCGGCCCCAGAGAGGAGATGCTATGAAAGTCGCCGCAGCTCAGATCAACTCCACCGTCGGAGACATCCAGGGCAACCTCCAAAAGATCCTCACGGGACTCGGACGCGCGAAGGAGTTGGGAGCCCAAGTCGTCCTTTTCCCCGAAATGTGCATTACGGGGTACCCTCCCCGGGATCTTCTCGACCGCGGTTGGTTTGTGGACGCCAACCTAAACGCCCTGAGCGAACTGGCCCCTAAGGTCAAGGGCCTCACGGCGATCGTCGGCTACGTCGAGAAGAACGTCTCGAGCGAGGGGCGGCCCCTCTACAATGCCGCGGCCGTTATCGAGAACGGCGAAATCTCGTACGTGACCTACAAGTCGCTCCTCCCGACCTACGACGTCTTCGACGAGGACCGCTACTTCGAGCCGGCGGCGGGAGTCACGCCGGTCAAGATCGAGAACCAGAGGGCCGCGCTCACGATCTGCGAAGATATCTGGACCGACGAGGTCTGCGGCCCCCGAAAACTTCACCACAAGGACCCGCTCGCCGAGATGGCGAAGAAGAAGATCCAGCTCGTCTTCAACATCGCCGCTTCTCCCTGGCACGTGGGCAAGGACAAGCAGCGGACCGAGCTTCTCCAGAATCAAGCGAAGCAGTATTCCGTGCCCGTCGTGTTCTGCAACCAGGTGGGTGGGAACGACGAGCTCGTCTTCGACGGCAACTCCCTCGCCGTCGACGCCAAGGGGGAGATCATCGCCCACGCGAAGCCCTTCGAGGAAGACATCATCCTGATCGACCTGGACTACGGCGCGGGCGATATGCGCGGGCAGAGTCTCTCCGACGCGGAAGCCACCTATCGCGCTCTCGTCGTGGGAACGCGCGATTACGCGCACAAGTGCGGCTTCAAACAGGCGATCCTCGGGCTCTCCGGCGGCATCGACTCCGCCGTCGTCGCGGCGATCGCCGCGGAGGCGCTCGGGCCGGAAAACGTCCTCGCCATCGCCATGCCCTCTCAGCACTCGAGCGAGGCCTCGAAGACCGACGCCGAGACCGTCGCGCGCACCCTCGGAATCAAGTTCAACACCCTCCCGATCCAAGGTTTGTTCGACGCCTACCTCGCCGAATACAAGCGGATGTTCGGAAACCGCGCCCAAGACGTGACCGAGGAAAACCTCCAGGCGCGCATCCGCGGGAATCTCCTCATGTCGTACTCGAACAAGGTGGGCTTCCTGGTGCTCTCGACGGGGAACAAGAGCGAGCTCTCCACCGGGTACTGCACTCTGTACGGGGACATGTGCGGCGGGCTCGGGGCGATCAGCGATGTTCCCAAGACCCTGGTCTATCGTATCGCGCGGGAAGTGGTGAACAAGGACCGCGAGGTCATTCCGCAGTCGATTCTGTCCAAGGCGCCCTCGGCGGAGCTCAAGCCCAACCAGAAGGACACGGACACCCTTCCGGAGTACGATGCCTTGGATCCGATCTTGGAAAAATACATCGAGCGCCATCTCTCTCCCGACGAAATCGTCAAGCAAGGTCACCCGAAGGAGGCGGTCGAGAAGGCGGTGCGGCTGGTCGAAAAGGCGGAGTATAAGCGACGCCAGGCCGCCCCGGGTCTCAAGGTCACCACGAAAGCCTTCGGCATCGGGCGGCGGTATCCGATTGCGAGGAAATACTAGGGTCGTGCCGTGACCCAGATCCTCGTCGTATACAAGAAGTCCTTCCTGGAAAGCCACCGGCAGGACAAGAGGACGTTGGCGCGGCTCGATCCTTCCGCCCGAGCCCGCTACATGCGGGCGGACATCGAGAATCGCCAGACCATTCTCGACGTCTTCACGCACCTTTCGAAGCGGCGCGTCTCGTTCGACATTCTGTGGCGCGGAAACCTCGCTCGCCGCTATCGGTACGACCTCATCGTCGTGGTGGGGGGCGACGGGACCTTCTTCGCCGCCTCCCACCACGTGCGCGAGACGCCGATGCTCGGAATCAACTCCGACCCCGCGACCTCGCTTGCCCTTTTTTCGTGCTGCGAGCGGAGAGATTTCCGAGAGAAGCTCGACTCGGCCATCGAGGGAACTTTGACCGGGACGAAGCTCAACCGGATGGAAATCGCGATCAACGGGAAGGCCCTACCGACACTCGCCTTCAACGACACGCTCTTCTGTCACCGCGTTCCGGCCGCCATGTCCCGGTATGAGATCCGGGTCGACGGGCGCGTCGAAGCCCAGAAGAGCTCCGGCGTCTGGATTTCGACGGCGGCGGGCTCGACCGGGGGAATCCGCGCGGCCGGCGGCCGTAGGATGCCGATCGATTCCTCGGAGCTCCAGTTCGTCGTGCGGGAGCCGTACACCTGGCCCAATCCCCGCTACCGATTGGAGAAGGGGTTCGCCCAGCGACAGATCGAATTCGCCGCGAACATGACCGAGGCCGCGATCTGGCTCGACGGAAGTCGGACGCGCGTGGACCTGGATCTGGGAGATCGCGTGACGTTCGCGAGCGGCGCCGCCCCTCTTACGGTGCTCGGGTATGACGATCGGCGGAGGCGGCGCCTCTTTCCCTGAGGTCCGGCCTAGGCTCTGTCTGACGAATCCTCGTGAGCCGCGGCGCGCCGAGGGGGCGTAGCCCCACACCGAGCCAGCCTAGGAACGAGGAGGAGACCTAGCCTTGTAGAGGCTGTCGACGACGAGTGACGCCGGATGGCGACGGTTATCGG